>JAEEGL011408252.1_pt1 | contig 11758 bp, 9 predicted proteins | sample 9134231 | NCBI WGS metagenome assembly JAEEGL01 (sample SAMN16246548, study PRJNA631951) | gut metagenome | biome: gut microbiome; feature: rumen; material: fiber-attached | host: Bos | place: Iran: Karaj | collected 2018-10
GAACTCTCCGGAATGATTATCCAGGACCGCAAGGTGTATTACTGCGCCGATCAGGCAGGACTCGAATCCCTGTGCATGAGCCTCGGCGGCATCGAAGGAATCATCTTTGCAAAGCAGGATGACGCCGACAAGGAGCGTGACCGCATCATGAAGTGGAGCCTTGCGGCCGGTGTGAACATCTTGATGTCGCCCAACATCGAGGTTGTGGCCGACGCCCCCGAAGAGAACAGATCCGTATCAGATACATTCCGCGAGATTGCCGAGAATCCTGAAAAGATGAAGGAAGAGAGTGCTAAGCACGGCAGGGACTTCATTCCGGACGGAATGTCGGGCTTCGAGAGAAATGTCAAAAGAATTGTCGACTGCTTTGCAGCCGGCATCCTGCTCATACTCTTCTCTCCCCTTTTCCTGATCTGCTACATCGCCATAAAGCGCGAGGACAAAGGCCCTGCCATCTTCCGTCAGGAGCGCATCGGACGCTTCGGCCGTCCTTTCAATATCCTCAAGTTCCGCACGATGAGAGTCGATGCCGAATCCGGTGGTCCCGCCCTCTACGGAGGCGACGACGACCCCCGTCTGACCAAGGTCGGAAAGTTCCTTCGCGTCCACCATCTGGACGAACTCCCGCAGCTCTGGAACGTCTTCACGGGAGACATGGCCTTCGTAGGATATCGTCCTGAAAGACAATACTATATCGACCAGATCATGGAGCAGGACCCCCGCTATGTCTGCCTCTATCAGATTAGACCGGGAGTCACCTCTTACGCCACCCTGCGCAACGGATACACCGACACTCTCGAGAAGATGATCCGCCGTCTGCACTTCGACCTCTATTATCTGAAGAACCGCTCCTGGTGGTTCGACGTCAAGGTCCTGTGGGCCACTTTTGCGAACATTGTGTTCGGCAAGAAATTCTAAGCGGATGGAAAGCGGTGCAGACACTCCGCGCTGGTTCGCTGCCAGAGCCGGCAACTGCCAGGAAATCAAGGCCAAGGAAAAACTGAAGAAATTCGGCATTGAGCATTTCGTGCCCACCGCCGTTACCCTCGTCGAAAGGCGCGGACGCAAAGTTCGTGTCGAAAAATCGCTCATCGGGAACCTTGTCTTCCTGCGCGCCACGAAGGAAGAGGCCTGCTCCCTGGTGAACTACCGCGGACTCCCCCTCCACTTCATACCAGACCGCTGCGGCGGCAATTCGATGCTGGAAGTACCGGAGAGGCAGATGGAGGATTTCAGAAGGGTTTTCGACTACTCATTGGCCGAGGGTTCAGACCCCACCGTACTCTTTGCCGCTGGCGACAGGGTCCGCATCACGAAGGGCGATCTCAAAGGAGTGGAAGGCCAGGTACTGGAGACAGAAGACGGCACTTATGTAGCGGTTTCCCTACTGGGCCTGCTTCAGGCGCGCGCGAAAATCCCGGCTTCTTTCCTTCAAAAGCTTTGATTTAGAGTCCATAATTAGCATTTTTCAAATAAAATGCATACTTTTGCGGGTTAATTATTATGAGCAGCGGAATCTGCCCATTTTTGCTTGCGCTCATTGCACGAGCAACGGCGAAGCTTTGCAAATAAATCAAACAATCAATCATAAATCAAACTTATCAAACAAATGAAAATCAAAACAATCCTCCTCTGCGCAGTTGCCGCTCTTATGACCACCGGCAACGCATTTGCACAGATCAGCAAGTCCGATCCTTCAATCGAATTTGATCCTCGTTTCTATGTTCAGTTCCAGGACGGTGTCGCCTACACTTTCGGCGAGGGTCCCTTCACGAAACTGATTTCCCCCGTCTTCTACCTTGGAGGTGGTTATGAGTTCAATCCCCTTCTCTCCGCCCGCCTGAATCTGGGTTACGGCCAGAGCCGAAGCTTCATCAAAGGCCTTGACAAGGCTTACGCATCCAATCTCTTCCAGGCTCAGGGTGACGTTATGCTCAACCTCACCAATCTCCTGCTCGGCTACGACCACAAGAGGGTTCTGAACCTCTATCCTTTCGTCGGAGGCGGTGTCAACATGGGAGTTGAGAACTATTGCCAGCACTACCTTCCCAATGCATGGGAACCTATCGCTTTCTTCCCCGGCTTCAGGACCGGTCTGCATGTTGATCTGAGCATTACCAACCACGTTTCCGCAACTCTGGAAGGAAACTACAACTGGATCAACGACAAGTACAACTCCAAGATCGAGAACAAGCTCGACCAGCAGCTGAACGTCCTCGCCGGCCTCAAGTTCAAGATGGGTCAGGGCTTCCGCACCAGCGCAGCTTACCTGGCTGCACAGGCTGCAGCAGCAGAGGCTGCTCTCGCAGCTGAAAGGGCTGCCGCTGAACGCGCCGCTGCCGCCAAGGCTGCCGCTGACAAGGCTGAGCAGGACCGTCTTGCTGCAGAACGCGCCGCTGCAGAGAAAGCAGCTGCTGAAAAGGCTGCCGCTGATGACGCTGCCGCCAAGGCTGCCGCTCTCCGCGCACAGATGTGCCTCGAGAACTCTTGCGACATCTTCTTCCCTATCGACAAGCACTACATCACCAAGGCTGAGTCCGCTAAGGTTCAGGCTCTTGCAGAGTTCCTCCTCGCTCATCCCGACTTCAGCGTCGCTCTCTGCGGTTATGCAGACGTGAACACCGGTACCCACCAGCACAACCTGCCGCTCTCCGAGCGCCGTGTCAAGTCCGTCTCCAAGGCTCTCCAGAATCTCGGAGTTCCCGCAGACCGCATAGCAACCGACTTCAAGGGTGACACCGTACAGCCGTACAACACTCCTGAGACCAACCGTGTGGTTATCTGCAAGGTAAGATAACAACCGTCAATGGCAGCAAAAGCCGAAAAAGACAAGGGCGAAGGCACCGCTAAGCTGAAGAGAAATCTCTCTCCGGTGAATGTATGGGCTCTCGCCCTCGGTTGCATCATAGGATGGGGCGCATTCGTGATGCCGGGCAACAAATTCCTGCTCTCCGCAGGCCCGCTCGGCACTGCGATAGGCATGGCTCTTGCCGCCCTTGTAATGACCATAATAGCGTTCAATTACAACTATATGATCAACACCTACCCGGAGACGGGAGGTGAATTTGCATTTGCAAGAAACGCCTTCGGCAGGAACCACGCGTTCATATGCTCGTGGTTCCTGGGGCTTTCTTACCTGGCGATAGTGGCATTGAACGCCTCCGCACTGGCATTGCTCGGCAGGAACCTGCTGGGCAATGTTTTCCAGTTCGGATTCCACTATACAGTAGCGGGTTATGACCTCTATTGCGGAGAACTGCTGCTGGCCGTTGCCGCCATCCTCCTCTTCGCGTGGGTCAGCATCCGCGGAATCAAATCTTCCGGAGTTTTCCAGACCGCACTGGTATTCCTGCTGGTGGGCGGCGTGCTGGTAATCACCGTCGCAGCTCTCATCAGCCCTAAGGCCACGGTGGCCAACCTCTCCCCCGCATTTCCTCCCGGAAGCGCGCCGATTGCTGGAATCCTCGCAATAATGGCGATTGCTCCCTGGACCTTCGTGGGATTTGACACAGTGCCCCAGGCGGCGGAAGAATTCAACTTCAAACCGCGCAAGACCAAGGCCATAATGATCGTATCGATTCTCTTCGGCGCATTGGTCTATGTGCTTCTGAACACCGTCAGTGCGGCGGTAGTCCCGGCGGGCTATTCCAACTGGACGGAATACATCTCAAATATCCCCAATCTCAGGGGACTCGAATCATTGCCCACCTTCCACGCCGCAAAGGCGCTGCTGGGCAATGCCGGCCTGGTATTCCTCGGCCTTTCGGTACTGGCTGCCATTCTTTCCGGTATCGTAGGCTTCTATATGGCTACCAGTCGCCTTCTCTTCGCGATGGCGCGCGACAGATTCCTGCCCGCGTGGTTCGCGCAGATTCACCCCAAGTACGGCACCCCGCGCAACGCCATCCTTTTCGTGATGGCCTGCTCTCTGATCGCGCCGTTCTTCGGAAGGACCGCACTTAACTGGATTGTGGACATGTCCGCAATCGGAGCCGCAATCGGCTACGGCTATACTTCCGCAGCCGCAATGCTTCAGGCACGCAAGGAAAACCGCCCCCGGCTGGTCGCCAGCGGAGCCGCCGGCGTGCTTCTCTCCATCTTCTTCTGCGTCATCCTGCTGGTCCCCATCAAAGGTCTCGACTGCTGCCTCGGCCGTGAAGGCTACATCTGCCTCGCCGTCTGGACCGTACTGGGCCTTATATTCTACCTATCGACCAGAAGGGGGAAAGAATGAATTCTCATCTTCCGTTAAAATCTGCTACAGACCGAGAAATCGATCTCAGGGAGCTCAAATCCCTTATGCTGTCCATTTTGCAGGATATCGACCGATTCTGCAGAACGCACGGGATTCGCTATTACCTCGCTTATGGCACATTGATTGGCGCGGTGAGACATAAAGGTTATATTCCTTGGGATGATGATATTGACATATGCATGCCCCGGCCTGATTATATGCGCTTTATGCAACAGTATCAGCATCCCTATTACAAGGCTTATTGTGCAGAAACAACTCCAGGCTGGGATCATTTCATCGCTAAGGTCTGTGATGAACGAACAATTATTGACGAAGGCCATGGAGATTTGTGTGGAGTATATGTAGACGTTTTCCCTCTTGATGGGCTTCCCGACACAGAGAAGGGCATCAAGGCTCATTACAGGAAAGTAATGTCCCTTCTAAGGATTTGGAGCAGTCTACATTATACTCAAAAACTCCATCTGAAAAAAGGCAACGGATTAGGAAAGAATATAAAGATATTGACATCAAAGATTCTTGGGTTATTCTATTCTAGCAAAAAAGCATTGAAAAGAGTGCTAAAGGAAAAAATGAAATATCCTTATGAGATCTCTGATTATGTAGGTTCAATGACCTGCGGCGACTGGTCGGTTCCCCGAGACCACATAGAAATGATAGATGGCGAGTTCGAAGGAATGCGTTTTATTATACCGAAAAACTACGATGAGTGGCTGACAGCTATTTACGGTGATTATATGCAGCTTCCGCCCGTCGAGCAGAGGGTATCCAATCATGGCTTCAAGGCATACTGGAAATGACGCCAAGTTTTCTTTTTCACCATTAATCTTTGTTAGTTTACCCTTTGCCGCATATCTAGGTTATAGTTTCTGCTTTTTATAGGCTGAATTCCACAGTTAATATTTCATACACCTCTTTTTTTTCTCTCTTTCAAATCTCTCTTTCGCAGAATCATTGTCATTATTTTCTGCTTATAGTAAGCATTTTATTAACGCTTTTTTTGCGCCTCCCTTCACATAGTTGTCGGTATTTTGATTATCTAAATTGTTGCCATCATAGCCGCTCTTCAGCGGTCCCATATTAGTTAGTATTATTACTCTATCAATTAATATAATTGATTCAAATTAAAGATAGAATCGACTGTTGCGGCTGCAACGCCTGCGGTGACATCTGCCCTAAAGGTGCCATCTCCTTCAAGACAGACAAAGAGGGGTTCTGGTATCCTGAAGTGGATACCACCGCCTGTGTAGATTGCGGTCTTTGCGAAAAGGTCTGTCCCGTGGTTTCACAGGCAGATTTCGTCAAGCGATATGACGCTCCTGCAGTCTACGCCGCATACTCGAAGGATGAGGGAGTCCGGATCGACAGCACTTCCGGAGGAATCCATTCGATGCTGGCAGAGAAGATGTTCGACAGAGGAGCCTTCATCGGCGGAGCGGTATATAACGAGGACCATTCCGTCTCCCAGATAATCACCGACGACAGGAAGAGGCTGCCTGAGATCCGCAGCTCGAAGTACCTGCAGAGCAATGCATCTTCGGTGTATAAGGCTGTTGCCCAAAGGCTCAAGGAGGGGAAGAACGTATTTTTCTGCGGCACTCCCTGCCAGGTACAAGCGCTCTACAAGTTCCTGGGAAAGGAGTATGACAACCTTGTCACTGCGGACTTTCTCTGCCGCGGCGTGAACTCTCCAAAGGTTTTCCTCGCCTATATGGAGATGCTAGAAAAGAAGTATGGTTCAAAGGCGACTGCGGTAAAGTTCAAGTCCAAGGAGAAGGGATGGCACAATTTCTCTGTCAGAGTCAATTTCGAAAACGGAAAGGTTTACTGCCGCGACCGCTGGCATGACCTCTTCTTCATAGGATACCTCCAATACAACAATTTCGTCCGCCCCAGTTGCTACAAGTGCCACTTCAAGTGCTTCCCGCAGAAGTCCGACATTACGCTCGCGGACTTCTGGGGCATAGAAAAGCTCGACCCTTCGATGGATCAGGACAAGGGCACGTCAATGGTGATGGTCAATTCCGAAAAGGGCGCCGCCCTTTTCGAGGCTATAAAGGAAGACATTGTTTGGAAAGAGTTCACTCAGGATGAGGCCGCGGCCGGAAACCCTGCGATGAACCACTCCCTGAAATCGAGATACGCTACGAGAGGGGCCTTCTTTGCAGACCTCGACCGTCTCCCCTTCGACAAAGTCGCATTGAAGTATTTCCCCAACGGAAACGGACATCCGAAACTGAATAAGATTATGAGAATCCCCGGCCAAATATGCAACAGGATTTCGGAGTTGGGTCTTTCCCTCCCCGCCTGGGCAACCTTCATCAAGTACAATCTCTTCTCCCGTAAGATTAAGAAAGGGATGCGTGCTCCGCTGATCAATCTCAAGCACACCGTCATCCAGCTTGACGAGGGCTCCGAACTGATACTTAAGAATCGTCTGAGGATTGGAGAGAAACAGGTACGCAAATCCCGGCTCGAAACGAGGATACTCCTCGAAAAGGGGGCAAAGATGCGTGTGGACAAGCCATTTACCATATTCGCGGGAAGCTATGTCCGGGTCATCGAAGGAGGCTCGCTCATTCTTCGAGGCAAGGGTTTCATCAACGAGAACGTCCAGATTACCTGCGGCGATACCATTGAAATCGGTGAAGGATGCTTCATCGGGCGGGACGTGGTCATCCGCTCTTATGACGCCCACCAAATCAAAAAAGAGGGATATGCCGTTTCGGCTCCCATACATATCGGAAACCACGTCTGGATCGGACAGGGAGCCGCTATTCTCAAAGGGGTGACCATCGGCGACGGAGCTGTTATAGCTGCCGGTGCCATCGTAACCAAGGATGTTCCTGCCCGCTGCATAGCGGCAGGCGTGCCGGCCAGAATAGTGGAAGAGGACATCGACTGGGACTAATATGAATCTTCTGATAGTCGGCGGAACCGGAGTATTGAGCACCGCGGTGGTCAAAGAAGCCTTGAAAGAGGGCCTCAAAGTTATCGTAATAAACCGAGGGAACCATCCCGAGCGAATCCCCGATGGCGTTGAGCTTATCAAAGCCGACATACAGGATTCCGAAAAGATCAAGCAGATGCTTGAAGGAAGGCGTTTCGATGCCGTCATAGACTTCATCTGCTATACCCGGGAACAGACGGCTGCCAGCCTCGAATTATTTGGCAGTATCGCCGGTCAGTATATATTCATCTCCTCCGCCTGCGTTTACGACACCTCGCTCCCCGGATCCAAGACGGAAGAGGCGCCAAAGGGATTCAAGGAATGGAATTACTCCACCGATAAATGGGAGAGCGAGCGGTATCTGGCCGACAGGGCCGCTGAACTGGGAATCCGATATACCATAGTCCGCCCCTGCATCACATACGACGACACCCGGATACCATACGGAATAATGCCGCCTTACGGATATCACTGGACCCTGGCGGCAAGGATTCTCAGCGGCAAGCCGGTAATCACCTGGGACGGCGGATCGGCGCGCTGGAATATGATGCGCGTAGAGGATTTCGCAGTGGGACTCGTCGGGCTCGTCGGCAATCCGCAGGCTTACGGCGAGGCGTTCAATATCTGCGGAGATGAGGCCCCTACCTGGAACGAGGTATTGGATACCCTGGGACGGATTCTGGACAAGGAGGTTATCAAAGTGGACATCCCGTCAAGAAAGATGAAAGAATACTGCCCTGGCCGTGAAGGCGAGATTGCGGCACGCGCCGCCGACGCCATAATCGACAACGGCAAAATCAAGCAGGCAGTGCCCGGTTTTAGGCAAACCATTTCGCTCGAAGAGGGCATCCGCAAAAGCCTGGATGCCTATAAGGCGCAGAATTTCCAAAAGGGCATAGACTGGAGGTTTGATGCGACTTGGGATTATATTGCTAGAACAGAAACCGATAACGTCTCCGCTCGAAAAGCTTCTATTATTATTGGTTTTACCGACTATTTGAAGGCCGCTTCTGCTATTAACAAGTTTTTATACTATAGAGTATACATACAAGGTCTTCTCCTTTTGCTGATCAAAACCCCAAAAAAGAAATGACTCAGAGAGTCAATAGGGAATCTAACATAGAGTTACTCCGGATACTGGCAATGTTCTTTATTTTAGTGCAGCATGCCAATTTTCTTGGAATAGGAATGCCTACGGCCAATGAGTGTATCGTCTCTCCTATTAATTCTTTCATCAGGTTTTTCATTGAAAGCCTCTCCATTGTAGCTGTCAATATTTTTATCTTCATATCAGGTTGGTTTGGGATTAAATCTACAGTAAAGAAATTGTGTTCTTTCTTGTTTCAGGTCTTATTCTTTACACTATCCCTCCTCTTGATACACGGCATATTATATGGTTGGCATTCTATTTCTGGAAGTGATATATTAAAGGCTTTTCTGGTAACTAAGTGTTATTGGTTTGTCAAATCATATATCTGCCTTTTCATATTATCACCAATATTAAATTTATTCTCAGAAAAAGCATCAAAAAGAACTTTCCAACTAGTATTGATAGGCTTTTTTGCGGTTCAGTCGTTTTTCGGCTGGACGGATTCCGCTCCGGAGTTTTACTATGGCTATTCTGCTCTTTCTTTTATCGGATTGTATCTATTAGCAAGATATCTTTATTTAAATCCTGTCTGCTGGCTGTCAAAAAGGAAACGCTGTCTTATATCATATATTTTCCTCTCAGCTATCCCGGCTCTTGCAGGATGGCTGCTGGTTAGATTCGATATCTATACGAATTATGCCATTCCTATAGCATTCTCTTTTATCAATCCTGTTGTTATCTTAGCATCTATCGCACTCTTCTTTGTTTTCCACAACAGTAAGGCAGGCTACTCTAAAGTTATTAACTGGATTGCTGTCTCTACCTTTTCCGTTTATATCATCCACATTAACGGGTTTGTTTTTCATTGGTTCCAGGAAGGCGTCTGGTTTTTTTACTCCCATTTCCCTATTATTCTGAGATGGTTGCTTGTTCTTTGCTTTTTGGCACTGGTATTCATAGCATGTGTATTATTTGACAAATTACGGATTCTCGCATGGAAGAGAATAGAATATTTGTTTGACAAATGGCCGAAATCTCATCAAATCGGACTATAGCAAAAAATACTCTCCTTTTGTATTTACGTATGGCGCTCACGATGCTCGTGTCGCTATACACTTCAAGAGTTATACTCAGCGTCCTTGGTGTTGTTGATGACGGCATTTACAATATCGTTGGAGGCGCTGTGGGGATGTTTATGTTCCTTAACGGCGCACTCTCCGGAGCCACGTCCAGATTCCTAACATATGAAATAGGACGCGACGACAAGGAAAGGCTGAAGAAGACCTTCTCTGCGGCCCTGATAGTACACATTTTATTGGCGATTATAATCTTCGTCCTATTGGAAACCGTCGGGCTTTGGTTGCTCAACAACAAACTGGTTATTCCAGTAGATCGCATGCATGCCGCCAGGGTGGTTTACCAACTCTCGGCGTTCGCCACCATATTAAGTATCACACAGGTGCCATATACAGCTTCACTAATAGCTCATGAAAGGATGGGGGCGTTCGCTTATATGAGCATTTTGGAAGTGACCCTTAAGTTACTGATATGCTACCTTGTAGTTGTTTCGCCGATTGACAAACTTATTTCCTACGGTTTTTTAGTACTCTGTGTCAAAGCTTTGATAATCGCCATTTATCGCGTGTACTGTATTCGACACTTTGAAGAGTGTCATTTCCGGATAGTAAAAGACTGGGGGTTGATTAAACCCATACTCACATTCTCCGGATGGGACCTTCTTGGCCATTTCAGTTCTATGGCACGCGACCAGGGAGTAGACGTAGTCCTAAATATGTTTTTTGGACCTGCTATAAACTCGGCAGCCGGCAAGGCGGGTATTATCTGCAATGCAGTAAATGGATTCTCCAGCAACTTCCTTACGGCAATAAAACCGCCAATAGTCAAGGCATATGCTATAGGCGATATACCAAGAATGGAAAGTCTTATGATAGACGCCTCCAAATATGCCTATTCGCTATTGATGATGCTGTCTCTTCCTTTTTTCTTCGAAAGCCAGTTCGTAATAGATTTATGGCTAAAGAATCCGCCTGAGTATTCTGCCATTTTCTGCTCTGTAGATTTGGGATTGGGATTGTTGATGGCGTTATTTCTGCCTTTAGTGTACGCCATCCATGCCAGTGGTAAAATTCGCTTTATGAGCCTGACTAACGGTCTTATCTGGATTTTGGTCGTACCAATCACATATGTTTTATTGCTTGCTGGATGGAGTCCCGTAGTGCCATATGTAGTCAAGTATTTTCTCCTTGCTTTTGTTGTTATCTCAAATCTATATTCTATTAAGAAGAACATTCCCGAATTCGACCGGTCATCATATTTAAAGAACACTTTTGTTCCTGCACTTCTTTCCGCAACAATTTCTATGGCAATAACGGCCCTTGTTTTTTTCCAGTTTGACGGCCCTTCTTGGTGGAGATTCCTAGCGGTCTGTGCTGCCTCTACTATCAGTGTAGGAGCAACTGTTTTCTTCATTGTATTTGACAAGAGCATGAGAGCGGCAGTATTAGGCAGGATAAGGCGATTGTTAGTACGTAAGAATGAATAAGTTGGTAAGCATTATTACGCCTTGTTATAATGGAGAGAAATACCTGAAGCGGTATTTTGAGTCTCTGCTCGCCCAAACATATACAGCGGTAGAACTCATTTTCGTCAATGACGGTTCTACCGATAACACGGAAATAATTGCTCTGGAATACGGAGAGAAACTGCAAGACAAAGGTTACCAGTTTCATTATTTTTATCAAGAGAACGCTGGCCAGAGCGCTGCTATTAACCAGGGGCTCAAGGTCTTTAGCGGAGAATACCTCAACTGGACTGATTCTGATGACTATCTGCCACCTGATTCTATAAAAAAAAGGGTGGATTATCTGGAAACTCACCAGGAGACAGGGTTGATTATCGGCCGATCCGTCATAGTGGATGACATTACATACAAGCAAATAGGGCTGAACAAAGAAACCGATTTGAACAGAACGAGCCCCAGACAGCTTGCTGAAGATTTTCTCAGGGGAAGGATGAACTGCACTTGTTGCTGTTCGACAATGGTAAGATCATCCATGTTCCGGGATTCCATGCCAGAACCACTGCAAATTGAAACCCCAAGGGAAATCGGACAGAACTATCAGTTATTTCTTCCCATTATGTTCAGGTATCCGACCGTATACCTTCCGGATACTCTTGGATATTATGTCGTTCACAATGATAGCCACTCACACACAAGAAAAACTTTTGAACAAAAGATACATATTCAAGATGTTGCGAAATCGACGTTGGATAGTATTGCGGAGAGGTTAAAAACAGATGAAACCAAGCGATCATGGTTCAGAAGGAAAATCAAAGAATATGACTGCAAGAATCGTCTTGAAATTCTTCAGCATTATAAAAGGACAGACAATCTCGATGAGATTATCAAAGAGTTGAAAAGCATAGGGGCATACGATTCTTCCGC
>JAEEGL012155637.1_pt1 | contig 11758 bp, 5 predicted proteins | sample 9134231 | NCBI WGS metagenome assembly JAEEGL01 (sample SAMN16246548, study PRJNA631951) | gut metagenome | biome: gut microbiome; feature: rumen; material: fiber-attached | host: Bos | place: Iran: Karaj | collected 2018-10
ATGCCTATAAGGCAGTAAGATCCCCCGGAGAGTACGGGGTAGGAAGGCACGGAGTGTAAGCGCAGTAATGCGTTAAGCGGACGTGTACTTATAGATCGAGGACTTATTCTATTTCCCCGATTTCGGTTTTCTTGATCAGTATTGAGTTTTTAAGGTTTGGCTCAGTAGTTCAGTTGGTTAGAACGCCGCCCTGTCACGGCGGAGGTCAGGAGTTCGAGTCTCCTCTGAGTCGTAGGTCGAGCGGATAGGAGATTCATGTCTGCTCGATCGTGATTTGTTAACGCGGGGTGGAGCAGTCTGGAAGCTCGTCGGGCTCATAACCCGAAGGTCGCAAGTTCAAATCTTGCCCCCGCTACAGTTTTTCAGGGGGTCATAGCTCAGCTGGGAGAGCACCTGCCTTACAAGCAGGGGGTCACAGGTTCAAGTCCTGTTGGCCCCAAAGAGGCACATTGAAATTTCGTGTCTGAACATGAAGCCGGAGGCAGACGATCGGCTTCAGAGAACGAGAAGATCATGCCGACGTGGCTCAACGGTAGAGCAATTGATCTGTAATCAATCGGTTGTAGGTTCGATTCCTATCGTCGGCTTTATATGGGTGGATTCCCGAGTGGCCAAAGGGGACAGACTGTAAATCTGTTGCGTCTCGCTTCGGTGGTTCGAATCCACCTCCACCCATTCTTAAACATATTAAGAGATGCCCAGATAGCTCAGTTGGTAGAGCAGAGGACTGAAAATCCTCGTGTCGCTGGTTCGATTCCGGCTCTGGGCACTTCTTTTTTATCCGGAGAGATATCGAAGTGGTCATAACGAGCCGCACTCGAAATGCGGTTGTCGGGTTACCGGCACGTGGGTTCGAATCCCACTCTCTCCGAGACTGCGGGGACACCTTCGATTTATCGGAAGTGTCCCCGTTTGTGACAGTCCCCGATTTATGATATATTCTTCTTTGATCCGGATATTACCCGGAGACCGCATTTACACCTGCAGGCGGATATCACAGCACAGACGTTCCGGAGGAACATGATATATGCGAAAGATCACACCGTGGTACATATTGACAGTAATACTGACCAGAGCGCAGTTCATCTCCCGGTTCATCCCCGACAGGCGGTATCTGGAGATCATTTACCGAGGCTACATGGGACACAGGCTTGATCTTGAGAACCCCAGATACTTCAATGAAAAGATCCAGTGGATGAAGCTTTACGACCGGGACCCGAAGTACGCCCGCCTCATAGACAAATACGAAGTAAAGAAATATGTGGCGGATACCGTTGGCGAGGAGTATGTGATCCCGACTCTGGGCGTCTACGACCGGTTTGAGGATATTGATTTTGAAGCTCTTCCGAATAGTTTTGTGATCAAATGTACCCATGATTCGGGAAGCACGGTGGTCGTGAAGGACAAAGCCCTGATGGATACGGAGGCCGTCCGGAAAAAGATCAAAAAATGCCTCAGGAGAAATATCTATTACATTTACAGAGAGTTCTATTACAAAAGCATCAAACCCAGGATAATCATTGAAGAGTACAAGGAGAACGTAAGTTCCGACACCGCAAATGAGAACCTTGGAGGGCAGCTTCTGGATTACAAGATATTCACTTTCGACGGGGAGCCGGCGTTTGTTGAATTTGACTTCAACAGGTTCGTATCCCATAAAAGAAATCTCTACGATCTGGACTGGAATCTGATGGACAAGGCCATCGGCTTTCCCACCGATCACAGCGTGAAAGTGCAGAAGCCGGAAAAACTTGACGAAATGCTGGAGATCTCGCGGAAACTGTCCAAAGGGCTTTATTTTGTGAGGGTGGATCTCTACTGTATATCCGGTCAGATCTATTTCGGCGAACTGACTTTCCTCCCCGATGCGGGACTTCCGGATTTTCGCCCCGATTCTTTCGGACTTGAGGTGGGCAGTATGATGCATCTCCCGGGGAGATGAGCCGGCAGGGAATATGCAGTATCAGGTGATCCGCAACGCAAAAAAGAACATTGTCTGGGGCTTTGTAAATAAAGTCATAGTCCTTCTGTGCCCGTTTATCTCATCAACCGTCATAAGGTACTGCCTGGGCGTCGATTACCTCGGCCTGGACGGACTCTTTACTTCGGTCATTTCGGTACTGAGCCTTGCGGAACTGGGGCTCAGTTCTGCCGTTGTGAGCCATCTGTACAAGCCCGTTGCGGAAGGGAACGTGACCCTTGTCAATTCCATTCTGAATTTCTACAGAAAAGCCTATCGTTTTATAGGGGTGATAATGCTGGCTGTGGGACTCTGCCTCATCCCTGTGCTGCCCCACCTGATCAGGGACAGTTATCCCGATGAGATCACCCTTTGGAAGGTCTATCTGGTGTTTCTCTTCAATGCGGTGGTCAGTTATTTCATGTACGCCTACATGACCGCGCTTATCGTCGTCTACCAGCGCGAAGACATTAAAAGCACCATAAATTCCGCTGTCACCATATTGATGACGGCTGCAAAGCTGTTTCTGGTGCTGGTTACCCGCAATTATTATCTCTACATCCTGATGATGCCGGTATTTACCATAGTCAGCAATCTGTGGACCGCGGTCTTCGTGAAGAAGGTATATCCCCAGTACTCCTGCGCGGGAGAGCTGCCGGCAGAACTGGTCGGAAGCCTTAAGAAACTGGTCACGGGCACTTTTATACAGAGAGCCTGCGCCCTTACCCGCAATTCCCTGGACAGTATATGCGTGTCCTTCTATCTGGGACTTGCCATGACCGCCAGATATAACAATTATTTCCTGGTGTCCGCGGGGGTCATCTCTTTTGTGCAGATCGTGTCCAACGCCTTTACCGGCGGGGTGGGGAACCACGTGGCCACAAAGAGCCCCGATGAAAATTTCCGGGAATTCCAGAAGCTGGATTTTATTTACCTTTGGCTTGGGGGATGGTGCACGGTCTGCCTTTTCTGCCTGTACCAGCCTTTTATGAAACTCTGGATGGGGGAGGACATGCTCCTGGACGGGGTGAGCGTGGGCCTTTTCTGCCTGTATTTCTTCCTGCTGATGCTCGGTGATATCCGCACCCTGTACAGCTCGGCCAAGGGCCTCTGGTGGGAACAGAAGTGGCGTTCCCTCACCGAGACTATGCTGAACTGCACCCTCAATATCCTGCTGGGATATCTTATGGGGATCCGCGGGATCATACTGGCCACCATAATCTCCCTCTTCCTGTGCAACTGCCTCTGGTCCACGGAGATCGTTTTTAAACAGTATCTCGGCATCGAGAAGATATTCATCCACTTCAGGCATCAGGCTTTTTATTTCCTGGTCACCCTCGGGGCGGTGGCTATCACGTACATTATCTGTATGCAGATAAAAACGGATTCCGCCATCGCACAGCTTATGGTCAGGGCCGTGATATGCTGCCTGGTCCCCAACCTCTTCTATCTGCTGGTATACAGCCGCCTGGATATTTTCAGGGATTCCCTCCGTCTGATAAAGGACCGGACTAAAGGATGACGCATCCCCCGGGACCTTTTGAGACAGACAATATCTCTTGCAAAAATCATCACGCTGTATCATAATGTTATGGTTAATGATACTGCAGTGCGCCGGCGGTGTCGCCGCCGGACGATCAGACGGAGGTAAAGACCTTATGCGGCTTGTGACCCGGAGTGACTTTGACGGACTTGTTTGCGCCATGATCCTTAAGGAGATCGGGCTTATTGACGAGATCAAATTCGTTCATCCCAAGGATGTTCAGGATGGAAAGATAGATTTAAATGAGAACGACATCACCACAAACCTTCCATACGACGACAGGGTGAGCCTTTGCTTTGACCACCATGAGTCGGAGCTTTCCAGGAATTCCGAGGCAGTGGGGTCCGGCAAGTGGGTTATCGAGGGCGAAGCCAAGTCCGCGGCAAGGGTGGTCTACAATTATTACAAGGACAAATACGACCTGGGCCGCATCTCCGATGAGATAATGACAGCCGTTGACAAGGGAGACAGCGCCGACTTTACCATCGAAGAGGTAAAGGAACCCAAGGGCTGGGTGCTCATGAACTTCCTTATGGACGCCCGCACGGGCCTGGGAAGATTCCACGATTTCAGGATCTCCAATTACCAGCTGATGATGGAACTGATAGATTACTGCCTGGATCACAGCATTGAAGATGTGTTAAAGCTCCCCGATGTCGAAGAGAGAGTCAAGCTTTATTTCGAGCAGCAGGAGCAGTTCAAGGCACAGCTTGAAAAAGTATCCCGCCAGGAGGGAAGGTGCGTCATCGTGGATCTCAGGGATCAGGACCCCATTTACTCCGGGAACCGTTTCCTCATTTACACCATGTTCCCCGACGCATATTTTTCCGTCCATGTGGCCTGGGGCTTCAAGAAGCAGAATACCGCCGTCATGATAGGAAAGTCCATCTTCAAGGACAGCCCCGACGTGGACAAGAACATTGGCGACATCTGCCTGAAATACGGTGGCGGCGGCCACAAGAACGCCGGTACCTGCCAGCTGGACAATGACAAGGTGGACAGCCTTCTTCCGGATATCCTTGAATTTTTCAACAGTTGATCACACGGTTTCCCCGGTGATCCGGACATAACGGGGAGAGGCTTCCGCTGCGAAAGGTGATCGGATGACGGTATGATAATGCGCACTATTCTGCTGGCGATCCAGTGTATCAGCATCGTCGGCCTCTTCTTTGAAAGTCTGATAGTATTTCATAATTGGAAGGACAGGCTTCAGGGTTACTTTTTCCTGAACTGTCTTGCCGTGATGATAAATGATGTGGGTTATCTCTTTGAGATGACCGCCTCGAACCGGCCCGAATACCTGACCGCTCTGAGGCTGTCCTACGCGGGACGCGTATGGATAGGCCTCACTTTGTTTTTCTTTGTGGCGGATCTCACCCGCACCTGGTTCCCCAATTTTCTGAGGACGTTCCTGGTCTTTGTCCACGCCATTATCTATTGCTTTATCCTCACCATAGAAAAAAATACCTTGTACTACACCACCACGGAATATGTCGGGTACGGCGTGTTTCCGCGGCTTATCCACGGGGACGGCATACTTCACCACATATTTATGGGCCTGCAGTGCGGGTATATCCTGATCGCCATTTTCTGGCTGGTCAGGTCTTATTTTCAGGAGCAGAGCCCCCGCACAAAGACGAGTCTGTTGCTGGTAGCCTGCGCCATCCTGGTACAGGGATCGTTCTTTGTGATGCAGGTGACCCACGCCTTCCGTATCACCGGGTATTACGATATCACCATGCTGGGGTATTTCTTCGGGACCATAATCATGCTCATCGCGATCCTGCGGTACGATCTGTTGAAAACAAGGGAACTGGCAAGGGAATATGTGATAGACAGGATATCCGAAGGCATCATAGCCGTGGACCAGAACGGCCTCCTGCAGTACTACAACGAGCCGGCCGCAAGGCTCTATCCCGGACTCAGGTTCAATGTGCCCTTCAGATGGTTTGGGACAGTCAAGCGCCGGGATCCCGGGCAGTCGCCATTTCTCCTGCGGAATGAGGTGATCTCCGAGGTCGCGGGAGCTGCCTGTGAAAATGAAACCATTGAGATCGGAGGGCGGATCTTTTCGGTCGAACAGAATGATCTTGTGTACAACAGACAAAAATACGGAAAGATATACGCTCTGGTAGATGAGACCGAGCACATCCGCAACATGAAGGAACTTCAGGAGCAAAAGGAGATCGCGGACAGCGCCAACGCTGCCAAGACCAGATTTCTGGCCAATATGTCCCATGAGATCAGAACGCCCATCAATGCGGTACTCGGCATGGATGAGATGATACTCAGGGAGAGCAGGGAAAAATCCATCCGCGACTATGCTTCCGATATAATGTCCGCGGGCAGGACTCTCCTGTCCCTCGTAAATGACATCCTCGATCTGTCCAAGGTCGAAGAGGGGAAAATGGAAATAATACCCGTACACTACGAACTTACCTCTCTTGTCAACGATCTTGTAAATATGATCCACGACCGGGCCGCGAAGAAGGGGCTGTGCTTCAACGTTGAGGTGGATTCCCACATCCCGCATCTGCTCTGCGGGGATGAGACCCGTATCAGACAGTGCGTCCTGAACATTCTGACAAATGCGGTGAAATATACCGAGGCGGGCTCCGTAAAACTGAAGGTCTCTTTTTCCGATCCCAAAAGGGAACCGGAGGAGGACGCACCGGGGGAAGGTCACCATGAGGGGTCCATAAATCTTTCCTTCTCCGTGACTGATACAGGCATCGGCATGAAGGAGGAGGACATGGACAAGCTGTTCTCCCCGTACGAACGGCTTGAGGAAAAGCGTAACCGGAGCGTGGAGGGCACCGGACTCGGCATGAGCATTACAAAACAGCTCCTCTTTCTCATGGGAAGCGAACTGAAGGTGGACAGCGAATACGGAAAGGGGTCTTCCTTCTCATTTACGATAAAACAGAGGGTCGTGTCCTGGGAGGAGATAGGAGAGTTTTCCGGGAGATTTGCCGGCAGCGAGGAAAGCGTCCGGACCTATCACGAGCTTTTCCATGCTCCCGACGCCCGTATCCTTGTGGTGGACGACACGGAGATGAACCTCACGGTCATCAAAAGCCTGCTGAAGAAGACGGAGATCAGGATAGATACGGCCCTTTCCGGGGAGGACGCCCTGACCCTCGCCGGGACAAATGAGTACGACGTGGTCTTCATAGATCATATGATGCCGGGAATGGACGGCATCGAAACCCTGAGGCGCATGAGGAAGGAAGGCAAAAACACCGGGACCCCTGCGGTGGCGCTCACCGCTAACGCCATATCGGGTGCCAGGGAGACCTATATCTCCGCGGGATTTACGGATTATCTGTCAAAGCCCATAGACAGCGGAAGACTTGAGAAGCTCCTGCAGAACCTGATCCCCGGTGAAAAGCTGAAGACGGGAAAAGCGGATGCGGCCGGAGAGAAAAGCGGCAGGAACGACGACAGGTCGGTGGTCCTCGTTGTGGACGACGACAGCGCGGTGTGCGGGCTGGTAAAGACCATTCTGAAGAGCGACTATGAAGTGCGGGAGTGCCTCCTGGGTGCGGAGGCTTTGATGACCGCAAAGAAATACATGCCCGACCTCATCCTGCTGGACATTCACCTGCCTGATATGAACGGCTTCACCGTCATGCAGACTCTTAGGGATGACGAGACCACCTCCAGGATACCAGTGCTCCTTCTCACCGGAGACAGCGACAGCGTTACCGAAGAGAACGGCTTCAGGAGCGGCGCTTCGGACTATATCAGGAAGCCGTTCGCGCCGGATGTGCTGAAACAGCGGGCCAGGAGGATCATCGAGCTTGATCATTACCAGCGCTCCATCGAGGAGGAGGTCAGGAAGCAGGCCGGCAGGAGCAGAAGGCTCTCGAGAGAGATGATGATGGCTCTGTCCAAGACCGTGGATACTAAGGACCACTATACCGACGGTCATTCGAGGAGAGTGGCCGCCATGTGCGCTGAACTGGGGAGAAGGCTCGGAAAAGACGACAGGACCCAGGTCATGCTCTACGAGATCGGGCTGCTTCACGACATAGGGAAGATAGGGGTCCACGATCAGATCATACGCAAGGACTCCGGACTCACTGATGATGAATTCGGCGAGATCAAGGAACATACCCTGAAGGGATATGAGATATTAAAGGAGATAAACGATATGCCGGAACTCAGGGAGGGAGCCCGCTGGCATCACGAGAGGTATAACGGAACCGGCTATCCCGACGGCCTTAAGGGGGAAGAGATACCGGAGACTGCCAGGATCACCTGCGTGGCCGACTGTTACGACGCTATGACGAGCACCCGCTCCTATTCCGTGCCCAAAAAGCAGGAAGAGGTCCGCGCGGAGATAGAACGCTGCCGCGGAACCTTCTTTGACCCTGAGATCGCGGACGTCATGCTGTCCATGATAGATGAGGACACCGAATACCGCATGAATGAGAACGCAAAGCCCGGGGACGTCTGGAAGGAGTACGACAGGCTCTGGGAGAATTATCCCCCGCTCAAAGATACGGGCGTCACCGAGGTCACGCTGAAGGACGGAGGCCGGGAAGCATCCGGCGGGTCTCTGCCTGACTGGCTCCTTGGGACAGGCGAACTCGATACGGAGGCAGGCCTTAAGAACTGCGGTTCTGCGGAGGGATATATCTCTGTCCTGTCCGTGTTCCACAATACTGCGGGGACAAAAGCCGATGAGATAGAAAAGCTGTATGCTTCGGGTGATATCGGGGGTTATACCATAAAGGTCCACGCCCTCAAGAGTTCTGCAAGGATAATCGGGGCCCGGTCCCTGTCGGAACTTGCAAAGGAATTGGAGGACGCAGGAAAAGCCGGGGATACGGACTTTATCCGGGATAATACCGACAGACTCCTCGGCATGTACCGCGAACTCGACGGGAAACTATCGGAACTTGACAGGGACGTTTCCGCCGGGGATTTTCAGGAGATCGACGAAGCCGGACTTTCCGAAGCCTGGAGCACGGTAATGGAGATCGCTGACAGCATGGACTATGAGATGATGGAAGGGGTGCTTAAGGATCTTCGAAGCTATCGCCTTCCCGAGGATGCGGCGCGCGCTGTGGAAAAGATGGAAAAACTGCTTAACGAGCTGGACTTTGACGGCATCAGACTCACAGCCGAGGAAGCGTTAAAGGAGAATTGATATGAACGAGCAGACGGAACCCCGTAATGTGATCATTGTGAGCGTATCTGAAAGCTTTCTGGCAAAGTCTCTTGTGACAAAGCTGAACAGTCTGGGGATCGGGGCATCATTTGTCAAGGCCGAGATAAAGGAAATGAAGACCCGGATATCGGATGCGGCGCTCATAATTCTTTTCCTGAACGAGGATATGGAGGCCGAGTCCCTGGTATACCTTAAGGATGCGGTCGTTGACAGGGATCTTGGGTTTATCCTCATAGGGGATGAGAACCAGTATGAAGATGTGATAAAGGTCATCCCCGAGCAGGCTGTCACTGAAATGTTCAGGCGGCCCCTGGACATAGATAAACTGATAAAGGGAGTGAGCAGGTATCTCGATGAGAATACCGGAGAAAAGCGCAGGAAGACGGTGCTTATCGTGGATGACGACATCACCTATATGCGTACGGTCTACGAATGGCTGAAGGGGACCTATCACGTGGGCATGGCCTCCAGCGGGGTCCAGGCCATAAGCTACCTCGCCAGGAACAAGGCCGACCTGATACTTCTGGACTATGAAATGCCTATCGCAAACGGACCCCAGGTGCTGTCCATGCTTAAGAGCGACACGGAGACCGGACAGATCCCGGTCATGTTCCTCACGGGACACAGCGACAGGGAAAGCGTGCTGTCCGTAGTGGGCCTCTCCCCGGTAGATTATCTGCTGAAGACCATCGACAGGGAGACGCTGCTTTCCAAACTTGAGGACTTTTTCGCCAAAGCCTGAACGGGCTTGTGAGATCACGGATCCGGAGGTATCCAAATGTCTATGAATACAAAACAGTCCGCATCTGCCACACAGAACCTTTTTCTACGCCAGTCCTGCCTTGACTCATTAAAGGATTACGGCAGGATGCTCTCGGAGAGCGGATTTATAAGGTGGGATTATGTGATCCTGACCGCTTCCAACGAGACTCAGGCGAGGACCTACAGGGAGCAGATAGAGGACCGCCTGGTCTCGGGGCTCCTTCCCGGAGGCACCTGCTACGAGGTCCTGCCGGATCCCGACGGAAAAAGGGTGGGAAGCGGAGGCGCCACTCTCTCTGCCCTCAGATTTGTGGCAGGAAAAGAGGGCGGCGAGAACCCCTTTGAGGGGAAGCGCGTCCTGGTCATCCATTCCGGCGGTGATTCCAAACGGGTCCCCCAGTATTCCGCAACGGGAAAGCTGTTCTCTCCCGTTCCCAGGGAACTGCCCGGCGGCCGCCCTTCCACCCTGTTTGACGAATTCATGATCGGGATGTCCGGGGTGCCTTCCAGGATAAAGGACGGCATGCTGGTCCTTTCCGGCGATGTGCTCCTCCTCTTCAATCCCCTCCAGATAGACGCCATGTACAACGGAGCAGCCGCCATTTCCTTCAAGGAGGCGGCGGATATCGGAAAGGATCATGGGGTCTTCTTAAATGACGGCAGCGGCAATGTGGCCAGGTTCCTGCACAAACTTCCGGTCTCCGAACTCAGGGAGGCCGGCGCTGTAAATGATCAGGGAAATGTGGACCTGGATACGGGAGCCGTGCTTTTTGACACAAGGCTCATGCAGGCCCTGTACTCTCTGGTATCCGATGAGGAGAGTTACGGACGCTTTGTAAATGACAGGACCAGGCTGTCTTTCTACGGGGATTTCCTCTATCCCCTGGCCTCCTGCTCCACTCTCGGAGACTTTCTCGAGGAACCTGCCGAAGGCGAACTGAACGAGGAACTCCTCGCCTGCAGAAAGCAGATCTGGGCAAAGACACGGGATTTCAGCATGAAGCTTCTGTCCCTGTATCCTTCGAAGTTCATTCATTTCGGCACCACCGGCGAACTGCGGGATCTCATGACAAGGGAGGTAAAGGATTACGCGTTCCTTGACTGGTCGCCCAAGGTTCTGACCACGGGTCAGGAGGATGTTCCTTATTCTGGCTACAGCGCCCTGATCGATGAAGACGTGGTCCTTGGAAAGGATGTATTCATAGAGAACAGCGCCGTTACCGGCAAGAGCGTGATCGGGGACGGAGCGGTGATCTCCCATGTACGCATAGCGGACTGCGTTGTGGACACCGATACGGTCTGGCACGGACTCACCCTGGAGGATGGCTCCATAGTGATAAGGGTGTACGGGGTTTCGGTGAATCCGAAGGAAGACGGATTCTGGGAGCGCCGGCTGTATCCCGTGGCTCCGGACTGGGAAACGGCCATGTCCTATGCGCTCCTCACCCAGGCGGTGCTCTCCGGAAAGGCCGGTGAGGATGATGTCCGCTGGTGGGAGGGACTGCCCAAACTGAGCCTGAGAGAGAGCTTTGAGAGGGCCGGGAGCGAGAATCAGAAAGAGTTTCTGAAAGAGCTTCAGGCCAGGATCCTGTCCAGAAAATTCATTTACGGGCTCTCGAGGGGCGTTTATTACCGGGATGCCCTGAGACTTCTCGGAACCGTCGGAGTGACGGAAGAGATGTTCAGGATCCTCACCGATGAAAATGAGGACATGGACGACTTCCTGAGGATAAGGGTGTATTACGCCCTGTCGAGATACATGAAACAGAACGGGGTGTCGTTCCGGGGTACGACTCCCGAGGATATCGAAAACAGATGTTACGGGATCATCCGCGACAATATCTACAGAGAGGCGGTTTCAACCCTGCCTGACAGTTTGTCCCTTCATATCGTAAATGAGAACGTCCGCGTATCCCTTCCTGTCAGGGTGAACTGGGGAGGGGGCTGGACGGATACGCCCCCTCAGTGTAATGAGCGGGGAGGCACAGTGCTGAACTGCGCCATTTCCCTGAACGGGATCATGCCTGTTCAGGTGGAGGTCAGGAAGCTTTCCGAAAAGCAGGTGGAGTTTGAGAGCGCAGACGTGGGCGTCAGGGGAGTGGTCCGGAATGTGTCTGAGATCCTGGACTGCCATAATCCTTTTGATCCATTTGCTCTCCACAAGGCGGCGCTCATCGCATCCGGGATAGTGCCCATTGAGGGGGGCATGAAACTCGAGGATATACTGGACAGGCTGGGCGGCGGCATCTACCTGTCCACACAGGTGGTGGGGATCCCGAAGGGCTCCGGCCTCGGGACCAGCAGCATACTGTCC
>JAEEGL013269956.1_pt1 | contig 11758 bp, 11 predicted proteins | sample 9134231 | NCBI WGS metagenome assembly JAEEGL01 (sample SAMN16246548, study PRJNA631951) | gut metagenome | biome: gut microbiome; feature: rumen; material: fiber-attached | host: Bos | place: Iran: Karaj | collected 2018-10
CTCATCAAAGGCGGGAGAGAGCCATTCCTTTGCACGTGCCTCGCACTGAGCAATTAGTTGAGCGTTATTTTCCATAAATTATTACTGAATTGTTTTAGATTGAAACATACATAACGCAAAGATACTGATTTATCTTTCAAAATCAGTATCTTTGGGCTATTTTTTTACTTTTTTTAATTATTCCGCATCGTTCGGTCTATCTCTTCGAACTCTTTTCCCATGTTCAGATTGAAATAGATACGATATAAAGCAGGTGCCCATCGCTTCTGGTCGGAGGGGGCCATTTTGCGGTATTTCTCCATATATGGACGTGCCTGCTGGTAGAGTTTCTGTAGGGCCTGACGGTTCTTACGGGGTTCGTGTTCCTGCTCGATGGTCAGCGCATTGTTCAGATAGCAGGTGGCGATGTTGAAATAAGGCTCAGGCAACGAATCGTTCAGCGCTATGAGTTGTTGGCTGGAAGCGATACACTCGTTGTAACGTTCCAGATTAAGCAGGGATACCGACTTAGCGATATGGAAGATGGGATTCTCCTCGTTGACCATCAACCCTTGCTCTGCCAGTTGGAGCACTTCGTCGTAACGCTTTTGCGCTGTACGATAGTCGGCCAGGCGAGGAAAGAAATAGGGATAGTCGGGATAACGTCGGAAGCCTTCTTCAAGCGTGGCGATATAGGCAGAATCGTTGTGGAGCTGTTGATAGGCCTCACACATATACTGAAGGGTGAACTCGCATCGCTCTTTATCGTCCATAGCCAGCTGGGCATGCTTCAGGGTACGCTCAGCATCCTGCATCTTAAAGGCGCAGAAGGTGGCCCAATAAGCAGCCTTGGGCAGCAACGAATCTTTCTGATGATACTTATAGGCTTCGTACAGCGGCTGACGGGCAGCATTGATATAATCGTCGAAGAAACTGAATGCTGTTTGATAGTTAGCCTTGCGCACATGCCAAGTACCACCATAATAAATATTGATGCGTAACGCGTGAAGCAGCTCGGCATTCTCTTGACGATAGCTGGGACGAACGCGTCCTTTTTGGTCAGGAAGTGCATCAAGCGAATCGACCGTCAAGGCAACCTCCTGCAGATGACGAGTCAACTGGTAGAAGGCTGCCGTATCGTATTTCTGCTTCAGATACAGTTTCTCATTGGCGACATCATACTGGCCTCGCACCGCATCAAACCACAAGGCGTTGAGCTTGAGATTGCTGCGGTTGGCAGAATCCTTGAATAGCGGTGTAATGAGCTTCTCAGCCTTGTCGTAGTCCTTACCACTCTTGATATAGGTCTTTGCCTGGTCTATGTCTTTCTTCTGTTGTCTGGTTAACTTGTGAGCACATAGAGGCAGGGCGAACAAGGAGGCCGCCGTTAAACTGAAAACGAGTCTTATTACCTGATTATTCATTGATCAATTATTGTATTCCATCTTCGCGAAGCTTCTCCTGCCACTTCCAAGCGCTCTTAAGCACTTCCTCTGTGGGGGTTTCAGCCTTCCAGCCGAGCACTTTATTAGCCTTGTCGACATTGCCCCAAACCTGTTCGATATCACCCTCGCGACGGGGAGCATACTCCCAGTTGACCTTCACACCAGTAGCCTTCTCGAAGCCTTCAACGACCTCAAGGGTTGAGAGTCCGCGACCGGTACCGATATTAAATACTTCGACGGCATCAGTCTCAGGCTTGTCGAGCACACGCTCCATAGCCTTCACATGAGCCTTGGCCAAATCAACGACATAGATATAGTCGCGGATACAGGTCTTGTCAGGCGTGTTATAATCGTTGCCGAAAATCTTCAGCTGCTTGCGGATACCCATAGCGGTCTGAGTGACAAAAGGAATCAGGTTCATAGGCACGCCATTGGGCAACTCGCCAATCAGTGCTGAAGGATGGGCACCGATAGGGTTGAAATAGCGCAAGATGATAGACTTGATAGGAGCACCAGAGTGGATATAATCCTGGATGATCTCTTCGTTGATCTGTTTGGTATTGCCGTAAGGTGAGAGTGCTTTCTGGATAGGAGCATTCTCGGTAACGGGCAGGTTCTCAGCGGTGGGCTGGCCGTAAACGGTGCAGCTCGATGAGAAGATGATACCCTTCACGTTGTACTTCGGCATGAGCTCCAACAGGTTGATCAGCGAAGTCAGATTGTTACGGTAGTAAAGCAGAGGCTTCTCGACACTCTCGCCAACGGCCTTGCTAGCGGCAAAGTGAATAATACCCTCAATCTTCGGATACTTTTTGAAAATACCCTCAAGGGCTTCCATATCACAGCAGTCTACCTGCTCGAAGGCAGGGCGCTTGCCTGTGATTTTCTCAATACCATCAACTACGTTTTCATTTGAATTCGAGAGGTTGTCGATAATAACCACCTCATAACCTGCTTCCTGCAGCTCAACTGTAGTATGGCTTCCGATAAAGCCCGTACCACCGGTAACCAAAATTGTCTGTTTCATTTGTCTTTGCTAGTTAAAATTTTCTGCAAAGGTAATAAAAATAAATAAAACTTTATAGGAATATAGTTTTAAAAAATAAAAAAACTCACCGAACCGTGATGCTCGATGAGTTTCCGTTGCTCTTAAGCGGTGCGTACGAGACTCGAACTCGTGACCTCCTGCGTGACAGGCAGGCATTCTAACCTACTGAACTAACGCACCATTTCTTGTTAGCGGGTGCAAAGGTAAGGAGAATTTTCTTTCCCGCAAAACTTTTTATGTTAAAATTTGTAAAACATACTGCATTATCACTGCATCTTTATAGTTTTTCCCGTCAAAGAGCCATTCATGCAGTACAGACTGCTGCTGAAAGTCGGCTTTTTCGAACAGGCGGAGCGCTGACTCATTTCCATCGGCTACAATGCCATAAAGCTGGTGCAGATGCAATACCTGTCGGGCATAAACGCACAATTGATGAAGCGCAGCGAGGCCATAGCCCTTGCGTCGTTCGCTATTCAGGATGACGATACCCACTTCAGCACGTAAATGCTGAGGAGAGAAATTCATTAAGTCGATCATTCCCACCGTACCGCCTTCCTCACGCTCGATAATCAGGCGCAACTGGCGGTCTGCATAGATATCATCGCTGGAGTTGGCTATATAGTCGTGTAGCGTATAGCGCGAGTAAGGCACATTAGTGCAACCCACATTCCACAGGCTGGTATCGTTCTCTATCTGATAGAGCAAATCGAGGTCCTCAGGTTCAATAGCACGTAGTTTGATTTTACTCATAGCTGTCCTTTTTAGGATTAACGAAATGGTGCAACCGGTCAACATACATCTGTAGCAGGGCTAGCGTCGCACGGAAGTAAATAGCCGTCTGGATGGGCAACGAGAAGAAGAGACTCAGGTGGCTGTAATGTTTGCGGAAGAAAATAAGCATGGCCTGATAGAACACATGCACATAGCGGAATGAAGACTTCTGCGTAGAACCACCCTTGAAGTGTACGATGTCAAAAGGCAGGTACCAGTTCTGCCAACCACCTTTCAACAGACGATACGAGAGGTCGATGTCCTCGCCATACATAAAGAAATCCTCATCAAGTAGTCCCACTTGCTCGATGGCCTTGCGACGCAACATAAAGTAGGCTCCGCTGACAACCTCAATCCGACAAGGTTCTTCCCAAGGCAGATTACTAATATAATAGCGACGGGTGAAACCTAGCATCTTCAGCATAGCTACCCACGGAGTCGGAATGGCTCGTCGGGACTCAGGAGCCGGAGTTCCTTCACGCGTCAGCATACGCACTCCTGCCCCACCCGCTTCCGGATGAGCATCCATGAAAGCAATGGTTTCCCGAATAGTATTCTCGTTGACAAGGGTATCAGGATTCAACAGCAACACATAGTCAGAATCAGACTGACGAATGGCCTGATTGTTGGCGCGGGCAAAACCCACATTCTCCTGATTGGCCAGAAGACGCACGTCAGGATAGTTTGTCTCGAGATAGGCCAGCGTATCATCCTTCGAGCAGTTATCGACGACAACAATCTCTCCGTCAAGACCTGCTAGAGCCTTGCGGACGCTGTCAATGCACTGCACCAGCAATTGGCGCACATTGTAGCTGACGATGACTATGCTGACTTTCTTGGCCATACGAAAGGTACACAAAGCAGGAGGATGACTCCCATATAAAAGAAAGGTGTGGTCTGGTAGACCAGATAGAGTATAGCATTCAACAGCAGGGGTACCAGAATGATGGACATGCGAAGTTTCCAACTCTTTTTAAACAGGCGCAGACCGAGATAGGCCGATGCCAGCGTGACGAGTTCCATCACTGTCGTTAAGAGAAATTGTATGGATTCTGTATTCATTGTCTTTTTTATTTTCCTTCAAAAGGTGTACGATTCAAGATGGAGCGACCTAACGTCACCTCATCGGTATATTCCAGTTCGTTGCCCACGCTGATGCCTCGGGCAATGATACTGATCTTCACATCAGTGTAGGGGGCTAGCTTACGGAAGATATAGAAATTGGTGGTATCGCCCTCCATCGTTGAACTCAAGGCCAAGATGACTTCCTTCACACTACCCTCGCCTACGCGCTCCACGAGCGAGTCGATTTCCAAGTCGGAAGGTCCAATGCCGTCCATGGGCGAGATAACCCCGCCCAACACATGATATAGACCGGAAAACTGCTGGGTATTCTCGACCGCCATCACATCCTGGATATTCTCCACCACACAGACAACACCGCTGTCACGACGCGGATCGGAACAGATAGGACACACATCGCTATCGCTGATGTTATGACACACCCGACAACGCTTCACCTCATGCTTCATCTGAACGACGGCCTGCGAAAACTTCTCTACGTCGTCCGTTTCCTGACGCAACAGATGGAGTACCAGACGAAGTGCCGTCTTGCGACCAATACCTGGCAGTTTGCAGAACTCTTGTACCGCGCGCTCTAGCAGTTGTGATGGATATTGTTGTTGTATCATGATGCTATTTCACTTAATTCTAACCAGCGCATGGATTTCTCGTCCAGCTCTTCTTTCAGCTGCGGCAGCCGCTTGCTCTTCTCCGTCAGTTCGTCGACGCTAAGCGTACCGCTACAGAGAGATTGCTCCAACTGATGCTGTTCTTCCTCCAAAGCAGCAATCTCACGCTCCAGCTGTTCCATCTCGCGTTTTTCCTTGTACGACAACCTGCGACGGTCATCATGGCGATAGCTGGCTTTGGGGGCATTGCTAGTCTGACTAGTCTGACTAGTAGGACTAGTATTACTAGTGGTACTAGTTAGCTTCTCCCACTCACGATATTGGGTATAATTGCCGGGGAAGTCTTTAATTTCACCCTGTCCTCGGAACACTAGCAAATGATCGACTACCTTATCCATGAAATAGCGGTCGTGACTGACTACTATCACGCACCCTGGGAAGTCTTGCAGGTATTCCTCCAGTATCTGAAGGGTGACGATGTCGAGATCGTTGGTGGGCTCGTCCAATACCAGGAAGTTCGGGTTTTGCATCAGTACGGTACAAAGATAGAGCTTACGGCGCTCGCCACCACTTAGCTTATATACATAATTATATTGTTGATCATTGGAAAAGAGGAAATACTGCAACAGTTGCGATGCTGACAACTTGCGTCCACCACCAAGGTCAACATATTCTGCAATATCACGAACGACATCGATAACTTTTTGTTGATCATCGAATTGCAGTCCTTCTTGAGAGAAATAGCCGAAGCGAACGGTATCGCCAATGACGATATGTCCATCGTCGACAGGCACCAATCCTAACAACATCTTGATGAAGGTCGATTTGCCCGTACCGTTGTTGCCCACGATACCCATCTTCTCGAAGCGCGAGAAGTTGTAGTAGAAGTCTTTGAGGATGATCGTATCATCGTAGGACTTCGAGATATACTGACACTCGAAAATCTTGGAGCCGATATATACACTGGAAGACTTCAGGCGCAGCTGACGTTCCTCCAAACGCTGTTTGGCCACCTTCTCCAACTCGTAGAAGGCTTCCTCACGATAGCGAGCCTTATGGCCACGAGCCTGAGGCATACGTCGCATCCATTCCAGTTCCGTACGATACAGGTTATTGGCCCGCGCAATCTCTGCCCTGCGGTTGTCGATGCGTTCCTGGCGCTTCTCCAAGTAGTAGGCGTAATTGCCACGATAGGTATAGATGGTGTGATCGTCCAGTTCAAGGATAACAGAGCAGACGCGGTCCAAGAAAAAACGATCGTGAGTCACCATCAGCAACGTGCGGTTGCTGCGTCCCAGATATCCTTCGAGCCATTCTATCATCTCCAAGTCCAAATGGTTGGTAGGCTCGTCAAGGATAATCAGGTCGGGCTCCGTCAACAACACATTAGCCAACGCCACACGCTTCTGCTGACCACCTGAAAGCTGCCCCATTTTCTGTTGGAGATTACGAATCTTCAGTTTTGTCAGCACCTGCTTGGCTTTCAGCACCTTCTCTTCTTCACCTTGGTGATTAAAGCAGGCATCGAGCACCGACTCTTCTGGATCAAAGGCTGGCGATTGTTCCAAGAATCCTACTTTCAAATCCCGACGGAACACGATGTCACCCGCGTCGTAGCCCTCCTTCCCGGCAAGGATGGAGAGCAACGTCGATTTGCCCGTACCGTTCTTGGCAATCAGTCCTACCTTCTGGCCTTCACCAATGGAGAAACTGATGTCGCGAAACAGCGTCAGCGCGCCGAACGTCTTGGTCAGGTGTTGTACGTCAAGATAAGGAGTCATTGATCTGTTCGATGTAGTTCAGCACTTCATCCCTGCCCTCTTTCTTTTCTGCTGAGGTCATGAACATAGGAGGCATCTCTTCCCAGGTCTCTGCGAGTTTTTTCTTATATGCATCCATAGCCTGACGACACTTATTGGGCGTCAGCTTATCAGCCTTCGTGAATACAATGCTAAAGGGGATGCTCGACAGACCCAGCCACTCGATAAACTCCAGGTCTATCTTCTGTGGTTCCAGACGGATATCAACCAACACAAATACATTCACTAGCTGTTCACGTTGCAGGATATAGCCACGAATCATCTGGTCCAGCTTGTCCACCTCTTTCTTCGAACGCTTCGCATAGCCATAACCAGGCAGGTCGACCAGATACCACTCCTTATTAATAATAAAGTGGTTGATGAGCAACGTCTTGCCAGGAGTCGCTGAAGTCTTCGCCAACTTCTTATTGTTGGTCAACATGTTAATCAGACTTGACTTGCCCACATTTGACCTTCCAATAAAGGCATACTCGGGTTTCGTATCCTTAGGACACATCGACACCATCGGGGCCGAGAGCGTGAATTCTGCTTGCTTAATTTCCATCGTCGTCGTTATTTTGGGTGCAAAGATAATAATTTTTATTCAAATTCTTTGCCGTTTCGAAATTAATTGCTAACTTTGCATCCGAATTTTAGACGAATTGTGTTTCCGTTCGCGAAACACTTCTTCCAATCATCAAATTCCAACAACATTTGAATTATTAACGATTTACTGTATACTATATGTACACAAAAGACGAATTAGCAAAACTGCCTATCCCCGAATTGATGGAGATAGCCAATGAGTTAGGTGTGAAGGTATCTCAGGACGACGAGCTTGAGAGCGTCATCTACGCCATATTAGACAAGGCTGCAGAAAACTCTGCTGCTGGCGTTCCTGCCACCAAGCGTAAGCGTACTCGCATTGCCAAGGACACCAACAAGGTGTATACCGTTAACGGTAGCGAAGCCGAGAATCTGAATGTCAAGGCCACCAAGGCCAGTAAGAAGAAATCACTCGACACCCTGTTTGCTGAACAGGAAGCTGCCGAGCAGGCTGCTGCCCAGCAGACCACAGAGTCTGCTGAAGAGCCCGTAGCAGAAGAGAAGCCCGCTCCTAAGAAGCGTGGACGCAAGTCGAAGAAAGAGTTAGAGGAAATGGCTGCTGAGGCTGCCAAGCAGGCTGCTGCTGCCGAAGCTGTACAGGAGGAGACTATTGTTCCTGAGGCTGAGCAAACTGCACCAGAAGCATCAGTAGACCCCAATCTGCTGAACCAGTTGCAGGAGAAGATGGCTGTTCACAATCAGGAGTCTGAAGAGAACATTGATGGTGTATGGGAAGGCGATCCAGGTGACGGAACCGACTTCATTCCCGTAGTCGACCTGCCTATCGAGGATGGTGCAGCTATTCCTACGCTCGACATGTTTGACCGTCCTGTTGCCATTAACAACCAAGAGTCCATGGCTCCTGAACATGCCGGTTATAATGCCATGCAGGGTGCTGCGAAGTTCGACTTTGCCGACCTCATCACCGGCAATGGCGTATTGGAAATCCTGCAGGACGGTTATGGATTCCTGCGTTCCAGTGACTATAACTACCTGTCTTCTCCCGATGACATCTACGTAAGTCCTCAGCAAATCAAGCGTTACGGTCTGAAGACTGGCGATGTAGTAGACTGCACCGTTCGTCCTCCTCATGACAATGAAAAGTATTTTGCCATGAGCAACATCAATACAATCAACGGACGTCAGCCTCAGGAGGTGCGCGACCGTGTGGCCTTCGAACATCTTACCCCACTCTTCCCTGACGAGAAGTTTACCCTTTGTGGCGACAAGGCTACCACCAATCCTTCTGTTCGTATTGTCGACCTGTTCTCACCAATCGGTAAGGGACAGCGTGCGCTGATTGTGGCCCAGCCCAAGACGGGTAAGACCATTTTGATGAAGGACATTGCCAACGCCATCGCTGCCAACCATCCCGAAGCATATATCATGATGCTGCTCATCGACGAGCGTCCTGAGGAGGTGACGGATATGGCTCGCACCGTTAATGCAGAAGTCATCGCCTCTACATTCGACGAGCCTGCCGACCGACATGTGAAGATTGCTGGCATTGTATTGGAGAAAGCCAAGCGTATGGTAGAGTGCGGACACGATGTCGTCATCTTCCTCGACTCTATCACTCGTCTTGCTCGTGCTTACAACACGGTAGCACCTGCCAGTGGCAAGGTGCTTACGGGTGGTGTCGATGCCAATGCCCTGCAGAAGCCGAAGCGTTTCTTCGGTGCAGCACGTAACATCGAGAATGGTGGTTCGCTGACCATCATTGCTACTGCATTGACTGATACTGGTTCCAAAATGGACGAGGTCATCTTCGAGGAGTTCAAGGGTACAGGTAACTCCGAGTTGCAGCTCGACCGTATGCTGGCCAATAAGCGTATCTTCCCTGCTGTCAATCTGGTACAGAGCTCTACGCGTCGCGACGACCTGTTGCAGGATCAGACGACGCTCAACCGCATGTGGATTATCCGCAAGTTCATTGCTGAGATGAATCCTATCGAGGCTATGAATACGGTTCATGGTCGCTTGATACAGACTCACTCCAACGAGGAGTTCTTGCTGTCAATGAACGGTTAAAGACGACATGCAACAGATACTGAAATATTTCCCCCATCTGAGTGCCGAGCAGCAGCAACAACTGGCTGCCCTCGACACTTTGTATCGTGACTGGAACGCCAAGATTAACGTTATCTCGCGTAAGGACATCGACAATCTCTACGAACACCACGTGTTGCACTCGATGGCTATTGCCAAGATGGCTAACTTCACGCCAGGCACCCGCATTCTTGACTTTGGTACAGGAGGCGGTTTTCCTGGTATCCCTTTGGCTATCCTCTTTCCCGAATGCCAGTTTAAGCTAATTGACGGAACGGGTAAGAAGATTCGCGTAGCTCAAGCTGTCTGCGATGCCATCGGACTGAAGAATTGTCAACCCGAGCACCTACGGGGTGAAGACGAGAAGGGGAAATATGATTTCGTCGTAAGCCGTGCTGTGATGCCCCTACCCGACCTGATGAAGATTGTACGCAAGAACATCGCTAAAGAACAGCACAATGCCCTGCCTAATGGCGTTATCTGTCTGAAAGGTGGTGACGTACAGGCAGAGACGCAACCCTTCCGTCGTATTGTAGAGACGGAAGAACTCAGTTCATGGTTCAGCGAAGAGTGGTTTAAGGAGAAACATTGTATCTACGTTCCCGTATGAATATCAAGCGATTCATGTGCAACCCTCTGCAGGAGAACTGCTATGTGGTCAGCGACGACACGAAGGAGTGTGTCATCATCGACTGTGGCTGCTATTATCCCAACGAGAAGGATGCCCTTAAAAACTATATCAGCGAGAACAGCCTGAAACCTATCCATCTGATTGCCACCCATGGCCATTTGGATCATAACTTCGGCAATGCGGATATCTTCCAGACTTACGGGCTGAAGGTTGAGGTATGCAGCGAGGATGCCTACCTAATAGAACACCTTCCAGAACAAGGACATGACCTGTTTGGCATGAGCATCATCGAAGACCAACCTGAGGTTGGACGCTGGCTGAACGATGGCGATACCATTACGTTTGGAAATCATTCACTAAAGGTTATGCAGACTCCTGGCCATACCCCAGGCTCTGCCCTGCTCTACTGCGAGGCTGAGCATACGGTATTTACTGGCGACACCTTGTTCCGCATGAGTATCGGACGTACCGACTTCGACGGAGGCTCTTGGCAACAAATGGAGCAGAGCCTTGCCAACATCGTATCAAAACTACCTAAAGAAACAATCGTGCTCTCTGGACACGGTCCTCAAAGCACGATTGCCGACGAACTATTGTATAACCCCTATTTACGAGGTTAATACTTTACCTTCACTTTCTTGTAACTGCTCTCGTTCTGTACACGATCGAGGGCAGTTACTGCATATACACAGCGGCGACCTTCCTCAGCTGCCGGCAACTCGTAATGCGTCTCACCAGTGATGGCTACCAGCTTCGACGTGTTATTGATATCCACCTTCTCGCCTTGGTTGAAACGATAGATGGCATACTTGACGGCTGCATCCTTCCAACCCTCGCCCTTAGGTGCCGTCCAGAACAGCACTTTCTGTCCTTCGACATCAATGACTTGCACTTTACGGGGTTTCTTGGGAGCCTTGCTGTCTATCGACTTCATAGTAGGTTGCAAAGCAGGATAGCGCCAGTAGTTTGTTCGTAACTTGGTGCCATAGTTGCCTACATTGTCCACTGCAGCTTTCGCATACCACAGCACTGTACCCTTAATGCGAGGCATCATGCCGTGCAAATCCATCTTACGAGCCATCTGGTTGAACTTGGCCGTACGCTCAATGTCCTCACCAATATACAAGTCACTTTTGGTGATGTTGGCATTCCACCAGTGTATCAGTTCTTCGTAGTCAGCAGCTTTGTTGCCTATCTCCCAGTATAGCTGAGGAACACAGTAGTCCATCCATCCCTCACGATCCCAAAGCAACACGTCAGCATACAGGTCGTCATAGTTCTGCAAACCATTGGTGCGACTGCCGTTAGGATCATTCTTCTGGTTACGATAGATGCCAAAAGGAGAGATACCAACCTTCACCCAAGGTTTGGCACTATGTACCGTCTGGTAGAGTTGTTCGATAAACAGGTTCACATTCAGTCGACGCCAGTCTCCCTGATTCTCCAACCCGTAGTTGTTAGCCTGGAAATTTGCCTTATCAGGAATAGCTACACCAGGCACAGGATACGGATAGAAATAGTCATCGATATGCAGACCATCCACATCATAGCGGTCTACGATGTCTTTCACCACCTGACAGATATAGTCGCGACACTGCTTCAATGCCGGATTCAACAGCGTCAGTCCGTCGTACTGGAACGTCCACTCCGGATGCTGTACTACCACATGGTTTACCGCATTGACATGAGCCGCCTTTGTCTTGGCACGGTAGGGATTAATCCATGCGTGCAGTTCCATA
>JAEEGL016047073.1_pt1 | contig 11758 bp, 9 predicted proteins | sample 9134231 | NCBI WGS metagenome assembly JAEEGL01 (sample SAMN16246548, study PRJNA631951) | gut metagenome | biome: gut microbiome; feature: rumen; material: fiber-attached | host: Bos | place: Iran: Karaj | collected 2018-10
AGCAATGATCTCTACTTCTTCAATCGCAGACTCATCTAGTGAAATACTATCTAATTCAGGGATAAATTTTGCAATTTCGCTGTATTTCACAAGTGGACGCTTCAATAATTCAAAAGCTTGGATACCACCTTTGAGTTCGTTATATCCTAATTCAGTGAGATAATCTTCTACTTCTTTTCTCTTTCCAAGATAAGACGCTTTTAAGATTTCAACAGCCTTTTGGATATTTTCTCTCTTCTTTACAAAGCGCTGATATCTTTCTTCTTTTATTAAACCTACTTGATGACCAATATCGGTGAGTCTCAAATCAGCGTTATCGTGCCTTAAAAGAAGGCGGAATTCCGCTCTTGAAGACATTAGTCTATATGGTTCTAAAGTACCCTTTGTCACAAGGTCATCAATCATGACACCAATATAAGATTGATCTCTTCTTAAGATTAATGGTTCCTTACCTTCAATCTTTAGACAAGCATTAATGCCTGCCATCAAACCTAAACCAGCAGCTTCTTCATAACCAGATGTACCACAGATTTGACCACCGATATATAAACCTGGCCATTTCTTGAGTTCTAATGTAGGACCATATTCTTCTGGTTTAATTAAGTCATATTCAATCGCATAAGCGTATTTTAAAAATACAGCATTTTCAAATCCTGGTAATGACCTCACCATTTCTTCTTGGACATCCTTAGGCATTGAGGTTGAAAAACCTTGGACATAGATTGAATCGGTATATCTAGATTCAGGTTCTAAGAATAATTGATGTCTTTCTTTATCAGCAAAATTAACAATTTTAGATTCGATAGATGGGCAATATCTTGGTCCCACTCCTGTAATCAAACCGGAATACATCGCAGAATCTTTTAAGTGTTCTTTAATGATTTCGTGGGTCTTAGGAGAAGTATAAATGAGGTAGCAAGGTATTTGTTCATCCACCGGGATAAAGTCCTTAGTTTCGTATGAAAACGCTAATTTACCCCTAGTTCCAGGTTGAATTGTACCTTTGGAGAAATCGATGGAATCACTTCTAATTCTGGGAGGCGTTCCAGTTTTAAATCTTGTAGTTTCAATTCCCATGGATTGTAAATAGGGGGATAAACCTTTAGAAGGTTTTTCACCATCAGGTCCTTCTTCAAGAACCTCGTTACCACGGAAGATTTTGCTCTCCATATATGTTCCTGTTGTTAAGATTACTGCTTTAGCAGTATATTCTTTGTTTGTTTCAGTCTTAACACCAAAAACATGATTATTATCATGCAATAAAGAAACAACAGTATCTTCCACTACTGTTAAGTGTTCAGTATTTAACGCTAAAGTTTGGAGATATTCCGGATATTCTAATTTATCTTGTTGGGCTCTTAAACATTGAACGCCAGGACCTTTACCAGTATTTAGCATCTTCATCTGCAAATAATGGTGGTCGGCCGCAATACCCATCATGCCACCTAAAGCATCAATTTCACGGACCACTATTCCTTTCGCAGATCCACCGATGGATGGATTACAAGGCATGTTGCCCATTTTCTTAATATTAATGGTAAGTAAAAGTGTCTCATGACCCATATGGGCACAAGCGAATGCAGCTTCTAAGCCAGCATGTCCACCACCGACAACGATTACTTTGTAGTTATTCATTATCCGACACTACCTTCCATATCCATCTTGATTAATTGATTTAATTCGACAGCATATTCCATAGGAAGTTCTCTAGAGAACGGTTCAATGAAACCCATAATAATCATTTGAGTGGCTTCTTTTTCACTGATGCCTCGAGACATCAAATAGAATAATTGATCTTCACTAATCTTACTAACTGTCGCTTCATGTTCAATAAAGGAAGAATTGTTTTTCACTTCATTTGTGGGAATGGTATCACTCCTAGATAATTTATCGAGGATTAAAGTATCACATTCCACATGGCTGCGACAATTTGTCGCACCTTCTTTATGTCTGACTGTGCCTCTATAGTTAGCGACACCTCCATTTTTCACAATAGATTTTGAAATAATTGTGGAAACCGTATCAGGCGCCTCATGTATCATACGCGCACCTGCATCCTGGTACTGGCCCTTACCTGCGACCGCTATGGATATACACGTGCCTTTCGCGCCCCTTCCTTTGAGTATGCACGCAGGATATTTCATGTTGGTTTGACTTCCGATATTTCCATCAATCCATTCCATTTGGGCATCTTCATAACAGACCGCTCTCTTGGTAACTAAGTTAACAATATTTGTGGACCAGTTTTGAACGGTGGAGTAACGACATTTACCACCTTTTAAGACGATGATTTCCACAACAGCAGCATGTAATGATTCTTTACTATATGTCGGAGCGGTGCAACCTTCCACATAATGGACATCTGCGCCTTCATCGACGATGATTAAAGTTCTTTCAAATTGACCGGACTTTTCATTATTGATACGGAAGTAACTTTGTAATGGTTTATCTAAATGTACGTTCTTAGGAACGTAAATAAAGGAACCACCAGACCAAACCGCACCGTTTAAAGCGGAGAATTTGTTATCTGCGATAGGAACAACAGTTCCAAAATATTTTCTAAATAAATCGGGATACAGTTGTAACGCCATATCGGTGGATAAGAAGATAACGCCTTTATCTTGAATCTCCTTTAACATGTTGTGATAGACAACTTCAGATTCATATTGAGTGGAAACACCAGATAAATATTTTTGTTCAGCTTCAGGAATGCCTAATCTATCAAACGTGTTTTTAATAGTTTCTGGAACTTCATCCCAGTTTTGAACTTCCTTTTTGCTTGGTCTAGTGAAGTAGGTGTAGGAGTCAAAATCAAGATAGCTTAAATCTGGACCAAACTTTGGTAAAGGCATGGCCTTAAATGACCTTAAGGCTTTTAAGCGGAATTCTAACATCCATTCTGGTTCATTCTTTAAATGAGATATCTCTTTAACAATATCTTCGTTAAGACCGACATCCGTTTTCAAAATAGAGACGTCTTCGTCTTTAAAACCATATTTATAATCTTCTTGGAATTTAATATCGTCTGACATTTTATTTTCCCTTTAATATTTGATCCGCTGCTAACCAGCCAATCATAGCGCATCTAATTCTAGCGGCTTGCTTACTTGTATTAATAAATACAATAGCTTCTTCAAGAACTTCTTCATCAAAAGGTTCTTCATGAATCATGTGGTCATATTGAGTGATGATATTTTGTGCATCTTCAATGGTTTTATCTTTTAATAAATCACACATGATATCAGTGGAGGAAGTAGAGATAGTACAAGCAGTACCATCAAAACATGCATCTTTGACAATGCCGTTTTCCACGAGAAGGAAAATATCTAAATCATCAATGCAATTATCAGAGTGCATATGGACTTTAACAAATTGATCACTAGTTGGTTGATGCTTATTTAATGGATTGCTGTAGTGATCCATAATGATTTGACGCATCATATTGCTATTTAAAGTAGGCATCTAAAATATCTCCTCCATTAATTACGGCATCGACGAAAACGTCGATTTCTTCTTTTGTTGTATATAAATAAGTAGACATGCGACATGTCGCAGGACTACACAAATAATCATTTAAAATCTTGGCACAATGTTGTCCGCTTCTGATGGCAATACCTTTACTATTTAATAAGGTTGCTTCATCTTGGGCAAATATGCCTTTTTTATTAAATGTAACAATGCCATTATTTGCACCTTTATTATAAATAATAATATCATCACATTTTGATAGTTTTTCTAAAGCGTATTTAGTCAACTCTTCATCGTGTTTAGCAATGTTCTCAATACCAATCGATTGAATAAATTCAACTGCGGCTTTTAATCCAAAAATACCTGATATATTCAAAGTACCGGCTTCAAATTTTGCAGGTGCTTCAAGTGGAATGATTTCAGTGTCTTTGTTGAAAGTAACATTCATGCCACCTCCCACAAAATAGGGATCCATCTGTTGTAAAAGTTCATATTTTCCGACTAAACAACCAATACCAGTTGGCCCACACATCTTATGACCAGAGAATGTAAGGAAGTCAACATCGCTATCTTTAAAATCAACTTTTATATGTGGAACTGATTGCGCTCCATCGACCACAAAAATAGCGCCAACTTTATGGATTTCTTTGGCGAATTCTTTAGTGTCAATTCTGGTTCCTAAAACATTAGAAATTTCCGCTAAAGAGACAACCTTAGTTTTAGAAGACAAAGTCTTTCTCAAACTATCTAAACTGATACATTGATTATCATCGATAGGAACAAACTTAATAACTGCACCGGTTAAATGGCTCACTTCATACCATGGCAAAAGATTGCTAGCATGGCCTGCTTCGCTGAGGATAATTTCGTCTCCAGGCTTCAAGAATTTCAGTCCGTAAGCTCTAGCAACAAGGTTCAAAGACATGGTATCACCAGAAGTAAACACGACTTCATTGGCTTCTGAGTTGATAAATTTAGCAACAACTTGTCTAGTTTCTTGAATTTTCTTATCGACTTTGAACATTAAATCATAATCACCGCGGTGTGAATTTGCGGTTTCGTTTAAGTAATATTCATTCATCGCGTCGATCACGCATTGGGGTTTAAATGTCGTGGAAGCATTATCTAAATACACAAGATCGTTTCCTTGCATCTTTTTGTTCTTTAACATGGGGAATTGTTTACGAATTTTATATGCGTCGTACATACTACATTTTCCCTTCTATAATACCCGCAATTTTTTCTTTGATTTCGTCCTCTAAAAAGCCATTCAAAATAGGTTTCAAATAACCCAATGTAATGAGGCGTTTAGCCTCGTCTACATTTAAGCCTCTAGAGGTTAAATAGAAGATATGGTCATCATTGACTTTTCCGACCACCGCAGCGTGGCTGGCTTCGATATCATTTTCATCGATTTTTAAAATAGGTTTGGCGACGCCATTGCTGAGTTCATCAAAGACCACAATTTTGGCGTTTTGGTGAGCTTTGGATCCACTTGAACCTTTATTGATTTTGCAGATTCCGGAAAACACGAGTTTCCCATTATCTCTAATAACACCGTAATTATCTAAATGCGCAAAAGTACTGGGTGAACGATGGTAGACAGAGACATCAAATTCTTTTTTATCTTCTTTTTCTGATAATGATGCTAAATGCCAATCGCATGTCGCATTAATATCATTCAAATTAACAGTAATTGCGGCTTTACATTTACCTGGAATGAAATCAGCATAATGTGAAGAAAATGTAGAATTTCTTCCAACATTTACCGAGATTTCAATATTTTCAGATGCGTTTTTGTGTAAAACGGCAAGATGGAGAGAAGAGTTTTCTTCAATATTGATATCTATTTTGATAGAACCTTTAATTCCTTTGACTAAAAGATCAATGACATTATTATTTAAGACATTGATTTGTAAACTTTCATTACTAGAAGATAAATCTAAAAGATAGTTACCAGATTTTCCTTCTTGGATAACGAAAGCATTCTTATTTTTATTAAAGATTAAAGGTAATCTCTCCATTATTTAATTGCGTCCTTTACTGCGCAGCTACCGATAGAAACGGTGTTCATATTATTATCGATTTTTTCAATCTCAATTCCGAACTCGGTTTTGATAAATTCATATCCGGTTTGGTCGATACGTTTGATGTATTCTGGACCACCGTCAATGGCGACTTTTCCGTTCACTATGACAATAGCTCTTGTAGGTTGGATTAAATCGAACAATCTAGCATAGTGAGAAATGACCAAAAATCCCCTGCCCTGAGCCTGCTCTTTTTTGATGACGTCAGCGACGATATTGATAGCGTCAACATCAAGGCCAGAATCGATCTCATCAAGCATGGCAATTTTAGGTTTCAAAAGCATGAGTTGAAGGATTTCATTTCTCTTCTTTTCACCACCAGAAAAACCTTCATTTAAAGACCTAGTTGCTAAGTCAAAAGGCATAGATAATTCTTTGGTGGCATTATCTAATAATTTATAAAATTGATAAGTAGAAATAGGCTTCTCGCTTTTAGCGTTAACCGCAGCGCGTAAGAAATCGCTATTGATAACTCCAGGAATTTCGCTGGGGTTTTGCATACCGAGGAACAAGCCTAATCTCGCTCTTTCATCTGTGGTTAAAGATAATATGTCCTTATCATCAAAAGTAATAGTACCCTCGGTTACCTTATAACGGGGGTGTCCCATAATAACATTTAATAAAGTAGATTTGCCATGACCATTAGGACCTAAAATGGCAACTGTTTCTCCCTCGCTAATAGTGAGGTCAACACCTCTGAGGATTTGTTTACCCTCAACTTCGGCGTGTAGGTTTTTAATAATAAGTGTGGACATATCTATTCACCTCAAATCGGGTATTATTCTACAAAGGACCTAATTTAATTTCAAACAATACGATAAATTATTTGCAGATTTTCTCACGTGCGAACATATTACTTAGTAATCTTTTTTTAATTAGTTGTTGCATAAAAAATCGATAATATTTAGAATATTAACGCTATTATTCAGTAAAAGGAGTAAAAACGAGAATGAAAAAAACTAAACTATCAATCGGATTAGTTACAAGTTTCGTTGCTGCTATGGCTTTATCTGCATGTGGCTCCTCAGTGACCAAAGAAGATGGCAAAACCGTTTCTTTTAAGGGTTATGGGGATGAAGAACTCTCAGTCTTAACAGATGAAATCTATAACGACTATATGACGAGTTCCACAGGTATTTCCAAATACTATGATCAAGTCATGGAAGTTCTTATTCGTAATGCTTTCCAAAACGATCCTAAAGCGGAAAAAGAGGATGGTTTAAAAGGCATCAAGAAGAACTACAATCAAATTGAAAGCGAAGCTAAAGACAATGTTAAGGGTGCAAAACAAACTGCAAAGCAGAATGCATCCACAAACGGCACTTCTTATAAGACAGAGTGGCAAAACACTTTGAAAGAAAAGGGTGTCAAAGATGAAGAAGAACTACTTCAATACTTTATCTATCAATTAGAAAAAGAAGAAATTGAAGACTGGTACTATGAAAAGCACAAAGATTCATTAAAGGCTGAATACTTAGGTGTTGATAGCCAAGGAACAAAAGTTGAGACCAAAGCCTCTTCCAGATTCCCATATCATGTGCGTCACATCTTAATTAAAGTTGAAGATGGCGGCAGCAACTATGCCACCGGCTCCATCAGCAAAGACCAAGCCAAATTATTGAGCAATACCGTTGAATTATTAGCTCAAGGTGTTATGTCATTTGGTGAAGTTGCCCAAAAGAAATCAGAAGACTCCTCCAGTTCTTCCTATGGTGATGTCGGTATTATGACCAACGCCATCAGTGGTGGAAAACTCGGAATGGTCAATGAATTCCAATTAGGTATCTATGCCTATGATGCCATTACCTTAAACAAAGATGTCAGCCAAGTCATCGATGAAGGCTTAGGCTTAGACAAGATGGTCAATGGTGTTTCTGTGAGTGAATATTTCTCTAACAGAGGCATCGCGGAAGTTCCATATTCCGTCTTTAAAGAATTAGGCGATGTGGCCGAATTAGAAGCCAACGCCAAAACTGGTTTACCAGTTGAAGATAATAAATCCGCTATTTATCCAAGAAACTTATTATGGAATAAGTATTTAAATAACCATAGTATCTTTGTGATTACCAATGGTGAAAGACTCGGAGTCGACGATGAAGGACATGAAATCATCGACCCAACCGAATTCGATAATTATTTCGAATCAACCGATGATTATGTGGCTTATAACAAACAAGCTACCGAAATCGATTACACACAATTACCAAGATTCTTAACCAAAGATCTTTTTGGTGGTATTAACCAAAAAGTTTTATGTGATGAGAATGGTAATGTTATCATCGGTGTCCGTAGTACCTATGGTATCCACTTAATGATCGTCCAAAGATCAGCATATTCATTTGCTGATGAAAACGTTTCATTAGATGAATATTACACAACTGCCATCCCAGGTGATGAAGATTACCCAGGTCACGCAGAAGGTAACGAAAAGACCACATATGTTAATTTCATTACATCTGTGAACAAATCCGAATACAACACCCGTGCGGAAACCGTCAAGAGTGCCATTAAAGGATTTGATAGCACATATGACTATCGCTTATATGCAGACTTATCAGGTTATGGTGATGATGAAGCCAGAAACGCCAAATTCGATGGCGAAAAGACAATGACTTTATTAAAGACCATCGATGAATACATCGATTTACAAAGAGAGAAGAATAATATCGATCAAGAAGAAGGTTTACAAGATGTTTGGAAGACCTATATCGAATTATTAGCCGCTCAAGACTGGGTCAGACAAGATACAGACCGCGTCCTCTCCGAAGGTTGTAAGATTGCCTTTACAAAGGTTGATCCACTTACCGACGAAGAAAAAGCGATGTACGAAGAAGGAGGAAAATGTTATGTCAAATAATATCAAAAAGTTTGTTGCTGTAGCACTCCTCAGCGTTATCGGTTTAGCGGCATGTTCTAAAGACGTCCAAGCCAAACCAAGCGATTACGAAGAATCTCTCATTACCTTTAAAACTGATAGCAAAGATGAAATTTATCATAACTTAGTGAGCATCATCGAAGATGCTTATCGCGATGGTTCACTCCCAAGCGCAGTGCTCGACCGCGTATTATACACCTACTCTGTGTCCGTGTTTGGTAGATACAATAAGGTTGCCAAACCCACAAACTTAGGTGAAGGTGAAATCACCTTAAAACAAGCTGCTAAAGCCGTCAGAGATGGTGACAATACAACAGCCGACAAATTCATTGAAGCCCACAAAGCTTATTGGTCCACCAATGACGAAGGTGAAAGATTAACCACCGAAGATGCTAAGAAGAGTGAAAGAGCTCGTGTCTTAGCAAAATGGAATACTATCGAAGATAGAATTTCCAGAAACTTATATAGCACCATCAATGGTGGTTCCTATAGTGAAAGAGGTTTCTTCTCTGAAAGAAAATACTTACAAGAATTAAGAAGCCAATTACACAAGGTTGCCAATCCTGCTGAATTAGGTGCTGACGATGTCTTCGATTATGAAAACAAGATCGTCATTACTCCAGATGTTCAAGAAGAAGAAGTCTTCTTCGATGCTGAAGACAAAGTTACATACTTACATAGAGGTAACTTCCAATACGGTTATGGCTTAGATGATAACGAAGTTAATGAGGCGGAAAATGCTCCTCAAATCACTTACATCGAAGATGAAATCATCCCCACCATCTACCGTTCCTTATTAGTCGAACAATATTTGTTAGATGAATCCTATAACACCCTCGGACGTAGCTACGCCCGTAAGGTCAACGTCATTTCCATCTCTACAAATAGCAATAACGACAAAGCCGCTGACTATTTAATGAAATACTTCGTTAGAGATGTCATCAATGGTGGCAAAATTACCGCGACAGGTGAAGAACTCGAAAACGATCCTTACTATGTCGATCTCGAAGACTTCAAAGCCGTTTCTAACGCTTATAAAGGCGTTACCGCTGAAGCTCAAGATTACTTAGAAGACGTCAACGACGAATATCCAGGTGCTTTCCCCAAAGTCGAATTCGAAGGCTTTGATGGTGAAGACTATGAATATTATGTCGGTACCGACTTCGGTGATATGATGGCCAACTTCGAAAAGATTAAAAAGGACATCAACCTCACTGATTCTGGTGTGGAAAGCGATTTCACTGGCAGTGGTATTTATACCGCTGACATCGGCAAACAAATTAAAGAAAACGATATTAAGAAGAAAGATTACACAACCGATGGTTGGTCAATCAAAAACGGTGGTCTCGCTGACTTACCAGATTCCATTAAATCTCGTTTATTCAATATCGGTGTTGCCAACATCTTAGATAGCGAAGCCACTGACAGATTTGATGAAGTTGACGAACAAGGTCAACCAGTCAAACCAGAAGGTGAAAACAAATTAGTCGCTAAGATTAATGGTAAATTCTACCTCAAGGTCGCCAGCAAACAAACCGGCGCTCCTGACACAGACGATATCTTATTCTACGAAGGTGGCAAATATTACGTCATCCAAATCGAAGAAGCTGTCTCTGGTAGTAAATTAGCCAAAGAAACCACAAATGCGAAATATGACGCTGATAAGAAAGAAGAAATTATCAACGAAGTTTGCCGCATCGTGGCCAGCAGTGATACATATCAATCTGCTTCTACCAAACATTGGTTAGAACAAGCAGCCATTAAATATCACGATACAAAAGTCTACGATTATTTCAAATCCAATTATCCAGAATTATTTGACTAATCGAAGAAAATAACTAGGAGGTCTAAACAACCTCCTTTTTTCTTTGTATAATATATACAAATAATAGAGGTATACGCATATGTACGAAAAAGATGTATTTTGTAAAATTATCGCTGGAGAAATACCTTGCTATAAACTATACGAAGATGACGAAGTCTTAGCCTTTTTAGATATTTCCCAGGTGACCAAAGGTCACGCTCTCGTGGTCAGTAAAAAACATTTTGATAATTTCTTAACCACACCCCAAGAGATTATGCACAAAGTCATGGATGTCGCCCAAAGAATCGGCCAAGTTCAAATTAAAATACTAGGTGCTAGAGGAGTTAATATCTTAACTAACTGTTATCCAGCCTCTGGACAAACCGTCGTCCATTTCCATGTTCATGTGATTCCAAGGTATAACGAAAACGAAGGATTTGAAATCACTATGAAAAATAATTCCGAAGGACTCAATCTCCCCGCTCTTGCAGGAGAGATAAAAGAGAATCTCTAATATTTTATTAGGAATAACAAAAAGGCGCCTTAAACGGCGTCTTTTCATATGTTTTAGGCTATTCTCCTTTAGGTTTATACATCATCCTGTTATCTAACGGAAAGATCTTGTTAGAAAACTCACCAGGTTTAACGTTTTCTAAAGCTTTATCAACGATAACGAGTTTGCTATCTAAATTATCAATTAATGATAATAAGAGAGCTTCTCTAGTTAATGGCATAATTGCGGAACCGAATTCAGGCGCGCCATGATGAGATAAGACCATGTGTTCTAATAATAACGGGACTTCGCTAGTAATCTTTAAGCCTTCCGCGGCTCTTCTGATTTCGCTCACCATAATGGTGATATGTCCTAATAACTTGCCTTCAATAGAATATTTATAAACTACTGGTCCTTCAAATTCGATGGTTTTGCCCATATCGTGGAGCAAGACACCAGTGATTAAGATATCTCTATCGATATTGTCATAATAATCACACAAGAATGTGGCGATGTCCGCCATAGAGACGGTATGCATCAATAAACCAGAGGCATAATCATGATGGACAGAGACTGCCGCGGGATATTCTAATAGTCTAGGAGATAATCTCTTGATTAAATAATCAAGAATCTTACGGCAATCCTCATTTTTAATACTTTCCACATAAGCATTAAATCTCTTGACTAATTCTTCTTTAGGAACTGGAGGTTGTTTCACAAATTTAGCGACATCGATATCTTCATTACTCACTTGTCTTGCAGTTAATACTTTTAATTGAAGAGTTTCTTTATATTTGAGGACATCGCCCTCAATATAGACGACATTACCTTGGGTAAATAAGGATTCGTCTTTTTCGTTATAATCCCATTTCTTCGCGTTGATATTTCCCGAGGAATCTCTTAATTCGAGATTCATATAATTACCACCGGAATTATTTACGCATTTCGCCCCAGAGACGACGAGGAATTGTCCATTGATACGTTCGCCATCTTTAAATTCAGAAATCATTTTCACCATATCTTTTCTCCCA
>JAEEGL016704945.1_pt1 | contig 11758 bp, 9 predicted proteins | sample 9134231 | NCBI WGS metagenome assembly JAEEGL01 (sample SAMN16246548, study PRJNA631951) | gut metagenome | biome: gut microbiome; feature: rumen; material: fiber-attached | host: Bos | place: Iran: Karaj | collected 2018-10
ATGTCGCCGGAACCGGGCATGAAATCCGCGCCCGGACCGTCCCAACGGTATTGCTTCGCGCTGAGGGTCTTGCCTGTGAACCAGCATCTGGGCGTATTGTAAAATCGGTCTTTATCCGTATAGCTGCCAAAGGCTGTTCGCGCGTTGAACCGCCCGTCCAGAGAAAGGTCCAGATGATTGGCATTTATAAACGACTCCAGGTCGGGGGAACACATGTATTCCTTCTGGGAGCCAAGCGCATCCTCCAGGTCGAAATCATCGATGTTAAAGCAGTTAGATGCGATGGCATAGCCGTCGTCGGGAATGCGGCGGGCGATCCAGTGATGCCCGCCTATGGTCTCGAGCCACCAGACCTCATCCCTGTCCGAGAAAGCGATGCCATTCTTTTCATAAGTTCCATAGTCTGTCAACAGCTTTCCAAGCCTTGCGACGCCTTCTCTGGCGCTTCGGATGTATGGCAGGACGATCGTAACGATGTCTTCCTCTCCGATACCTTCCTCGACGAGAGGATCCCCGGAGATGACCCGCTCATTGGACGTAAGAGTCTCCGTAGCGGTCATGGAAACGTGCGCCTCGTTGACCCCGGCAGCTGCCCAAAGCCCCCGGCGGTCCCTGTCGGCGGCCTGCATGGCCGTATAGCGCATGGGGTTTTCCGGAAGTTCCAAACTGAGCTTACCGCTTAAGTTTTTATAAACCTTTGGCTGTTCAGCCGGGCTGATGACCAGATATTTCTTCGGCCAGTAATCCATTACGCCCGAATCCTCGTTGCGGGCGATCATGGTGGATCCGTCAAAGGTGGCCTTCTTGCCGGCCAGCAATGTTGTGCAGGGCATATGCGTTCTCCTCTGCATGATGGGGTCGCATCATGCGGTCATTTGCCGGAATGATGTCTGTTCATTCCGCGGCAACGTCGAAATAGCAAGGCGTGGAACTGTAGGTTCCGTACCTGTTTTTATAAAGCGCGATCACCAAATATTGTCCCGGGGCCACGGTTCCTTCTTCAGGCACGGACCCATCCTCTGTAGCCGGATACCCCCAGACTTTGGCAAACTCCCGGGTCTTGATCACCCATCCCACCAACGGATCTTCAGCAGCGCAGGTAAAGTGCGGCCGTACCGGCTCCCCCGGACAGAAGACGGTCTTCTGAAGGGTCACCGACGCGTCCGTCACGCAGAAATGGATCGGCTTGCTGCTTCCCTTCGACCCTCGTGCTGCAGCGCTGTAATACCCCGGTGCGTCCGGCAGGAACGAGGCCCGGTTCCCCGCACAGGAGACGACCGACGTCTCGGCAGCGCCCTGCCGTATAACGACCTCGGAGTACCCGGCATCCGGAACCCGAAAAACGACAGGCGTTCCCAGCATGTAGTTCGCCTTATCCCCATAATCCGGCATGATCTCCTCATTGATGGGCGGTTGGGGCATTTCGGGATCTCCCGGAACCGGGCAGAATGGATCCGGTTCATAGGTGACGCAGCTGAAGCGGCCCGGATCAAAGCGCAGGATCTGGAAGTTTCCTTTTGCCAGCCAGAACTTCCGGAACTCCTCCAAAGAGAAGGACGTTACCCGGATCGACGGGGATGTGGCCTCCGACACGATGATCTCAGCAGCGTGGCCGTCCTTCGTCCGGCCGATGCCGGTGATCAAGGCCGTGTGCCGTTTGGGATCGTTCAGCACGTCGCACAGCTGCAGTTCATCCAGAGTCTCGGGCTTGATCTCCCGGATACCCGGCAGGGACGGCCATTGGCCGCAATCGATCTGAAAGGGCAGATCAAACGCATAACTCACATACTGGGAACAGACCGATCCATAGAAAGCTGCGCCAAGCACATTTCGCCCAAAAAGCGGGCGGGTATACAAGACGCTGTCCGGATTGCTCATCGCTGTAACATAGGTATAGGTCGAAACATTGCTGCCTACATATTTCTCATCGTAGCGAACAGCCGAATAGTTTACGCCGATACGCGGCCGCCAGGCCGGCAGAAAGAGATGCTGCCGGCAGCCTGACTGCGCGTCGGTCATAATGACCGGGAAAGGCTTCACAGGTGTCCAGCGGAGACCGGCAAGCTGCCTGGCCCGTTTGAGAACGTTGGTCATGCCAGCTGAAGACGGCCTGTCATAGATCAGGTTTTCCATATCGTTTCTCCCATGTCATCGCACGATATTTTTATGATGAAGAGCCTCGAGCTCGTCTTCTCCGCATCCAGCCAATTCCCGCAGCACTTCATCCGTCTGTTCCCCAAGACTGGGCGCCGCAGCGATCCCGGGCATTTTGCAGCTCTGGAAATGCAGCGGAAGATCCGTCAGGCGTACCGTCCCGAGGCCTGGCTGTTCGTAACTGGGGAACAGGCCCTGGACGTCACGGAAATGAGGATCTTCCGCGACGTCGCGAATGGTATTGACCCGCGCATTGGGGATCCCGCTTTCATCCAGGATGCGGTTGACTTCCTCCACGGTGCGTTCTGCTGCCCAGGCGTTGAGGATATCCTCTGTAACTGCCCGGTTTTCAGAGCGTATAGCCTGGGAAGCACACCGGGGATCATCCAGAAGTTCAGGGTGTTTCAGCACATCCCTGACGAGGCGCCTGTACGACTCCTCCGTTCCGGTTCCCAGCGCATACCACCCGTTTTTCGCCTTATATATGCCGTATGGGCTCCATTCCCTATACCGGTTCCCGATCCGCTTGGGAAGCTCTCCCCCGTTGAGATACGTGTTATTTTCCATCATGCCGGCAGAGATCATGGCATCCACCAGGGACACCTCCGTACGCTGGGACTTGCCTGTCCGGTCCGCCTCCCGTAAAGCCGCCATCAGAGCGAACGCCAGGTTGATCCCTGCGATCACGTCGCCGATGGAAGTGCCGATCTTTACCGGAGGATCGCCCTCCTCCCCGCTGAGCATGGTGACCCCGCTGACGGACTGTGCTATGACATCGTATGCCGCCAGTTCTCTATAGGGACTGTCGTCTGACCCAAAACCGGAGATGCTGCCATAGACGATTTGAGGGTTGGCCTTTTTCAACGTTTCATACCCAAGTCCCAGCCTTTCCATCACGCCCGGCCGGAAGTTCTCGACCACCACATCAGCTCTTTTGACCAACCGCAAAAACAGCTCCCGTCCCTCATCGGCAGCCAGGTCAAGTACGATGCTTTTTTTGTTGTGATTGATCGTGCAGAAACGGGGATTGCACGGATTCCCGTCGATGGAAGCGGCTCTATTTACGTCACCGCCGGCTCTGGGGTTCTCCACCTTGATGACCTCAGCCCCGCATCTGGCCAGATACAGCGTCGCTATGGGGCCGGCCACCACGTTGGTCAGATCCAGGACGCGGATACCCTGCAATGGCCCGGTTCCAAGGCTCTCCTCTTCCTGACGTTTTTCGTAAAGCATGTTATATCTCCATAAACTTCTGCGCTCCGAGAACTTCCAACAGAATGCCGGTCTTCATCATTTCCTCGCCGGGAGATAGCCATTCATTGTGCAGCATCTGTTCATGGCAGTTTTCCCCATCGTCAGAGCCGATTTTAAAATAACAGGACGGCACCTCACTGGCAAAGAAAGAGAAGTCTTCCCCGACCATCGTCGGGATCGTGCAGACTTCGATCCGGTCCTTCCCTAAAAGATTTTCTGCCAGTTTCCTCATGATCTCCACCGTTTCCGGGTCATTGATGACCGGCGGATACCCGTCATCGAACAGGATCTCCGCCCGGGCGCCGGATGCGGCTGCCGTTGCGTTCACGATCGCCGTGATCCTGGCGCGGATCAGATCCCTGACCTCGATGCTGTACGTCCGGATCGTTCCCTCCATTTCAACGTAATCCGCTATGATGTTCCGCTTGGTCCCACCGGTGATGGTGCCAAAGGTCAGAACGGCAGGATCCGTAGGCGCGACCATCCTGCTGACGACAGTCTGCAGATTATTGATGATCTGAGCCGCGACGACGATCGCATCGATGCCGTCCTGCGGAGCGGAACCGTGGGACGATTTGCCGTGGATCTTTATCTTGATCCTGGATGAACACGCGTTGCATTGTCCCGGATAAAACTGAACGGCGCCGACCGGCCTGGAAGGCTCAACGTGAAAAGCCAGCATGCTGCTGACATCCGGGTCCTTCAGATACCCTTCGTCGATCATCCGCTTTGCCCCGCCGTCCTTTTCTTCAGAAGGCTGGAAGAACAGTTTGACGGCTCCGTTCAATTCGTTTTCGTGAGCCTTCAGTATTTTGGCAGCGCCGAGCAGCGTCGCCGTATGAACGTCGTGTCCACAGGCGTGCATGACCCCCGGCACAACGGATCTGTATTCAAAACCGTTCATTTCCTCAATGGGAAGCGCATCGATGTCGGCACGGATGCCTACCGTCTTCCCAAGCGAAGGGTTGCCGATAAGCGCAACAACTCCGTATCCACCGACGTTCGCAACATGTTCAACGCCCATCTCCGTAAGGCATCCGCTGACGTACGCCATCGTTTCCCGTTCTTCATCGGACAGTTCCGGATGCATGTGAAGATGACGGCGCGCCTTTATGACATCCGGGAAAAGCGCTTCGATCTCGTCTTTTATTCTGTCAATTTCCATATCACACTTCCGCTCCGTTATCCATCAGCCGGCAGGTTACGAAATGGCCTTTTTCGACCTCAACGGTATTGGGCTTTTCGGCGCAGGCTTCGGTCGCAAATCTGCAGCGCGTCCTGAACCGGCAGCCGCTGGGCGGATCCGCCGGGCTTGGGATATCGCCCTCGAGGATGATCCGCTCCCTGTTATCGTACTGGCCGACCTTGGGAATGGCTGATAAAAGCGCCTGCGTATAGGGATGCTGCGGATTATCGTAGATCTGCGGAACGGTCCCCAGTTCCATGACCTGGCCGAGGTACATGATCGCCACGCGGTCACAGAGATGCTCGACAACGCTCAGGTCGTGGGAAATGAACAGATATGTCAGGTTCAGTTTCCGCTGAAGCTCCTCCAGCAGATTCAGCACCTGCGCGCGAACCGATACATCCAGCGCGGAGACCGGCTCATCGCAGATCAGAAGCTCCGGATTTGTCGCAAGCGCTCTCGCAATGACGATACGCTGGCGCTGACCACCGGAAAACTCATGCGGATAGCGGTTTACGTACTCCCGGTCCAGACCCACCATTTCCAGCAGTTCATAAATGCGGGGCATGCATTCCGCCTGAGTCCTGTAAATACCGGAGATCAGCAGAGGCTCGGCGATGATCCGGCCGACCTTCATGCGGGGGTGCAGCGAACTGTAAGGATCCTGGAATACGATCTGCATGTGCTTGCGCAGGCTGCGAAGTTCTTCTCCGCGCATGGCGACAAGATCTTTGTCGTCGTAAGTGATGTCTCCCTCCGTGGGTTCGATCAGGCGAAGAAGCGTTCTCGCGAGCGTGGATTTTCCGCAGCCGGACTCTCCGACGATACCGAGAGTCTCCCCGCGATACAGCGTCAGCGTCACATCATCGACTGCCTTGACATACTTTTGTTTTTCAAAAAACCATTTGGATATAGGGAACCATTTCCTGACATTGTTGGCCTGCACCAATACATCGTTACTCATTTGAAAGGGCCCTCCCTCTGTTAAAACATCTCACGACGTGCTCGTCTCCCACCAGTTTTGCCTCCGGTTTCTCCGCGTGGCATCTTTCCGTAGCGTAACTGCAGCGGGGAGCAAACACACAGCCTTTCGGGAACTGGCCGGCAGGCGGAACGACGCCAGGTATGACGTACAGGTCTCCTTCTCTCTGCCCGGGCTTTGGTAAAGCGTTGAGCAAACCTTCCGTATACGGATGCACGGGATTCTCAAAAAGAGTACGGGTCGAGGCTGACTCCATGATCTCACCGCAATACAATACGACAGCGCGGTCGCACATCTCGGAGACGACGCCCAGGTCATGCGTGATGAAAGCGATCGCCGTCCCGATCTCATCGCGCAGATTGCGCATCAGATCGAGCACCTGCGCCTGGATCGTCACATCCAGCGCGGTGGTAGGCTCATCCGCGATGAGAAGTTTTGGCCTGCACGCCAGCGCCATGGCGATCATGACCCGCTGGCGCATGCCGCCGGACATCTGATAGGGATAATCCTTGACCCGTTTTTCAGGCAATGCCACGTTGACCATCCTCAAAGCGTCGATGGAGGCCTGCCAGGCTTCCTCCTTGCTCATTCCCTGATGGAGGCGGAACACTTCGCTGAGCTGGAACCCTACCGAAAACACCGGATTGAGGCACGTCATGGGATCCTGAAAGATCATGGAGATCTCGTTGCCTCTTATCTTGCGCACGTCTTTCATTGGCAAAGCCAGAATGTTTTCCCCCTTAAAGAGGATCTCCCCTTCGATGCGCGCGTTGTTCAGCCTCATGATCGACATGGCTGTCTGGGATTTCCCGCAGCCGGATTCCCCGACGATGCCGAGCGTTTCACCGGCATGGATGTCAAACGTTATTCCGTTGAGTATCTGCGTCGTACCGTAATCTCCGTCAAAATACAGTTTCAGGTCCTTAATTTCTATGATCTTCTCTCTCTCCATATCTCGGACCTCCCTTAGCGAAGCTTCGGGTCGAGGACGTCGCGGACGCCGTCGCCCAGGATGGAAAAGGCCAGTACGGTTATGACGATCGCGAAGCCGGCGTACATGCACTGCTGCGGCTGAACGAAGATCATCGACCGGCCTTCGTTGATGATCCCGCCCCAGTTCGGAATGCGCGGATCCATGCCCACCCCGAGAAAGCTGAGCGCTGCCTGCGTAAGGATGGTCGATCCAAGGCCGGCTGTAAAACGAATGATCAGCGGAGAATAACAAAGCGGCAGAATATACGTAAATAGTATTCTGGAGTTCTTCGCGCCGGATGCCTTAGCGCACTCCACATGCTCCTTTTCCTTGATCGAAAGCACCTGGGCGCGGACCAGGCGGGCGATACTGGGCAGGTTCACGACGACAAGACAGAGAATGAGTTTATCGACGCCGTTACCCATGACCGTGATCAGCGCAATAGCCAGCAGCAGAGTCGGGAGGGCATTGATTCCCTCAAGGAATCTCATGATGATGGTATCCGCCCACCGATAGTATCCGCAGAGCAGTCCCAGACAGGTACCGATGATGATCGCCAGGACATTGACCGTAATGCTGATGGAGAGGGTCGTCCGCGAGCCGTATACGATGCGAGAAAACAGATCTCTGCCAAGAGTATCGGTCCCCAGTATATGCTCCTCATTCGCCAGCTGGTTCATATTATAGACATTGGGCACCATCGGATCGTGCGTCGCGATCTGCGGCGCAAAAATGGCGATCAGAAAGATGATGAGCAGGACTGTTCCGGCGACAAGGATACGCAGATATCTTCGAATAAAAGCACCGGGCTTCATTTTTTTCTTATCCATGGGTCTGCCTCCGATCAGTCAAACTCGATGCGCGGATCGAGTATTTTATATATGATATCAAGCACAATGTTCGTGAAGATGAACAGAATTGCCACGAGGAGTATGATTGCCTGCTCCTGTGGATAGTCTCTGCGCATCAGCGAATCATATGCCAGTTTTCCCATGCCATCGATATTGAAGACCGTCTCGGTAACGGTCGAGCCGCCCATCATAGCCGCAATCGAAAAACCGATCTGAGTAATGACAGGGGCCAGAGCATTCTTTAAAGCATGCCGATAGTATACTATGTTCTCGATAAGCCCTTTTGCACGGGCTGTACGAATGTAATCGTTGCCCAACACGTCGAGCATCATGGACCGCGTATAGCGGGTGATGGAACTGATGTGCTGAATAGCAAGCGCGACGGACGGCATGACAAGAGAATACAATGCTCCCTTTAGGCCACCATCCGCCAGATAGGTATATCCCTGGACCGGGAACCAGCGCTTGGCTATGCCGAAGTAGAATATCATCATAAGGCCCAGCCAGAATCCGGGCATTGACAAACCGAATATTGCTGTCGTCGTCATGGCATAATCAATAACGGTATTGCGTTTTCTTGCTGAAATGATGCCGAACGGAATACCGATGCAGATGGAAATGATGGAGGATACCAGCGTCAGCATGAGGGTAGGCTCAAGACGATCCTTGATATTCTTAAGCGTCGACTGATTGTTGAATAGCGATGTCCCCCAGTCCCCACGGATCGTGTCGGCTATGAAGTGTACATATTGAACGCCTATGGGATCGTTAAGTCCCATCCGTTCCCGAAGTGCTTCCACCTCTTCAGGTTCCGCCATTTCACCCAGAATCTGGAGCGCCGGATCCCCTGGGATGATGCGCATCATGGCAAACACGAGGGACATGACTATGAGAAGCACCGGAATTGCAGAGAATATTCTCTTGATCACGAATTTTAACATTGTGATCTCTCCTCTCTGTAGAATGCAAACTGCTGCAGCCGCTAAAAGCAGCTGCAGCAGCGGATAACAACTAATCAGTCAGTAAAATACGTATTCCACATGTACCATTCAATGCCCTGGAAATTCCATTCAACATCAGGCTGCGTGAAATAGATCTCCTTGTAGGTGCCGAACGGGACATAGGGGACCTCATCCACCACGGCCCAGCAGAAGTCCTCGTAAGCCTTGACACTTTCGGGAGTACCGGTGGGAACGCTGTTCAGAGCATCAAAGACCTGGGCGTGTCTTTCCGTATTCCAGAAACCGAAGGCGGTGTGAGCGGTCATACCGGCGTTGGTGATGGGATTGTATGTAGCCTTCTGGTAGTCGAAGTAAGCGATGTCCCAGCCGCCTGCCGGATCGGTGCGGATGCCCGCGACGGACCCTCTGTCAACAGCTCTGAGCGTTACGTTAAGACCTACCTCCTCCAGGAGGGGGATCTCGACCGTAGCGATACGGTTATACGCGCTGCCTGCGGAGACCAGCCAGACGATCTCTTCGCCGTTGTAGCCCGCTTCCTCCAGATACTTCTTCGCGAGCTCCTTGTCGCGGATGTTCCATTCGTTATCCTTGATGATATCGTTGTGGTAGATCTTGTTGCTTGCCGCGATGATGCCCGGCTCCAGGTCGTACCGGTCGGGATCGTCCACTTCCAGGGCAGCGACCAGGGCAGCCTTACAGTCGAGGACCGCGCGGATGGCCTTGCGGACATTTACATTCGCGATGGGGCTGTTCCCATTTTCGGGAGCGATATTGAACTTGATGCCGTGGATCCACTGATTGTCCACCAGGTTCAGTTTCAGACCGATCTTGTCTGCGTAATCTCTCATGGAAGCCATGATGGTGCCGATGTGATAGTCGCCGGCGATCATGCCCGCTGTGCGGGAAGCTTCGTCTCCGTTGACCATGAACGTGATCGTATCAGCATATGCCATTCTGGGAGCGGCCGGGCCGGTGCCGTCGCTCATGGTGGGAACGTAGTCTTCATTGCGCACGATGACGATCTTTCTGTCCGCCACGTATTCCTTGAGGAGATACGGGCCGGTGCCGATCACGTCATTGACATCCGTGAACTGCTGATCGCCGTATTTGTCGCAGATCTCCTTCGGAATGATGTAGCATCCGTACAGGGAAGACAGTCTCCAGAGCACCGGTGCAACGACCTGGGAGAACGTCAGCGTAACAGTATCGCCGTCGATTGCTGTGTCCGTAACATACTGCCAGGTATTTGTCTGGAAGGCCGGACCTGTAGCTGCGCAGCGCTCCAGGGAAGCCAGAACGTCCTCAGCAGTGACCTTCTTGCCGTTGGAGAAATAGTAATCACGGACGATCAGTTTGAGGGTCAGACCGTCATCGGAGAGTTCGTAATCGCAGATCAGCGGATAGATCTCGCCTGTGTCGCTGTGGGCAAGCGGAGCTTCGAAGATATGCTGCATCCACTGATAATTGCCCTGGCTGCTTGTGTTGAAATGGGGGTCTACAGAGTTTGAGACCACGTCGTTAACAAAAATGAGATCCCCGCCATACTTGTCATCCTTAGCGGGTTCCGCTTCGGCAGGCTCTGTTGCAGCAGGCTCTGTTTCAGTCTGGGGTTCGGGCGTCGTTGCAGCTGGCGTCGGTTCCGCAGGCTTGCTGGTGCATCCAGCAAGTGCCGATAGAACCAGCAGGATCGCCAGGAACAGAGCGATAGTTTTCCTTACCATTTTCTTCTCCTTTCAAATCATTTCACTTCTACAATAAACACATATTGGATGGGACTGACCTGTTCTTTCTTTCAATACGCATCACCTCTTTGCTTCTCGGATCTTCTATCATTTGAAGTTTTGAAACGATCTGACGCTCTTTTTCATGACCATGCACAAAGAGCCTTACCGGACATTACCGGCAATATAATATACGCAATGATCATGCCAGCCAGTTTTCGGAAGGAAACCGCCTTGTCAAGTGCCCTCCTGCCACTCAAACCGCGGTCCTTCGAGCATTTTCTTCACCCGTTCGATGTTCCTGTACAACACGGCCGTATCCAGCGTTTCCCTTACCGTGTGTTCATTCTGATAGCCGATGGATAGGTTCACGCCCATAACGCCCAGCGCCGGGCAGACGTTGCAGATGTCCGTGAACGAGCCGGCTGCGGTCTGCCATCCGAAACCATTGACGAATTCTTCAAAATCCGCGTTCTGGCCCCTGTAGTAAACGGCGTCGTTCTGGCCTCGCCTGTCGAGCTGAATGCAATAGTTCACTTCGAACTGCGGCAGGCATCCGCTCCCGAGATCGGAAACAAAGCGGCTTGACCCAACGCCGCCCAATTCTTCGCCACCACAGAACAATACGTGACATCTGTGCTCTCTGATGATCTCGAATATGGCATACATGCCGGCCCGGTCGTCAGCGCCCAGCCCTGTCCTGCTGGACAAAATGCCATTCTCATTGAAGATGTAATTGGGCGCGTGCTTGGGCACTATGTCGTAGTGCGCGAGCAGCAGGACCGGAACATCGCCGATACCCAGGATGTAATCGTTCACTGCGACCGTTTCATAATTAAAATGCGTCAGAAACTGCAAGGCTTTGCTGCGGATCTGTTTTTCGTCCTTCTTCAGCAGGGCATATAGACTGTTTTTCATTGCGACTATCACCTCTTGATCAAATGGATGCATACAAATGGCTTCAGTGGAATATACGCAATGATCATGCCATGAAATGTATCAATAAAAACCGCCCGAAACCCATTGCCTTTCTTCGCAAGTGGGTTTGAGCGGCATAAATTGCGTATTGGCACGCAATTTTTCGTGTCAGTCCAAAACAGAATTTCTATTGGATCTCATATTCGTGCATCTTCAGCTGCAGACCTCGCTTGCTGATGCCCAGGTCAGATGCGGTCAGATCCCGCCGGCCGCCATTTTTCTCCAGCGTGTACTCAATGGCCCTCTTTTCGATCTCCTGAAACGTGTGCGTGGACAGGAATTCCTTCAGATCTTCCCGGTTGGATGGCGCCATGGTTAACAGTTCCGTCCCATTTCGGAACTCTTCCGGCAGATCGCAGACATCGATGCAGTCGCTGCGGCAGACTATCGTGGCATATTCGAGGAAGTTCGAGAGCTGCCGCACATTGCCCGGGAAATCATAGGCGGAAAGGGTCTTTATGACTTCTTCGCTGCAGCCCTTTATGCCCTTACGCATTTCATAGGCGTGATATTTTATGAAATGATCGCAGAGCAACGGGATGTCTTCCCTGCGCTCGCGCAGAGGCGGGATCCTGATGGACATGACATTGATCCGAAAGTAAAGATCTGCACGGAAGGCCTTCTCCCGAATCGCTTTGACAAGATCCTTGTTTGTCGCGGCAATGACCCGGATATCCACCTTGCGGGGCTCACTTGC
>JAEEGL010033237.1_pt1 | contig 11757 bp, 9 predicted proteins | sample 9134231 | NCBI WGS metagenome assembly JAEEGL01 (sample SAMN16246548, study PRJNA631951) | gut metagenome | biome: gut microbiome; feature: rumen; material: fiber-attached | host: Bos | place: Iran: Karaj | collected 2018-10
AAGCGCCTGGTATTCCAGTGAAGCCAATGCGTGCATTTGAAGTAGAAAAACGGGCTATTTGACCTCTGGGGCCTTGATGTCCTTTGCCTCTGGAATGAACACTTCCGTTCCCCTGGGCTGCCTGGCCTCAAGTACCTTTGCCAGTTCGGGATGGATGCGTTGCTTTGTGATTTCCAGGGAGGTCTTCGCCATTTGCAACCATGGGGGCAGGGCGCGGCGCTTTTCCGTGCCGCTGACGAATTTCTGGTAGCGGTCGTAAAGCTGCTTGGCAATGGCCGCATAACTTGCCGCCACTTCGTCCTCGCCGATGGCGTTCTGATAATATGAATTGATGAGATAGCTCTGCACGGTGCCCTGCGCCTGCGCGTAGGAGGCCGCCTTCATGTCCTCCGCCAGTTCCTTGAGCACGAACTCCTCCAGCGGGTATTTTGTGAAGCGGTCGCCGTACAACTTGTACGAGGAACCAATCTTCCTGTATTCCTCGGCCTTCTTCTTTTCGCCGAATTTGTAGAGCGTGACAATTGCATCCACCAGGAAGTTGCCGTATGCGCCGCCGATGGTCTGCTCTCCATGCAGTGCCATTGCGTCCTGGTACGCCTTGTTGACGGCGTCCACGATCTTTGTGTTCGGCGTCATTTCCAGATGCTCGATTTTCTTCAGATATACCAGGCGTCCCATTCCGAATGCGGCGGCCAGTGACTGGAATATCATGCGGTCGCAGGACAGGCGCTTGAACTTGTCCTTCTCCGCGGAGAACTTTTCCTTGCCTCGTTCCGCCCAGTAGATTGCATGCGCCTCAGGCAGGCGCCAGTCCAGTTCGCCGTAGCGTTCATTGAGTTTCTTAAGCCAGGCTGGGTCCAGTTTGTACTTCTGTGTCATCCAGCGGTTGCGCAGGCAGATTTCCACCGTGTCCTTCACGCCCAGTTCCTTGAGTTCGCCTTCGACTTCCATTGGTATCACCGCCAGTTCGCGGAAGCGCTGCTCGAAGTCCTTGAATGTGGCGAAGCCGTGCTTTGCGAGTATTTTCACATAGTCGCCGTACTTGTCACCCAATGCGGCCCGCAGTTTCTCCTCGTTGGTGGGGGCGTTGATCAACTCGTCCCAGCGCCCGTAGTAGTCCGCGAACAGGCGGATGTTCTCCTTGGCGAATTCGGTCTTGTAGTACCTGTTCGCATCGTCCAGGTCCTTGCCCATCTTGTGCTGGTATATCCAGCCCAATTGGCGAAACAGCTCCGCGTCGCCAGGATTCAGGTCCAGTGCCTCGTCCCTGATAAGTTCGATGCCCCTGCGCACCCAGCGCCAGCGGTCTTCAAAGGCAGTGAATGTGACGGATATGTTGTATGCCATGTTCCAGGCCAGGAAGGCGTGGGACGATGTGTTGCGTGGCTGCAACTTGATGATCCAGTCCGCCAGCTGCACCATTTCGAAGTACTTGCCTTCGTCCTGCATTCTGCTGGAGCGCAGCCAGAGCAGGTCCGCCGCAAGTCCCCTGAACCCGCCCAGCGCGACGCTGGTGAACGCCACCAGCGGCGGCGCGTTTTCCAGCGGGTCCGCGTCTGTGAGGTGCTTGTCATACCTGATGCCGTTCATTCTGCCCTGCACGGCTGACAATGCCAGCACCAGCAGAATGAATGCGACTGCGAAGGAAAGTATGCGTATCGGTGTGCTTTTCATAAAGGTTCCCCGTATGATGCCTTGTTGCTTCCTATTTCCTTATGACCAGGCCAAGTTCACGCTTGGAGAGTATCCAGATGCCGATGGCGGACATGATGCCCGTCTTCAGTATCAGCAGCGAGATGAGCGAGTGGATTATGCGGCTTTTTTCCACCAGGCGGCCTCTTGCCAGGTCTGATGTGGCGTCCAAATCGTTTACGGACACGACTATGTTGCCGACGCCGATTGCCAGGTAGTGGGCCGAGCGGTCAAATACATTCTTGTACTGGTATGCGCCGTCCGCCCCGCGCAAAGGCGCGTCAATTGCCGCGCTGACGGACAGGCCGATCACCAGGTATGCCACAGCCACGAACGCGGCCACTGGCGTTGAGAATGCGGCGCTGACTGTGCAGCCCAATGCCACCAGGAACGCAATCTGCAAGAGCGCCAGCAATATTGCGCGGCAGTAGTTGCCCAGGAACGATGACACAGCTATCAGCAGCACAGGCCCGTCTTTCTCCTGGAACATGGCCGCGCTTGCCTCGGCTCCGCGCCAGACTGGGGCGCCCTTTTCTGGATTCAGGAACATGATGCTGACAGTGTTTTCGTTCTTGGTGTCGATAGCCGCCTTGTTGATGGCCAGTTCCTGGAATGTGCCGCCCATTACTTCCATCAGCGCGCCTGGCACATAGCCTTCCTCCACGCCTGCCGGCGTATTTGGGTCCTTGATGCTCCAGAGGCCAGGCATAGTCCTCTGGCTCAATGCCTGTGTCGAGCCTGAATACAGCCTGTAGCGGAGATAGAGCCTGTCGCCCTTGCCAGTTACATTGCGGAACTTCCAGAACTTCATTGCGCCTGGTTGGACCTCGCCTTCCTTTGCCTGCAACTGCCTGTAAATCTCCGCCTTCGCCAGTTCTGGCTTCATGTCCTTGAAGTCAGTTGCCTTGCGGCGCTTGTAATCCGCCTCGATTTTGTCCCGCAGGTCTGCCTTGTCCGCCCTGAATTCCCTGCGGCCAACGCGTATTTCCTTGTCCAGCTGGGCGATTTCCTCCTTGGTGAATCTTCCATTCTTGGTTTCGCGATAGACGCGGAACTGTATCAGCCCGTAGATTACAACTGCTGAGACAATCATGATGACGGCGTGCATGATGAATATGCCCGTCCACTTGCCGAACCACAGTTTCCAACGGGGGCAGGGCTTGGACAGGACCAGGTGCACATTGTATGCCTCGATTTCGCGGGACAACTGGGAGCAGGACAGCCATAGCGCCGTGGTGGATATGAGCGCCACCACTATGCCCAGCGAGTATGTCAGAGATATCTGCACAAGGCCCTTTGCCGTGCCGTCACCTGAAACGGTGGCTGGCAGCAAAAACACCGAAAGCAAAATCAGCACGCCCAGAACATGGAACACCTTCGCCCGTATGGCGGACCGCATCGTCTGCCTGACTATTGCTAGAAATGACTTCATTTAAAATCCCGCGTTGTTTTGTGTCACTTTTAGTATTGAATGGCATAACATAATAAAGTCCTCTGTCTTTGCCAATATGCAAAACGTTTTTTTATTTGCGCTGTTTATTGCGGAGGACGCTTTTCCGCGCGGCATTACGCGCGGAAGCGTGCCACGCGTAATGCCTCACCGATTGATATTGGTTTGCAGTGCCAGTTTTTCTGCTGCCCCTTTTATTCGCACACGTGTATCTCCTTTCTCGCACGTATATTTCCCTTTCTTGCGCACGCGTACCTTAGTTTGGGATACTTCCCCCACCCACCTTCCGCTTCTAACATAGCCTCTGAAAATCAGGTTTGCAAGGGGTAAAACAAAGATGTATTCATTACTGCACTTTATATGGAATTCAATAAAATTTACTATAATTTTGCCCACTCGGCCTTGGCTGCCGCGTAATGCCTCGCTGGTTGATATTGTCATGGTACTGCTGGGGCACGACTGTTCGCGGCGATGGTATCGCCGCGAACAGAACAAGCAGCGAAAGCAACGAATAGAGGTGCCAGGCCAAGCCTTGCCAATATCAATCAGTGAGGCATTACTGCCCCGAAGTAAATCTCACAGAAAAAAGTTTCATTTTGATATTGGAAATGGGAATTATGCGTTATATTTCCGCAATTTTACATTATGTATGGAACATCATAGGAGAAACGATAATGTTGAAGGACAATCTTACGGGCAAGGAGTTTGACGCCTTTGTGGCGGGGCCAGGCGTGGTTCTTGTGGATTTGTACGCCACCTGGTGCGGTCCCTGCAAGCGTCAGGGCATGGTGCTGGAGGAAATGGCAGGCGAGAATCCTGCATTGAAGATTGGCAAGGTCAATGTGGATGACGAGCAGGAACTGGCGGTGCGTTTCCAGGTCAGCGCGATTCCCGCCCTGCTGATTTTCAAGGACGGGCAGTTGAAGAAGAACTTTGTCGGATTGCAGTCCAAGCAGACTTTGCTTGATGCAATTGCAGAGGCATGATTTATAACGAACAATAACAACAATCATCGGAGGATTGGGTAAAATGGAGAAAGTGCGCATTGGTGTGGTAGGCCTGGGTGTAATGGGTAGTTACCATGCGGACCAACTGGTGAAAGGCGAAGTCAAGAGGGCTGAACTCACGGCGGTTTGCGACATTGACGCCAAGAAAATGGAGCCTTACAAGAAGAATGCAAAGTGCTTTGCCAAGAGCGAGGACCTGCTGCGCAGCGGCCTGGTGGACGCGGTCATCATCGCGACGCCGCACTATTTCCACACCACCATCGGCATTGACGCGTTCAGCCTGGGGCTGCATGTGCTGACTGAAAAGCCAATCTCCGTGACAAAGTACGACGCGGCACGCCTCATCGACGCATACAAGAAGGCCCGCAAGAAGAATCCAGACATCAAGTTCTGCGCCATGTTCAACCAGCGCACGGATCCCTGCTACCAGAAGATACGCCAGCTGGTCAAGTCTGGCGAACTGGGCAAAATCCAGCGCTCCAACTGGATCATCACCAATTGGTTCAGGACAGAGACATACTACCGCTCTGGCGGCTGGCGCGCAACATGGGCAGGCGAAGGCGGCGGCGTCCTGGTGAACCAGTGCCCCCACCAGCTGGATTTGTATCAATGGATTTGCGGCATGCCCTGCGCAGTTGTGGCAGTGGGCGGTCTTGGCCGTTATCATGACATTGAAGTCGAAGACGATTGCAGCGCGCTCCTTGAATACGCCGACGGCGCAACGGGATGCTTCATCACCACTACGGGCGAGGCCCCTGGAACAAACCGCTTCGAAATCGCAGGCACAAGAGGGCGCATCGTGCTGGATACGCTCCCCGAAGGACGCAAGCTCAGCTTCCTGCGCAATGTGACGGACAGCCTCGAAGTCATCAAGAACTCCAAGTACGGCTCATCCGCCCCCGAAGCGTGGGATGTGCATATCCCGCTGCCAGGCGGCTACGGCGGCGCGCACTTGCAGGTCAAGCAGGATTTCGTGGACGCAATCCTGGACGGCAAGGAATTGCTGACGCCTGGCGAGGAAGGCATCAATGGCGTGGAACTGGCAAACGCAATGCAGTTCTCCTTGATGACAAAGACCAGGGTGGAACTGCCAATGGATGCAGCCGCATACAACAAATACCTGAAGAACCTAGTTAAGAAGTCCACCTTCGTCAAGAAGGAAGTCGTCGAGAACAAGGGTGACTTTGCCAGCACGTCCACAAAATAAGATGCTGTTGTTCATTGCCAGATGCGTCAAATAGGCATATTCATACTGTTGCTGGTGTTTGCAGTTTACGCTGGCGTCCGCGAGACGCCAGCGGTGACCGCCGTGCGCAAGGCACTGCCCAGCGTGGTCAGCATAGGCGCGGAAAGAACTGCGCTGGCGGACGATCCCTACGTCACCAGATTGCAGGACTTTTTTGCCCAGTTCATGAGGCCGCGCCGCACTGTCCAGGAATATTCCCCACTGGGCAGCGGAATTGTTGTTGACGAGGCAGGGCTGGTGCTGACCAATTGGCATGTGGTCAAGGCGGCGGAAGGGCGCCTGCAAATCAACCTGAAGGACGGTGTGAAATGCGAGGCCGCACTCATTGGCTTTGATGTGAACAGCGACCTCTGCCTGCTGCAGATCGTCGGCAATGAAAAGAACCAGCGTTTTGAGGTCGCCAGTTTTGCCAAGGCGGATGACCTCCTGCTGGGGGAGACTGTGCTTGCACTTGGGAATCCCTACGGCCTGGAGCATAGCGTGTCCCAGGGCCTGCTCAGCGCGGTGAACCGCAGCCTGGGCGAAGGAACCGAATACAACGACATGCTTCAGACCGATGCGGCAATCAACCCTGGCAATTCAGGCGGCCCGCTGCTGAATCTGGAAGGCGATGTTATCGGCATCAACCAGGCAATGCGCGGGCATGCGCAGGGCATCGGCTTTGCAATTCCTGTAAAGCGCATCGAGAGTTTCCTCTGCCAGTGGCTTGCCCCAGAAAGTTTCTCTGGCTGCACTCTGGGCTTTTCCATAGGCGGCGATGCAGACGGCGTCTTCGTGGCGGCGGCCAGGGAAGGCTCGCCCTTGAAAAAGGGGGACAGGATACGCAGGCTGAATGGCAAGGCAATCTCCAGGCCGCTGGATTTTTGCAGGGCAAGCTGGAAACTTGCCGAAAATGACAGCCTTGAACTGCAATTGGAGGATGGCCGAAAGGTAAAACTCGCGCCAGCCAAAATGGATGACCGTGCAATAGTGGAGCGCAGGATTGGCATGGGCTTGCAAAAGTTGACGCCAGCCCTCTGCAAGGCACTGGGCATTCCTGAAGAAACAAAGGGACTGGTGGTTTCGGACCTTTTCCAGGAAAACGAGTACCGCATTGAAGACCAGGGATGGCGGGAGAACATCGGCAGGGGCGACATACTCCTTGCCGTGGAGGGCAAACGGCTCAACTCGCTGGCTGAACTGGCAAGCATACTGCGGGAAAAACGCAGCGGGCAGATGTTGACGGCTGACTTCGCCGCGCTGGACATGGCACGGCGTTATGTCCGCTATAAGGCCAGGCTCATTCTGAAATGAGTTTATTATGGGAGGATTAGATGAAGATTTCTGACATTTTGATGATTTTCTGGCTGGCGGTCCTGATGTACTTCCTGTCCGCCTTGATTTTGCCCACTCAAAGGGAAATCAGCGAAAAGCAGGCGCGTCTTGAGGCGATGCGCAAGGAAATGGCGTCGATGGAGCAGGAGCTGGGCAAACTGTCAAAGGAGACAGCCGAACTGCAGAATGGCAATCCCTACAGGATGGTGCATGTGGCCAGGGAGACTTTCAATTTCTGCTACCCTGGGGAGAAGATATACCAGTTCCCTGAGAAGATACAATAGAAAAACAATTGATTTTGACAATACAATTTTAGGAGAATGTAATGAGTTGGATTGATTGGTTGATTACACTGGTGCCATTTTGCTTTGTGATGTGGCTGGGCTTCTATGTGAAAAGGTATGTGACTGGCATATCGGATTTCATTGCCTGCGGGCGCATCTGCCACAGATATGTAATCACCAACCAGGTGCTGGCCAATGCGCTGGGCCTTGTCACCCTGGTCTCATACGTCGAAGTGCATTACAAGACAGGTTTCGCCCTGGCGTTCTGGAGTTCCCTGTCCCTGCCGCTTTCCATTACATTGTCCCTGCTGGGCATTGGCACATACCGCTTCAGGGAGACGCGCTCCTTGAGTGTGGGCCAGTTCCTGGAAATGCGCTACAGCCGTTCACTGCGCATTTTCGCCAGTTTCCTCCGCTCAATCGCCGAAATGCTGGCGAACATGATCATGCCTGCCATTGCGGCACGATTCTTCATCGCATATCTGGGACTGCCGCAGTCAATTGCAATTGGTCCTTTGCAGATTCAAACCTTCATTCTCATCATCGTGTTCACCCTGGTCATGGCAATCACCCTTATCTGCATCGCAGGGCAGCTGTCCATAACCATCACCGATACATTCCAGGCGTTGCTGTTCCTGCCTGTGGTTCTTATCTTCATCATTTTCGTGCTGACCAAGTTCTCCTGGAGCAACGAAATCGTGCAGGTCATGGCAGACCGCGCCCCTGGCGAGAGTTTCATCAACCCCTATGACATCTCCAAACTTAGGGACTTCAACTTCTTCATGCTCCTTACCACCTGGATTGCAATGTGCATGCACCGTGTCAGCGGCATCACAGGCAATTCCAGCGCGGCAATAACCGCCCATGAAGGCAAGATGGCAAACCTGCTTGGCAACTGGCGCACCGCGTTCGACACCGTGTTCTTCGTGGCAATCGCCGTGGCCATCATCACCGTTCTCCACCACCAGAACTATGCCGCCAAGGCAAAGGAAATCCGCACTTCCATAACCCAGGTCATCGCAAACGAGAAAATCAAGGACCCCGAGGAACGAGCCAGATTCATGGACAAGATGTCCGCCATACCCGAACAACACCACGTCATCGGCGTGGACAAGCCATACTCCGAAAAGAACGGACCTGACCAGATCTACTTCGACACGGCACAGGAATACTTTGGCAAGGACGGGCAGGGCAGCAAGCGCACCCAGGAATTCAAGACAATGTTCCGCCAGATGATGATGCCCGTCACAATACGGCATCTTCTGCCCACTGGCCTGGTGGGCCTGTTCTGCATGCTTATCCTCCTGTTCATACTCTCCACGGATGACAGTCGAATATACAGCGCCAGCTCAACCCTGGTGCAGGACTGCGTGGTGCCTTTCTACAAGGCGGGCACCCTTTCCCCCGAAAAGCACATCTTCTGGATTCGCCTGCTCTCCATATTTGTGGGCGTGTTCTTCGTATTCGGCTCTGTCTTCATGTCCCAGCTGGACTATATCAGCCTGTTTGTGAATGTCACGTATGGAATGTGGATGGGCGGCTGCGGTCCTATGATGATGTTCGGCTTGTACAGCCGTTTCGGCACCACTGCCGGCGCCTGGTGCAGCCTGCTGCTGGGAATGTCCATCAACCTGAGCGGCTTCATCTGCCAGCGCACATGGGCCTCGGTCATCTATCCCTGGCTTGACAACCACAATCTGGTGGAAGGCGTGGGACGCGTGCTCAGCGCATTGTCCAGGCCATTCAACCCATACATCGTCTGGGAAATGAATCCTCTCAAGTTCCCCATCAACTCATACGAGATCTATCTGATTGCAATGCTCAGCAGCCTGGTGGTGTACGTGGTGGTTTCACTCCTTACAAAGAAGGAGCCATTCAACCTGGAACGCATGCTCCACCGCGGAAAGTACGCCATCGAGGGCGAGAAGAAGATCAAGTCCCCATGGACATGGCGCACCGTATGGCAGAAGATCATCGGCATCACACCAGAATACACCACTGGCGACAAGTGCATTGCATGGGGCGTGTTCCTGTATTCAATCGTCTATAAGTTCATCATAATGTTCGTTGTCGTGGCTGTAATCAACCTGTTTGCGCCTTGGGGCAACAAGGGATGGGGAAATTACTTCTTCATCTCCAATCTGGCCATTCCAGGCATCGCAGCAGGCATCACCGCAATCTGGTTCCTCTATGGCGGCACCAAGGACCTGCTGCGCCTATTTCATGACCTGAAAGGACGCGTGGCAAATCCACTGGACAACGGCATGGTGGCAGGCCACATCGCCCTGGAGGAAAAGGCGAAACTGGACGAGATTGAGAAGAACTCCGCCGAAAAATAACCAGACCATGGACAACAGTGAGAGCATATTCAGGCTGATTGACAACGTCAGTTGCCGTCATTGCCTGTTTAGACTGATCAATAACCGTTGCGGTTCGGCAATAACCCAACTGGTGGCTGATTTATGATGCCGAAAGGCGCGTCAGCAATTTGTTTCTTAACAATAACAGCAAACCAAGAGGAGTAATACAATGGGTTATCTTATACAAAGTGAAAACGAGGCCAGGATTGCGGCGCTCCGCAGCATTCTTGAAGCAAAGGATTTGGATTTGGCTCTTATCTACTACGATGAGACGCACATTGCCAATGGCTGGTATCTCACAGGCTGGTGCCCACAGTTTGAAAGCGGCGCAGTGCTGGTTCCTCGGAAAGGGACGCCCCTTCTGCTTGGCGGCCCTGAAAGCGAGCCCTTTGCAAAGCAGGACAGCGCAATCAGCGAAACACGCAATTTCCCAGTGTTCATGGTGCCTGACGAGGAATACCCTGCCGCAACCATAATCGATTTTCCGAAACTGTATGCGGAACTCAATGCCACGCTGGGCAAGGTGCGCCGCATTGGCATCGTTGATGCCGATGCCATGCCATACGGCTGCTACAGAGGCATTGCGGAAGGCTTTGCAGGCGTGGAAATCTGCGACATTACAAGCGAATACCTGCGCATGAGATATGTGAAGAGCGCTTGGGAAAGGGAGCAGATACGGGCGGCATTCCAGCTGGCTGACAAGAGTTATGACGCAATGAAGGAAATGATAAAGGTGGGCAACAGCGAAATCCAGGTTGCTGCCGCTGGCGAATATGCGGCCCGCAGTCGTGGCGCAAGCGGTTTTGGCTTCACTGCAATCGTAGGCAGCGGCATACGCGGCAATGCAGTCGTGCCCACCGCCACCTCCAAGATCATGCAGGATGGCGAACTGGTGATGATTGGTCTTGCCCCGAAAATCAATGGATACGCTGGCGTAATGGGCGATGCCCTGCCTGCAAATGGCAAGTATTCCGCAAAGCAGATTGAGTGCATGAAATACCTGCGCGAGGCATTCTGCCTCTCCAAGGAAATGCTGGTCCCTGGCAAGGTGGGCCGTGAAATCGACGTGCCTGCACGCAAATTCTTCAATGCCCACGGCTTTGAAAAATACCTGGTGTGCCCATTCGTCCACACCATCGGCATCAACGAGGCGGAATGCCCGTTCTTCGGCCCCAACAGCGACGATGTGCTGGTGCCTGGAATGACTGTCTGCGTGGACATCAGTTTCTTCGGGCATCCCGAATTCAATGGCGTGAGAATCGAAACTGGCTATGAAATCACCGAAAAGGGCGCTGTTCCCATGAGCCCCAAGATGGACAAGATCCACACCAACCTGGATAACTTTGAACTGTGAGGTGATATCATGGAAAGCAAATTCGATATCATCCTCGGCATCGACATGGAGACCGATGTCGGCAGTTTCACCGACATGTATGAAGGTGTGCAGCACGGCACATATCGTCTTCTGGACATAATGGAGAAGAACGGCGCCAAGGCAACATATTTCTGGACAGGGCATGCCGCGACCAACAACAAGAGCGTGGTGAAGTCCGTGGTTGAGGCAGGGCACGAGATTGGCTGCCATTCGCTGGTGCATGAAACCCTGGGCGACGCCATTTTCCCGCTTCCCAACAACTGGCCTGTATGCGACTTCGAGGTGGAAGGGCGCATAAAGGAGGCCACACGGCAGGTGACGGAGGCCAGCGGCGTTAAGCCCAGCAGCTTCAGATGCCCTCGCCTATGGGGCAGCACAAAGGTGGTGCAGGTGCTGGAAAGCCTGGGATTTAAGGCGGATGCCTCGCTCCCCCTGTATTTCTACAGGAACAACATGAAGCCATATCATCCAGCATACGAGGACTGGACAAAGGAAGGCGACCTGAAGATTGTGGAAATCCCAAACTTCTGCGACTTGGCAATGGAAAGCAACGATCCATACCAGAGGGACCGCGACCAGTGGCCTCTCTTCCGCACAAAGGGCGCCGATTACATGAAAGGGCGTTGCGCCAGTTTCGTTGACTACGTTTCACAGCGGGGCGTGCGTCCCGTCCTTTGCTTCTATCTGCATCCCTGGGAATTCCATCCAATGCCGAGAGGACCCATCGACTATGGCGAGGCCAGCGTCAAGCCACTGGACTTCATCACGCTGAACTGCGGCGATGTGGCATGCAAGGAACTTGACAATATGCTGGCAGGCCTCGTTAAAATGGGCGGCGAGTTCAAGACTGCCGCAATGGTGGCCGCCGAATATTGATATTGCGGCTCGCTTTTTCGCGCGGCACGATGCTCCGCGCGGCCATTGGCCGCGCGGATAAACAGCAGGCATACGCCCATGTTCCTGCACGGCTGGGCGCCCAGATATGCGGAAACATTGTTGCTTACCCACATATAGTTCTACCTTCATCCT
>JAEEGL010964499.1_pt1 | contig 11757 bp, 2 predicted proteins | sample 9134231 | NCBI WGS metagenome assembly JAEEGL01 (sample SAMN16246548, study PRJNA631951) | gut metagenome | biome: gut microbiome; feature: rumen; material: fiber-attached | host: Bos | place: Iran: Karaj | collected 2018-10
CTATATCTCCTGCAACTGTTCCGGCCATTCCTAAACCAGCACCAATGATACATGCTGTTGCGACAACACCAATATCTCCACCCTTATCTAGTAGATTTATATGGTTTGAACCAGCATATTGATATAAATTAATACCAAGCTCAACACCATTTTGTTCTGGAGATATAAAGGTAAGGGTATCCTTTAGGATATATCTTTTACCAACCTTATATAGGATAGATCCATCATCCATATATTTAAGCTTAGCTCCATAAGTGAATGGATTAGCTATCGCTTCTGTTTTAGTAACTACAGTATAATTTCCATCATAGGTATAGCTATTTTGAACAACACCACTAGAATTAACTATTTCACATACATTACCAATTCCATCATAATCATAATAATACATCTTACTATTTGTATAAGCTCCAATTAATAAATTACCATAGATATAGCTAATTCCTTTGCTGCCAGTTTTACTTGCAACTAAAGAGCCATTTTCACAAGGAGTATAATAATAATTTGTTGTAGTACCATTTACTGTAACACTATCTCTATTACCAAAGAAATCATAAGTGTATGTAAATGTATCAGTACCATTTTCTACAGATACAAGCTGGTTTTTCGCATTATATGTAAAGTTATATGTTTCAGAACCACTAATAGATATCAAATTACCATTTAAATCATAAGATAAATTATTATTTCCAATAGTTATATATTGATTTAATTCATTACTAGAATATTCTGTTTTGATAGAATCAACAACCATACTTCTACGATTACCTAAGGCATCATAAACATAAGTGACATTCATATAATTAGACATAATTTTTGTAATTCTTCCAACGCTATCATAATAATAGAGTATTCTATCATCTAATGTATCTATACGCTCAACTAAGCCATATAAATTATAAGTATAAACAAAGCCAGATAATAATTCCTTATTCTTACCATAATTCATTACACTTTCCATATAATTTCCCTTATATGTATATTCTGTATATGAAGAATTGGAATTTTTTTGTTTAATTACTCTACCATAAGAATCATATGTATATTCTGTAATTACAGAATTAGAAGAATTCTTAACCTTAGATATTAAATCATTCTCATCATATTCATAGCGAGTTATACGACCAAGTGGGTCAGTAACCTCAGCCACTCTATTCTTTTCATCATATTCATAATGTAAAGTTTTACCATCCTTATAGGTTACTGTATCTAATAGGCCATCCTTTGTATAAGTAAATGCCATAGTATATGTAGAATCTTTTAATGATTTTATAGAAGAATCTGAATTATATTCATATTCTGTATAAGAAGAATCAGGATAAGTTATTTTAGATACTCTACCTAAAGTATCATATGTATAGCTTGTTGTAAGTCCTTTTCTATCCTTTTTAGCCACTAAGAAGCCATCGGAATATGTATATTCTTCTTTTGTATTATCTGGGAAGGTTACACCAATTAATGTCTTATTTTCATCATAGGTATAGATGTATTCATTACCCTTGGCATCCTTTACCTTAGTTTCGTCATCACTATATATATACCATATAGATGTTCCATCTGCATAATTAAAGACATTAATTCTTCCATATTCATCATAGCCTGATGCTTGAGTTTGAGTATTGATCATATTATAAACCAAATTGCCCTCTTGCTTCATATCCTTAATCATACCTAAAGAGGATATCTCTTTTATGATATTTCCATAAGAATCAAAATATAAATATGTTTCACTACCAGAGGCTTCCATTTTAACAACTAAACCATCTAAATATTCATAAGAAACAGAATAAATACCCTTATTTACTTTAGTTAATCTAGCTAAAGAATCATAATCATAAGTTGTAACTTCATCATTTATTTCACTAGATGACATAAGGCCATATCTTGCGCCTACTTCGTTAAATAAATAATTATAGTTATAATTTACATTTCCTCTAACACCCATCAAGAAGCCATTCGATTGAATATATGTTTCCTTTAAGCTGCCATTTAGATATACTTCATCTACATAACCATTTTTATAATGGAATGTAACTAAATCATATAATCCTTGAATGGATGTAAGCTTATTATTTGTATAGGATAAATTATATAAAACTACACCCTTACTTATTACTTGCATAAGTAATCCATCATCAAATATATACTTAGTATCATCTTTTGTAATAGTTCCGCTAGTTGAGGAGATAGTTAGAGTATATCTTCCATCATAAGAATAATACTTACCTAAATATTCATTAAAGTATATACTTTCTTCTGGTAAATACATGATATAAACATCATTTTCCTTTTTTAATGTTATTTCAAAATTAGTAAAAATACCACGACCAAAGATACCCTCTTCTAGATGACGTTCTGTTGTACAATTATAAATACGATATAAATCGAAATGAGGCTCAGTGATAATAGAATCTACAAATAATGCTTCTGTTCCATAGAATCCTTTCGCCTTAGTTACAATTGCCTTTTCGCAGTCTTCTATAGTTACCTTATTATATCCAATAGTAGATAAGTAATTTGCCATTTCAGATATTGCCTTTTGATAAGATGTTGAATCATTACCAATAATAGAATATACATTCTCTCTTACAGAGTTTTTACCTACTTGAGAGATATCTGGTGAATCAAATAATCGATCATTTACTCTATCTAAGAAGCAGCAAGTAATCTTTGGATTTGATCCAGTCACTCTATAAGTAAAGTAATATGTTGCATCTTCTTTCGCAAGTAGTGTTCCACATAATCCATCACAAGAAATAATATCAATTAAATCCTTCTTACCATTCTTTTCAAAGACTATATCACTACCAGATAATACAACAACCTTTGTCATACAATCGGTATAGCCTCTATTTTCAAGGACAATATTACCTGTTTGAACTGTATTTATAGCCCCGTATCCAGGAACATTAAAGTCATATCCAGTATATCCAAATGGTAAGCTATTATCTATAGTGAAATTCTTATCTATGAAGTATCCATTATAAGTTGCATGTAAATAGTAATCTCCACTCTTTACACTTGAAAAATCAAATGTTACATAAACCTCTTCTAAGGATACATAATATTCCTTAATAGGCTCTAATCTTAAGCCGCCACAAACAGCTATAAAGCTAACAGCCTTACTTAGCATAGTTCCATTAACCCTAAATGTTACTTCATCTGAAGAAACTAAAGTAGGGCCAATAGATGTTACATTAAATGTATCCTTATCTAGAGTTGTAGTCGATGTACTACTCTTCTCTGGTACCGCCTTTAAACTACCATAAGTCATCGCTTGATAAGTAGATGTCATACCATCATTAATTCTTAAGGATATATGAGATGGAAGTGCTGTAGAGGTAAATTCTCCCTCTTGATACCAAAAGCCCTTCTCACTGTTATATTCCATAACTAATGTTTTTGTATCACCATTTGTTAATTTTATTATAAGCTCTAAGCTATCCACCAAATTATCATCTAAGATGGCTTCAAATCCGATAATAGTTTTCTTTGGATTAAAGGAGAAACTTGAAACTGTATTATAGCCTACCTTGTATCTATTACCATTATGGCAAATTACTAAGCTAGCCACACTAAAATAAGATAGGTTAATATCCTTTTTATCAGATGCAGTAATTACCTTACCATCCTTTATAACCTTTAAATAGATTTCATGTACTTCTCTTCTTTTATCCACTATTTCTTTAATAGCGAATGCGCCTATTGTATCAGATAATGTTTTTCCAATAAGATTACCATTATCATATAGCTCAATAGTAGCTAAAGATATAGTCATTCCTGCAACATTTAAAGTAGTATCTATATCTTTAGTTGTATCAAGTGTGTATTTTAATAAATAGGTTTGGAAATAAGCACTAGGAATAGGATAGAATGTATCATTAGCTAAAATCCTAGCTTTAACCTCTATATTATTTGCTTCTTGATTACAGCAAATAGAATATTTTATAGAAGTATCCTTATCTGTAATATCTACTAATACCTTTCCATCAACAATAGTATAGTCTCTTTCTTTATTATCCACTCTTAGACTACCATTTTGGAAAGTACATTCCTTTGGAATAATAATTTCAAGCTTACCATTATAAGCCTTATTAGAATCTAATAAAATTCTTACTGTTTGGAATTCTCCAACACATAATCCGTTACTTCTAAGTAATGTACCAGAGGTACCTAAATGAATAATATTATTAGATACTAATCCAATATTAGAAGCTACAGTATAATCCTTAATTTCACAAACTGAATCAGATAATGTCTTATTAATTAAATAATAATCCTGATTCAAAACAAATGGATATTTAGATAATTCATCAAAAGAATCAATATGACATCCAAGATCATCATCAATTAATAAAATCTTGTATTCACCATGAGGTAAATGACTAGAGGTATGCTGACGCTTTGTACTAAAGGAATCTACAAGATTATTCGAATTATCAAAAATAAGAACATATGCATTCACATTTGTAAATGTAAAATAAGATTCCTCTACTACAGTTATATTTACCATCGCATACTCTTTAAGAATTATTTCTTCACTTGCATCTTCCATATTCTTAATTCCATAAACAGTAAATGTTATTGAATCAGAATATGAAGCCATAGATAGTGGTAAATATACCTTACTATCATATAAATAGTAATCTAAAATGTATGCGTTAGTTGTATTGTTATAAATTCTTAAATTCTTAGAATCAATATCTGTAATAGATTTAATTAATCCATTACCACTCTTAGCTAAGACATTTAATCGAACTGGAATACCACTAATTACAGATGGAGTAATAGATACCTTAGTTGTACTATCAGAAATACTATCCACCTCAGGAATATAGCCTTCCTTCTTCAATGTATACTCAATAGGTACAGTATGTACATCAAAGGATACCTTTCCATTTTCATCTGTTAAACCTGTATAGAATTTATGGATACTGCTAGTATATATTTCATCTAGAGTAATCAATGCATTTTCTATAGGAGTCTCTTCTTCATCTATAACAGTAAATGTTATAGTCTTTTCTTTTATTAAGGATAACTGAATAGACTTATTAACATCTTCTGTTCCTAAATCAATAGTTATATCCTCAATTGCCTTATATTTTTTAGCAAGATCATCATGAAGTACAACATGAGCCTCATATGATCCACTTTCAATTCCATTAAATACATAGGATTTTCCTGTTGCTTCATTCGAATCTATAACACCATCACCCTTATATAAATCAATTCTATAGCCACCAGTTACTGCATTTCCATTTTCATCATATAAAGTTATAGTAATTGTTGGGACAGATTCATAAATAGATATCTTTTCTGAATAAGCATAATTATTTGCTTCATTTAATACAAAGCTACCTAAATCCTTAATTACAGCACCAAGGCTAGATACAATCTCTAAATAAGAAATCTTATTTGAAGTACAACCTTGGAAGGTAAATTTAGTCGTATTCGTTATAGGAAGTGTTTTAGATTGTCCATCACAGGTTAACTGTAAATAATTACCAGAATATGGATTAACCTTTCCATTATATTCTAAAGTAATTGTTACTGTACCCTTAATGTTTGTTTCCTGATTGTATCCAAAGACATAAGTAAACCACGAATACATCGTTTGACCTAAAGCGAGATATTCATCTTTTGTACCCTCAAAATAAATGTTAGACGCAGCAGCAATCCAATTTGGATCTAAATCCTCTACTGTATTCGGAAGTACAATTGTTGCCCCACTTGCATAAATTGCGTATTCTTCAATTCTTTCAATAGATCTTGGAAGTATAATCACATTGCCAGTGCAACCCATAATAGATAAATAATTAAGCTTTTTTAAAGTAGAAGGTAAGTATAGATGATGTGGAACAATATAATCAAAACATCTTTCTGCAAGCTCTGTAATTCCTTCTCCAACATAAATCTCTTGAATTACAAAATATTGACGTGATAGCGCTCCATCAATTTTATTTGTTATAGAGAAATACTCATAATCTGGCAATGCAGAAGTTAATACTCCTGTACCTTCATAATAAATAGAAAGATACATCTCTTGTATTAGTTGCTTACCACTCATATAACGGTCATTAACAGCTTGAACGTAGGAAGCTACAAAGTTTCCACCATAATACATATGCATCAAAGGTTCTACATGATTATGCTCTAAAATAACTGTTCTTGTATTATCCTTTATTGCTATATAGGAAGAAGAAACAGATACATTATCTGTAAATCCAACACTATCTCCATAAATAAAGCCAGAATAATATCCCCTTTGAACAACAACCTTAGTTTCATCTAGAATAATACAAGATTCCTTTACAGATAAATTCTTAACTATTCCCTTTGTTCCAATTGCACCAAATAAGGCTGCAAAGCCTTGATAATCATCCATAAATAATCCATTTATAGAATAATAATTACCGTCAAATTTTCCATTATATGGATACTCTAAATTACCAATTGGAGTAAATCTTACAATATTATCCTTATCCATCCCCTGTAAGATATAATCATTTGTATTTAATCTTTGTAGGATATCATTATTAAGAACAATATTAGATACTAATTTACCATTAATTGTATTATTTCCTTTATTTACTTCTTCTGCAAAATAAAGTAAATTACCCGCATTTTTAATTAAATATGTTCCATCTAAGGAAACCTCAGGCTTCTCATATTCACCACAAGTACAGATGCCATTTACAAAATGATGATTTTCACTTCCAGATGTATTACTATAAGTTACAGTATTACCATCACAAATTCTATAAACATTCTTAGACTCCCCAATAATTATTGGATAAGAATCTACTCCTAGAGTTTGTTTATAATAAGGCTCATCATTTAGTTCATAACAAATCTTACCATCTAAGAAATCAGACTCACTTACTAGCTTTGCATAAGAACCAGGAATCTTCAAGTATGCAGAAGGAATAGTATCATTTGTATAAAATGCATTATAAATCACTGTAGATGCATCCTTATCTGCACATATAGCGAATGCTTCTTGATTATTCTTTTTAGTTATTTGTCCAATATTATATACATTAGATATTAAATCAACTCTATAGGCAATACCTATTAAGGTAGCTTCTTCACTTTCTGCCTCAAGCTCACCTTGGTTGAAGGAATAGCGAATGCTTGTTGCATATCCTGCAATACCAGCAACAGCAGTTGTTGCATCATGTATATATCCATAGTTTTCACAAGCTAACACTAAAGCCTCTGTATATCCTACAATTCCAGATGCAATTTCTCCACTATAAATATCTCCATAATTTTCACAATAGGAAACAGAGGATTCATAGCTTGAATAAGCTAAGATACCTGCAGAATATTTTCCAGCATGGCAAATACCATAATTTGTACAGCCTTCAATTCTAGGTGTTCTAGAGGTAACACCAGCCACAATACCTGCTGCATAGTATTCACCAATCATTTCACCATAATTAACACAGTCAACAATAACGCCTCTTGAATTTTTACATACAATTCCTGAAGCATTTCTTCCTGTGATGTTACCATAATTTATACAATTTACGATTGTTGATTCTGTTGATGTTACACCTGCAATACCAGCAGCATTACAATATGGAGCATTAATATTAACATCACTTGAGGAGTCATTAATCGATGACTTTATCATATAGCCTGCAATACCACCAATATAATGCTTATATGTTGTATTGGCTATATTTATACTATGAGATGCATAAGAATCTGTAATTGTAGTTTTATAAGCATAACCTATAATACCACCTATATGGGATTCCTTATTCGATGTAATTTCCATAGCTACATTACTATCACATGAAGAAATAGAAATCTCTGAACCATAAGTATATCCAACGATTCCTCCCATATGAATAACAATATTAGAAGATGTATATAGGCTTCCTTCAACACTAACATCAGAAATCGTAGTATTAGTTTCTGCCTTTCCAACTAATCCTCCAATATAAATATTACTTGCAGCTGTAGTCTCATAATATATATTTTCTAAAGACAAATTCGTTATCGTAGTTCTTTTAACAAGACCAAAAAATCCACAATACTTACTAGTTCCATTAACATAAATTCCACTAATTTTGTGATGATTACCATCAAATATACCTTGATAAATAATAGTATTCTTGTTGTAATCACCAATAGGGTTCCATGTTTCTAGCCCACTTTTATCTTCTATAGTGGATAAATCCTCACTATTGATAGTAATATCACTCACAAGCTTCGCATTATAGTTAATATGCTTATTCGTGTTTACCTCATATGCAAACCAATAAAGCTCATCCTTTGTGGAGATTTCATAAAAATTATCTCCATTCAAAGAAGGAGCAGTATATGGATTTTCTGCAAAAACATTAAATGAATAGAATTTACAGAATAAAAAAGATAAAACAGCAAATAAAGATAATACAATTATCTTCCCCATAGTCTTTTTCATATAACTCACCTCGTATAGCATCGTTATTTTTAGAATAAAGTATATTAAATATCTATTCAACCCATGGGGACTTTTCTAAGACAAATTTTTGAAATTAAAGATAAAAGGAGGCATAAACCTCCTATCTTTATCCTTTCTATTCACTATTTTTTGAATAATCACAATCTTCTGTATCAAGTGTCATCTTGCCTGGTATTCTGCAAATTTTATTTTTTACTTCCCACTTAGCAAGCTTAATCATATCCCTTTTTCTTGTCGCCTTAGATATTTTTACTATTCCTATAATAGAAACAATAAAGGATTCCATCATAACAAGATTAAGCGCAAGAACTATAAGAATAATGATAAAATCAAGGAAAAGTGCGAAAAGCCCCATAAAAAGTACACCTGCGCCTGCATCCTTTGTAAAGTCATTAAATATATAGGTTACCAATTCTGGAGTCTTTATAGCCAAAAATATAGATAATGCTGTTGAAAGAAAAAACACAATAATATAAATAAAATATAGAATTTGTATCTTCCTTATCTTTTCACTCTTCATAATTCTCCCAAAGAATATTTACATTTTCCAAACCTTAGATCTATCTAATACACCTATCGCATCGGTATAGGTTTCACTTTCTGTTTCTTCTAATACTTCTCCTAAGGTTCTAAACTTAGAATCTATGGTATCGATATGCCATAAGCATAATGCTTCTGCAGTCATTGGCTTTTTGGCAGCCCCAAACTGAGGTAGCCCATGATGGCTCACTAGCATATGCTCTAAGTATAATACTTCCCTGTCTCCTACATATCCTAGCTTTTCTGCAGCCTTCTCTATTTCCATTGCGCCAATAACTAAATGGCCAAGTAGCTGTCCTTCTAATGAATATGCTGTATCTACACAGCCTGTAAGCTCAATGGCCTTACCAATATCATGTAGCATAATGCCTGCATAGATATAATCCTTATCTAAATATGGATAGTTTTCAATAAATCCATCTGCCATATGTAGCATTCCAATCGAATGATATGCTAAGCCTCCTACATATGCATGATGCATCTTAGATGCAGCAGGATATGTATAGAACTTATCATGATAATTAAAAATTAAGAACTCTGTAATCTTTTTAATCTTTTCATTACCAATTAAGCTAATATAGCGGTTAATTTCTCTTTCACTATCCTCTAAGGATACTGGAGATGCTTTATAGAAGTTTCTTAATGTTTCATCCATTAAAGTTAATGGAAGCTCATATACTTCTTTATAGCTTTTTACATGATAAGAGGTTCTTTCTCCTTTTACCTCATCATATTCAAAAGCGTAAACCTTTCCAAGCTCAAGAGATGCCCCATCTTTTACTTTTAGGTTCATTTGATTCTTATCCTTATCTAAAACCAATAGATTAAGTTTTCCATCGGAGGTATTAATACCTGCAATTTTACCAATGAAAATCATTATAAATCCTTTCTGATGATATAAACACCTGGCTCCTTAAGAACATATGAATCCTTTTTAACACTACATTTTTTAAAGCCATCAAAAATCATCTCAGATGAGCATAAGTCAACCTTATACTCACTCTTATCATTTTTACAGAAGATGTATAGACTACAATCTTTATTTTCACACATAATACCTGCAGTATGAAGTGTTGTTGCACCCTCAAGTGTGTGAATTCTTTCTAATACTTCTTCTTTCCTTGAAATTCTAAAACAATCATATTCCTTACGAATAGATATTAAATCACGAACCATATTTACATTACTAATATTTTCGTCTCTTCTCTTATAATCAATCGCATTAATATAATCCGATGCATTATATGCATTTTCAACTCCACGCTTTGTTCTAAAGAATTCCTGTCCTGCATGAATAAATGGAACACCAATAGATAATAAAATTAAAGATAATGCTAATCTTGATGCATCCTTTACCTTACTATCACTTTCCTTTAAAGCATAGAAGCCAAAATCATAGAAGGTGTAATTATCGTGACATTCTACATAATTAATTGTTTGAGTAGGCTCTTCAAATTTATAATAATCTAGGCAAGAGCCTAATACTAATTTATTTAAATCATATAAGGATTTACCTACACCAAAGGCATAACCAAAGGATTTATCCCACTGAGATCCTCTTACATAATCTCTATATCTATCATTAAAGAAAGCATAGCCTGGAGTCTTCTTATGATTATACATATGAGGTCTATATTCATCTGGAAGTGGATTATCCATATTCCATCCCTCACCATATACAATAATCTTTGGTTCAATCTTCTTTAATTCCTTATATGCCTGATTTAATGAATTAATATCTAATAATCCCATTAAATCAAATCTAAATCCAGAAACATTATATGTCTTTGCATAGAAGGTTAATGTATCTGAAATAAATCTTGTATTCATAAATCTTTCTGTTGCGATTGTATTACCACAACCAGTTGCGTTATTTACAGTGGAATCAAAATTTAATCTATATGGGTATCCTGGAACTAGCTTTTCAAAGCCGAAGTTTTTCCAATGATATACATGATTAAATACAACATCCATTACAACACGCATACCTCTTTTATGACATTCATCAATCAATTCAAGTAATTCATTTAATCTAGAATATGGATCCTCAGGATGCTTAGAATACCATCCACAAGGTACCATATACTGATCTGGATTATATCCCCAGTTATATCTTGAATCCTTTTCAACATCATCTACGCCACCAAAATCGTAAGTAGGAAGTAGCTGTAAATGAGTAATGCCTAAGGAGGCAATATAATCTAAGCCTGTAGGACCACCCTTTGTAGGATTGTTTTCTACCATACCTAAGAAGGTACCTGCATTTTCACTCTTTAGCTGATTTGTAAAATCTCTAATGGATGCTTCATAAATAATCGCATCGGTATATCTACCTGAAAATTCTGGCTTTGGATATTTCATTTTATATAGCTTATCTGGGTTAATGACGAAATTATATTTCTCATTTTCAGCTGAAGCTATTGCGTATGGGTCAAGTAATGCTTGTAATCTTTCATTTACTTTAACAAATAAAAGATAACCAACACCATCTAAATCTCCATCGACAACACATTCCCATAAGCCTTGATTTACATAAGTAAAATTATGTCTTTCTTTACCATTAGGTGTATATAGCTCTACAATAAGCTTTTTAGCAACAGGGCTCCATGTACGGAAGATTGTATATTCCTTATGGTATTCTGCACCTAGTGGTCCTTCATAGGCATATCTTCTTTCAAATTCAGGGCTTCTTATAATAGAACCACTTCTTAAGAAGCATCGATTACCACTTTCATCTTCAATAATATATTCTTTATTTA
>JAEEGL011743312.1_pt1 | contig 11757 bp, 3 predicted proteins | sample 9134231 | NCBI WGS metagenome assembly JAEEGL01 (sample SAMN16246548, study PRJNA631951) | gut metagenome | biome: gut microbiome; feature: rumen; material: fiber-attached | host: Bos | place: Iran: Karaj | collected 2018-10
CAAAAAAAAATAAAATAAAAAAAATTATTTTTTCTCATTATCAATCTTCACTTCTTCTTTTTTTTCTTCTTTTTTATCTTCAATCAATAAATTTTCCAAATCATCTTTTTTTTCTTCTTCTTCATCATCTTCATACTCTTCATCTTTTTCTGCAAATTCATTACTCTCTTCACTTTCTTCTTCTTCTTCGAAATAATCTCTTTCTCCTTCTTTTAAATCATTTTCTTCAACATTATCTTCAAAGTTATCTTGACAAGAAGGTAAAAACCCAATATTTTTTTCATCTAAATTAACCCTAGCATAATTATTAATTGCATTTAAAGAATAAAAAGGAGTAAATTCTAAATATAACATATAATTAACATAATTCCATAAATTATGTCTTGATTCTCTATGTTTAGTAAAATCTTCATCTTTTTTTTCTACATTAGCTCTTGTATCATGACAAATAAAACAATGATTAACTCTATCAATTTCTTTTTTTCTTTCCTGTTCTCTCATTTGAGAGAAAGTTCCTAAAATAATACCGAAAATTAAATCGATCATAACAATAATACATATTAAAAAATAAGTAACATCATAAATAATCCTTGTAACATAATTAACATTATTCCTCATATAAGAAATTCTCACCATTTGATCAGCTGCTCCTCCTCTAGCACGTATACCAGCGTCAATATTAGTGAGAAAACAGAAAATTAAACTTGAACAAAAATTATCATCGTATCCTTCTTCGATTTCTTTTTGAAAATTTGAATTAAAGAAAAAAAAACCTATGTTAGTATAAAAATATACTAAGACTATCATTAAAAGAAATGTTGCTCCGATTTCTGATTTTTGAAGCTCAATTGAAACTGCTATTCCCTTTAATGTTGAATTTAAACTTATTATTGCTAAAAGGAAAAAAGCATAAACTAATTCTCCTCTATTCATTACTGAACCAATGAAACTTAAAATAAACATAATTAAAAGAGAATTAATATAATTTCTATTTATCATTGAATTTACAATTATAATAAAAATTTTATTCCAAATAGTTAATTGTTCTAAACTTATTTTATTTTCATCACAATATTTAATTTTATCTAAATTATAATATAATGGTAATTTAACATAAATCCAACTAATAATTAAAATACCATTTAAAACACAAAAAAAGTAAATACACATATCATAAATATGTCCCCAATGATAAATAGAATGATCAATTGCATTTTGAAATTCTTGTTTAATTTGAATTAAATGCCTTAATCTTCTTGTTTCATTTGGAATTGTTTTTGTATAACCTTTTAACGTTGAAATCATAAAAATTAAAAAAAATAATGCTATGAAATATATTATTAATTGAACATAATAATAATCTAAATTGATTATAAATTTTTGTAATTGATTTACTCTTGTGTTTTTAAAGTAATTTATTTCTTCTTTAAATAAAATTATATTTTTCACTAAATCTGATTTTTTACTTGTTTCATTTGTTCTATCAACAGTTAATAAAAATTCTTCTTTTGTCATATCAGATAAATACTTTATTTCACTTGGAACTGTAAAAATAATTTTTTGATTTCTCTTTTCTTGAGCTAATCTTACTTCAATAACTTTAGTAATTATTTCAAAAAATTTAATGCAAAAATAATGTTCAATAAATTCAGTATTTATAATTCTTTCTTTTTCATTTATTAAATTAATAGGTGCTATTTCATTTGTATTTTTTAAGCTTTTATTAAATAAATTAAACTTTCTTTTTGATTCTTCTTCTGAAATTTTTTCCACTTGTTTTATCATTTCTTCTGCATCAGGAGACATATTTTTTATACTTAATAATTTGATATATCTATAGTAATTATTAGCTAATTTAAACTCATCACTTTTTTTAGGCATTTCTTCATCAAAATATTCATTTTTAAAAAACTCATAAACTGTATAATCAAAAACAAATAAATTTTGTTCTATTTGTTTTTCATTATAATTAGAATAATATTCACTGTATTTAATATCATCTTTTGTCATTTGATAAAAATATTTTTTAAGAGTGAAAATAATAGAAGATAAAACTCTATTAATAGTTAAAAATTTCATTATTATTTTTTGAATTTCTTCATTTCTCTTTTGTTCTAAAATAGAAATAAATAAAGACATTAATAATAATTTAGTTTTAAAACCAAAATGAGATATTAAATAATCATCAAATAAAATATCAGTCACAATATGAACAAAATTATGAAAAGAAAATAAAGTATTACTATTTATAAATTCATCTTTTTTAGTTTTATCATTTTCAATAATTAAAATATCTTCTTTATTTCCTTGAATTAATTCAACTAATAATTCAACAATACAAAATTGAATATCATAATAATATTCAATATGAGGTTCATTTTTTGCTTTTCTAGTAATTAAAATTATTTTATGAAGAATATTAACTAAAAAACTTATTAAAATCATTACTTCATTATTTTTATTTGAACCTTCTTTATTTTCTTCTTTTGATAAAAATTTATTTCTTAAAGTCAAGTTCATTTTACATTTAGTATTCTTTAAAAAATCATATTCAATTTGTCTTAAGAAAATTTGTTGAAAAAAAGAAGAATGAAATTCACATAACCATTTAAAGATTTTAACAATATTAAAAATTAAAATTTGATGATTTTCACAATGTTCATATTCAATATTAAAATCACTAATAAAAAATTTAACAATCAAAGAATAAAATTGATTATTTAAATATTTTAAAAAACCTAATTCTTTACTTTGTTTCCCTCCTAAATTTTCCATAATAGAATTCTGAGTTTCTGTAGTTTCAATTTTTAATAATTTATATAAGATAAGATAACATTGATTTTGATATTCTTCTTCTTTAAGAGATAAATTAATTAATATACATAAAAATAATCTTCTAAAATTTACTTCAAATTCAGCACAAATTTCATTTAAAGAAAGAAAAAAAGATGAATTTTTATCAATATCATTTTTACTTTCTTTATATATTTTAAATATTTGTATTAAATATTCATTTGGAGAATCATCATATTCAATATTTAATAATTCTTCATTTTGATTTTCTAATAAATTCTGTTCTGTTAATGTACTTTGATGAATTGGTTTATTTGGAAGAAAATTATCTATTTTTTTTAAAATATCTTTTTTTTTAACTAATAAACCAGTTTTTTTCTTTTTGTTTATTTCACAAGGAACAGATAGAATTTCTAATTCATTTTTAATATTTACAAAAAATGAATTTTCAACATCGTAATTACTGAATTTTTCTATCATATCTAAAGTTTTTGGGTTTCTTATATAATGTAAAAAATTTCTATCAAATATATCAAATAATTCAGTATAATCAAAAGGAGAAAATTTATTTCCATCTTTTAAATCAAAATAATCTCTATAAGTTTCATTTTGGCTTTTTTCAGATAAAAAATTTTCTAAATCAAAACTCATAAATTTAATATTTTTTTCAAAATAAATTGAATTTGCAAATTCAATAATATAATTTTTAACATATAATAATTTCATTAAAACTTGATAAACTCTTAACATTTTATTTCCTCCACAATTATGAGCATAACAAAATAAATTTTTTATAATTGCTGATAAAGGAATAATAATTCCTTTAACAATATATCTAAAAAATTTTAATGAATGATTACTATTCTTTTCATAAATATCTTTAATTATTCCTAATTCTTTTTCCCATAATTGAATTCCTTCTTCTAATTCATTTAAATAATCATCATCATCACAATATTCTTTTTTATATAAATAATAATAAAAAGTTAAATATCTTGTTGGAAATTTATAATTTGAAACAAGAGGATTATTTTTAATATGAATGTAATTATCTTCATTTTGTCCAAAGGCATTTATATATTCATAAGATTGATAACCTTGAATTTCATGATTAGTAAATAATTTAATTAAATTTAAATCATTTCCAAATGAAGTTCCTGGTAATTTAAAACTTCTTCTTTTTACTCTAGCTGTCTTTTTTTTTTTTAAATTTTCCTCAAATATCATTGAAGAATTATGTCCTAAATCAGATTGTCTGAAAAATAAAGTATATTTATATTTTTTAAAAAATCTTAATATTTCAGTTCTATAATCTAAATCAATATTAATATCCTTTAAATCTTTTAAAAAAATATTAGAATTAATTGAATCTAAAACTGTTTTCCTATCTCTTCCATCTGAAGGATCAAATAATTTATTAATGAAGATTAATATTATACATAAATTATCACTTGATATTGTTGATAAATTTAAAATTGGAATAAGAGAAAATAACAAATCTCTACAAACTCTTTTAATTAATTTAGGATAATGATGTTTTGTTTGAAAAACTAATTTACTTAAAATCATAAGAAATAAATGTAATAAATCATCAGAAAAAGTTTCATTACTTAATAAAGTATTATTATCATTATTGATTTCATTGTTATTAAAATTGTCTTTGAATAGAAAAATATATTGAAATAAAGTTTTAATAATGTGTTTTGAATTAGAAATTATTTCATCTTTCTTACAAATTATATCTGCGGCATATTCAAAAATTCTAAGAATATCTAAAGCAAATATTTTAGGAATTCTTAATATAATTGCTCTTAAAATAAAATGACTAAAAATTAAAAAAGCATTATCACTATTATTCTCAATGAAATATCTTAAAAAAGTTAAATAATTAGAAATAAAATTTTTATGTTCCTCATTATTTTCATCAAATTGAAATATATAAAAAAATTTAGATATTATAAAATAATATTGTGATTTAAATAAATAATGTTTAATTTCAGTTCCTTTTGCTAATTCAATAATATTTTCTAAACTTTTAGACACTTCAATAAAAAGTTCATTATCATCAATTTGAGTAGAATAATAAGAAATATAATTATTTTCTAAAAAATCACAATGTTCAACAATATTTTTATAAGTAGGATTATTATGAATAGTTAACTTAAATATATTTAAATAATTGTTACAATTACTTTGAAATTTATTTAAAGAAATACAATAATTATCAACTGGACCAACTAAAAAAGTTAAAATTTTCATTCCATGATTTATTATTTTTTTACATCTTTTACTATAATTTTTATCTAAATTAGTATTTGATGTTCTAATAATTAAAATTGAATATGTTATTCTAATTACATTTCTACAAATTAATCTTCCTAATTCATTTTTAACAAAAAGAAAAGGGATTGAATTAGAAGAAATTGTTTTTCCTTTATCACCCTTTCCTTCAGATTCAATATATCTAAAAAATATTTTATCATTATATGTATAAATAAAATAATGAATCATTTTAATAACAATTAAAAATAATTTTATTTGTTTTTCAATATTTTCTTCTCTTTTAAAAAACTCAAATCCTTTTTCAATTGAAAAGCAAAATTTTGTCATTTCTGCAGTGTTAAATAAAAAAAAAATAGAATATCTTTTTAAAATGGAACAAAATTGTATTAAGGTATCATAAGCATCTATATAAATAATTTCAGAATTTAACATAAAAGTAATAACTTCAATAAAAAAATTAATATGATCAGTTGATTCAGGATAAATATTTTTATTATCTTTAATAATACATTTCCTTTGAATAGGAGAAAAATTTTCTATATCATATAATTTAAATTTACTCATTTTATTAGTTGAATTTCCTAAGGCAACTTTCCTAAAAAAAAATAAAATATTTTCGTAAAATTTCCACATAATAGGATTATCTTTATATTTAATATACTTGAAAATATTATATATAGTTTTAAAAGTAATTTTATTAATTGCTTCATTGCAATAATATCTTAAAGGAAATCCTTTAATTCTTCCACAAATAAGGTTAAAATTTCTTAATGATAAAAAAAAATTAGTAACAAGGAAATTTTCTTTAATTTCATAACCCGAAAATTCATTTAAATTATTAAATTCATTAACAACTTCTTCAAAATTAAAAAATAAAGATTTATAAGAATGTTTCCCTAAAAATAAAATATTAAAAAATTTCAAAGGTTCAATAATTCCCATAATATAATATTGAGAACTTTTAATTAACTCTTCAAATTTCCTATAAATTTGTTTTAAATCAATATGAGAATAACCATTATTTAATTCTTCACATTCACAAATTTGTAACATTTCTTTTTCTTTTTCTAAAGGAATTCCCAAACCAAAATGTCCACATAATCTATAACAAAATTCACAAACACAAATATTATCATTAATAACATATAAATTACTTAAACCTGTTTTATCACACCAATCAATATAAGGACATTCAATTGAAGAATTAATATCTGTTTTTTTATCTTTTAAGGGAAATTTATGTAATCTTTCACCACATCCGCATTTTATATTATCTTCTTCATCCATTAATTTTGTTTGATGTTTGTATTTTTTATGACATTCTTTTAAACAAATAGAACATATTGGATGTATTAAATTAATATCACATGTACTACAAAAACCATATTTTATTTTTTCTGATGATGGTTTTATTCCATATTTTAATATTGAACAATTTTCGATTTTGATAAAATTTTTATATATGAAATCCTCTTCTTTTATATTTAAAAATAAATTTGTTTTTGAATTTATTTTATTATTATTATTATTATTATTAGTTAAATTATGATTTATTTTATTATTATTGCTATTAATACTATTACTTATATTATTGTTATTTTGAGAATGATTATTACTATTTTTTTCTAAATCTTCAATCATTGATAAAGATTCATTTATTGAATTAATTGTTTTTGAATTTTTTTTACTTGTGGCATTACTTTTATTAAGAATATTATTTTCTTCATTTTGAGATTCATTAATATCATTATTACCCATTAAATCCAAATCATTTTTTATTGACCTTATTTCATCACTTTCACTTTTATTATTTTCAGATTCATAATTATTTGACTCTTCATTTGATAATTCTTCACCCATTAATGACTCTTTTATTTTATTATCATCAAAGGAATTTTCCTCTGAATTTGCCATTAATTTTTTTATTTTATAAATTTTTTTTTTCAAAAGAAATAAACTGCTAAAATTTAGAAATTATAATTTACAATAATATTAAATTATTATTTATTTTTTTTTTCTGGATCATCTAATTGAAAATAACATAGCATATCTTTATCAGCAAAAACTACTTCAAGTTCATCTTCAGAATATTTATTTTTATAAAGAATATTACCTCCTTTTTTTTTTGATTTGAAATTTTTTTCTTCGATTAAACCTAAATCACAAAAATTTTTTAATACTTCCCTAAACTCTTCTAAATTAATTTTTAAAGTATTTGTCATATTTTTTAATTTACCATAATTAATATATATTTTCTTTTCTTCCAAATCACTATTATTTTCTTTTAAAGTATAATAAATAGCAATAACAATTATTTTTTGTTCATTAGTCATTGAAGAAATAATTTCATTTAAATTAATATTTTTCTTTTTAATTAATAATAACATATCTTTTAATTCTATTTTTTTTTTTCCTTTTTCAAATTCTTCTTTATTATCTAAAATCACTCTTTTTATAGTTCCAATAATTGGTCTTATATCACCACTTTTATTTAATTTACTTGAAAGAAATTTAACACTGTCTTTAGAAAAAGAATTTGATAAATTTATTTCTTCTAATTTTTTAGTCATTATTATTAATAAATCATTTGAAGTATAAGGTTTAAAAACTATTTTTTCAATTTGAATATTTCTATTTTTTAACTTTGGAAAAATTTCATTATCAAAATCTGAGTTATTTGATATTAAAATTAATTTTATTTCTGTTTTTGAAAGATGAGGTAAACTCATTAATTCAAAAAAAGAATATTCATCATTTTTTTTATAAAGAAAATCTATCTCATCTAATAAAATAGTAAAAGTAAATTGTTTTAAATAAGATAAAACTTTATTAAATAATTGTTTATTAGGAATTTTACTTAAAATTCCTACTAATTGAGAATATTCTTTTCCAGATAATTTTTCCATAAAGAAATCATAGTTTGAAGTTTCATTTAATAATTTAAATAAATTTTCATAAAAATCATTTACATTTCTTAATGAAATACAATTTAAATAAAATTTTAAAAAATATTTATCTTCTGTTAAATTGTTTTTAAATATTTCTAAAACTAAAGAAGTTTTTCCTGTTCCAGGTTGACCTGAAATAAAAAGAGTTTTTAAATTTTCATTATTTGATTTGATAAAAGAAATTATTTTTTCTTTTTCTTTATCTCTACAATATATTGTACTATTCGACAATTTTTCAGTTATGTCATTTATTTCTATTTCCATATTTTTTTCTTCTTTTTCTTTTATTTTATTTTCTATATTATGTTCTGTGCTCTGATTTTTATTTTTTGTCGTTATAGTTTTTGAAATTTTCTCTTTTTTATTTCCTTTTAAAGGGTCTTTTCTTGGATTTTTCCTCATATAATAAAAATATATTTTATTTAAATTAACCCTAAATAAATTAAAAAAAAAAATTGAAAAAAAAAAATGTTTTTTTTTGTTTACCAAAATCTAAAGAAATATTAGTTTAAATTAAATTTTATGTTCTTGAATATGGGAGATAATTGGATTTAAATAGTTTCTATAAATTATATAATATTACTTATTCCTTTAATAAGATTGTATTTTATAAAAATAAACAAAATCCACTTTATTCAATTTATACTTATAATATATTACATGTAAAAAATTCTTTTTATTACAATTAATATATAATATATTTGTAGGGATTAATATTAATAGAAGTAGGTATTAAATTTATAAGAAAAATGTTTTCTTTTCTATAATATATAGTTTATTGTCTTCTTCTAACAAGATTCTTATATTTCAAACAATTTAATAATCTAATCTCTAAAAAAAACATATGTTTAATTTAAAACATTTTTAAATTTTTTAAATTCAAAAAAAAATATTTATATTAAATACATTCTAACAACCCTAATTTATCACTAAATCTACTTTTAATAGAATCTTTTTGATAATTTAAATTTTGTTTAAATATTCTTACCATTAAAGAGTTATCTTTCATTATAGAAGGTGTACAAAAAAAAGGAGAAATAGCGCCAATTTGACTTCTTTTAGAGAAATGAGGATGTATTTTTTTTAAAGGAAAATTATTTTTATCATAGAAAAAAGTTTTTTTATTTAAAATATCTAAAATTTGTTTTTCTTCATTATTTCTGTCTGAATCATAATCATTGATTTTAATATCATTTAATTCATTATTATTATTAATATTTAATTCAGATAAATGTTTTTTAACTATTGATTTTTCTATTCTTCTTTTTATTTTATTATTTATTGAATTTAAAGATTCTAATCTACTTCCAGTAAATCTTTTTTTAATATTTTCAATTGATATTTTCTTTTTCTTAGGTTTAATTTCTGTATGATGTGTGCTTTTTAAAAAAAAAAAAATTGGAATGTCTTTTTCTTGTATTTTCTTTTTTATATTTATTGTTTTATTCATAAAATTTTCTATTTTTTTATTGATTGAATTATTATTTTTTATTGTTAGAAAATTGTCTCTTTCTGTATTATAATGTATACTTCTTGGACTTAATGAATTTAAAGTTATATTACTATTTGTTCTAAAATTTGTTGAATATAATGAAGGGCATTTATATCTTGTTTCTTTCATTTTTTTTGAGAAGTTAGTTATTCTTTTCACAATTATTTTCTCACTTTTTTGATGTTTCATTTTTTATTTATTTTTATTCATTTTTAATTATTTATTATTTATAAATTCTTATTCTATTATTTCTTTCAGAATCAAAATATTATTTTTATTGGAATATGTCTTAATCAGTAATTGAAATGAACTATCAATTTTTTCAAAAATCAATTTTTTTTTTATTATCTGAATTTTCAGGAAATTCAACTATTATCTAGAAGAGAAATATCATTTTCTAATTTAAAAGCTATTTTCATTTAAAAAATGATATTTTTTTCCTAAATTTTTTATTTTGAAATTTTCTTTATTTTCTTTTTTGAATAAAAGAAATGTTTTAAAAATGCATTCCAGTTTATTTTATTCTTTATTTTTTGATTTTCTTCATTATAATTTAAAAATTAAATTATTTTCTTGTTTTTTTTTAATTAAATTTTTATTACTTATATAAATCAGTTTTCTTTATTTTACTATATTTAATATTTATCTCGATGTTAATTTTTAATAAGTTCATCTTTTCTTTTCAGAACTTTTCACTTATTAATTATTGCTTAATTCTAGTCAACCTTTAATTTAACTGTTTATTTTTTTATTCATTTAAAAGTTTAAATTTATTAATAATAAAATAAATTAAAATAATTGAAAATTAATAAATAATTTATATATTTTGAATAATAAAAATAAAATTCATATAAAAATAAAAGTTCTAACAAAAGGACATTAATTTGTTTTTTTAATTCATATACAAAAATAAATCTTTTTAAACATAAAAAACAAAATAATATCCTTAATAAAAAGTAAAGGAAAACCAAAACATTAATTCCTATCAGCACCTATTTCCGTATTTTTAAAATGAATATTATTATCATTATTATTATTGTTTTTATTATTTTCATTATCATTATCAATATTATTCTCCTTTTCATTTCCGTTTTTTTCTTCTTCATTCATTTTTTCTCTCCTATCATAATAAAAAATCCTATGATAATGACTAAGATTATATTCATAATCAACATCTTGTTCACTTTTCTTAACTTCATTCCTATATCTCCTAATTTCAACTCCTTCCCAACAAGTTCTAACAAATCCCATAATAACCCATTCACAGAAAATACTAACAACAAAATTAACACAAATTACAATAAATAAATAATACTTGAAATTTTTTTTAGGAAAAGTAAATAAACCAAATAAATCTTTAGACCAACTATCACAATTAATAGTAATCCAAATACTATAAAAGAAAACAGCTACTAAATAAACCATTAATAACCAATTAGTATAAATAGCTTTTCTGAAAGGTTTACTTACTGAAAAAGCAAGAGCAGTAGTTAAATATTGGAAATGTGAAATTAAGAAGAAAACACTATTATCTTCACAAGGAGAAACATCCTCACCTTCAGTTTCACAAGTATTTTCATACCAACTATTAGTAGCTTTTAAAACTTCTCTTCCTCCATATTGGAATGCGAAAGTGATAATAGTTTGTAATAAAATAGAGCAAATAACAGGAAAAGATAATAAACTAGCTTGTGGATAATGATAAGTTAATTTTTCATAAGGAGCTGTTTTAGCAATGAAAAGAGCTAAAGGGAAAATAATAAAAAGATCAGAAGCTAAAAATTGAAAATCTGTTAAATAACTTTGGAAAATCATTAATAAAGTAACAGCGATAAATTGGATAAGAGAATAGAGCATCATATACTTAAAAGTTTGAATAGAAGTAGTTAAAGAGCATTTACCTTCTCTTAATAATTTAACCAAACAACTAATATCAGGAACTTTAGAAGTGAAGTGTGCAGCAATAGATGCTTCTTCAGGACTCAGTGATACACCTACATCTGCAGCACGAAGAGCAGCACAGTCATTTGCACCATCACCACACATGAGAACAGTGAATGTCTCTTTACGGAATGATTCTACTAAAAGTGCTTTATGTTCAGGTGCCATTCTAGCAAAGATTATTCCATTTTTTAATATTTGACGAAATGTATTGTGAATGTTTTTTAATGATGAATCTTTTGTTTTTAAATATTTATCATTTAATTTTGATAACTTCTCAAATGTTGGTCCTGTTAATGC
>JAEEGL012194747.1_pt1 | contig 11757 bp, 10 predicted proteins | sample 9134231 | NCBI WGS metagenome assembly JAEEGL01 (sample SAMN16246548, study PRJNA631951) | gut metagenome | biome: gut microbiome; feature: rumen; material: fiber-attached | host: Bos | place: Iran: Karaj | collected 2018-10
AGACGTGCATCGTTGCCATGTCGATGCCCTGTGCGCCGAACTGGTCGAGCATCGCGATCTGGTCAGCCGCGTCGCCGGCACCGTCAAATGCGATTACATCAGCGCCGTATTTTTCCTTCGCGTATTCTTTTGCTGCTTCATAAGATGCCTGATGGAAGGTCTCCTTCATATCAGAGACAAGGTAAGCAATTTTAAGGGTTTCTCCTGACTCCGCAGCTGCCGGAGCGGCTGCGGGTGCTGCTGCAGTTGTGGCAGCCTCCGTCTGCGCCGGTGCCGGCGCGGCTGTAGTTGCTGCCGGTTCTGGTTTCTGCCCGCAAGCTACGGCAGAAAGTATCATTCCCAGCGAAAGGGCGATAACAAGTGCCTTTTTCATAATCTTCCTCCTTGCCTATAAACTTTGTTATGACAGATGTCATACTCCAAGTTCATGATATACATTATTTACAACCATGTCAATAATTATTACGTGTTTTCTTGTGATTTTGAACAAATATGAATCAAAAAAGGACCGGTTTTTTCAGCCGGTCCTTCCCTGTATTCTATCATTCTGTTTTCCCTATTCCGTCACAGAAACGATCTCTTTCCACAGCGGATCCATCGTCTCCAGGATCCTGAGATAGACACCGTATTTCTTCCGGTAATACTGATACTTCCCGGGATCCGGGTGATAGGTCCTGCGGATATGCACGCACTGCTCCACCGCGTCATAGATATCCCTGTAACAGCCCGTCCCGACACCGGCCATCATGGCACAGCCCAGAGTGCCGACCTCTTCCGCTTCGGAGATCTCGATTTCCTTTCCGATGGCGTCCGCAAACATCTGCATCCACACATCCGACTTGCTTCCCCCGCCCGAGGCACGGATGACCGCAGGCGGATCCACGAATTTCAGCAGCCGTTCGATATGATACATATGCGCAAAAACGACGCCTTCGTAAACCGCTCTCAGCAGATCCGGAAGTCCGTCGTTGCCGGTCAGTCCGATAAAGGCTGCCTTTGCGTCGAGGTCCGCGTTCGTACCATAGATAAAAGGCAGGAAAAAGAGGGTGCTTTCTTCTTTCGCATCCTCGGCGATCATACGGTTCAGTTCTTTGTAACCGCAGAATTCCAGGCCCTTCTGCTGCAGGATCGTATTGATGAACCACTCCAGGTTGGAGCAGGACGTGGCCGAGCCTTCCATGAGCTGGTGCGTCCCGGGCAGGCAGTAAAGATAGGAACCAAACAGCCGGTCGGAATATAGCAGGCGCTTTGTGATCATGTTATTCATGCCCCAGCTCCCCGCAACGATGCAGAGCTGGTCCTCCCGGATCACTCCCTGGGAAATGGTATTCGCCGTACAGTCGAACAGACCGCCGACGACAGGTGTGCCCGGACTAAGCCCGGTCAGTCCCGCTGCCTTCTCCGTGACCCGGCCACCTATTTCATCGGAACGAAGCATTCTTTCCGGAAAACGGTCCTTATATTTCAGAATGCCGAAGCCCTCCAGGATCTCGTCCGAGATCTGCTGCCGGTCCTGATCCAGCAGGCTCAGCACGGAAGCTTCCGTGATCTCCATTGCCCATTCCCCGGTCAGCAGAAAACGGATGTATTCTTTCACCGTTACGCAGACTTCCGCTTCCTCCAGGACCTCCGGCTCATTCTCGGCAAACCACGCAATCAGCACCGGTGTCTGCGCCGCATATACACTCTGCCGCAATACTGGGAGCAGCCTGTCGCAGGTGCCGTTGTCATGAAAACGGCGGACGAGGCCGTTTGCCCTCGTATCGGAGCTCATCACGCCGGGATGCACCGGTGTGCCGTCCTTTTTGAACATATACAAACCGTTGGCCTGTCCCGTCAGGCCGATCCCGGCGATCTCTTCCCGGGCAATGCCGGCTTTTTGGATCGCCCCGCTGACCGAGCGGTATGCGGAATCCTCAATCAGGGAAATATCCCGCTCATACCTGCCGCCCGCAGGCGAATCCACAGGGATGGTGATTCCATAGGAACTCTTTTCATTTCCCTGCAGATCAAATATCGATGTTTTCAGGACTGTACCGCCACAGTCGATCCCCATGAAATATTTCATAAAACCCACCGTCCTTCGAAAACCCGCATTTAACATTGTCATGACATTTTTTGTTTTTAATATAGAACACTCCGGGCGTATTTGCAACGCATGAAAAAACTGTGCGCCGGATCATGAAACCCGGAGCACAGTTTCCGTACAGGTTCTTTTATTGTCTCAATCCGGCAGCTGGCCGCTCTCCACAAGGCTGAGCACTCCGCCGGCCGTCTTTTCGTCGGTGACAAGGCAGTCGATCGTCCCGGTCCTGAGAGCCGCCACGATCGGCAGGATCTTCCGCTGACCGGCCGCGATCGCCATCACATACCTTGCCGCTTTCAATTCCTCTCCCGTAATGCTGATCAGCTTGCGGTTAAAATCATTTTCAATAAAATTGCCGTGGATATCGATCCTCCGGGCACAGATATCCCCGATGGCGGAATCCGGGAACTTCTTGATCACTTCGAGAGGGCTCACATCTTCAATACCGCCGATTTCCTGATAGTCAGTGACGCTGCCAATGCCAACGACCGCGTAATCGAGGTGCTTCCAGAGATCATAGATGGGCCGCATATAACTGGACTCCGCAATGCGTTCCTTGTCCTGCAGTGTCTCCACCAGACCCGGCGCGTAAAGATAGTACGGGTACCCGTGAAGCTTCTGGGCAAAGCTCCGCACCGTGTCGTTCAGGCGGAATTCATTCGTCAGCGCGATCGACATACCGACCAGCGGGACGACACTGATGTCGCAGAGAGTGGTCTCCTTCGGGAAATACTCCATAAAGGAGTGACAGGCGATCCCCCAGGCGACGCCGACGGTGCTGTGGCTGGTAAAAAGTTCTTTGGCAAACCTGACCGCCTGGCTTACGGTCACGCGCAGCTGTGTCTCCTCAGTATAGGAACCGCTCGGAACCACGATACATTTCGGAATGCCGAACATTTCACAGATCCTGCCGCCGTTCTCCTCGTTGTTGGTCGACGGATCCGTCACCTCTATGTGTATGATCCCGCAGTTTTTAGCCTCGGTCAGCATCATGGAAACAGCCGAACGGGAGATTTTAAAAACACTTGCAATGCTTTCCTGGGTCATCTCCTGCTCATAGTACATGCGGGAAACCTCAACAAGTCTCTGAAGCGCAGTATTATCCATATCCACCTCACAATGAACTAATTTGAATTTAAGTATCACAAAAAAAACCGCATAATTCAATATACTTTTGGTTTTTTTCTGTTCTTTGCAGTCATTGTTTTGACATATGTTTTGACAAGTGTTAGTATGAAAATGTATGAGTATAGTTCTGCTCAAATAATAAAGGAGATCGTATATGAGTATAAATGAAGAACCGGCTGCCTGCACGACACAGGAACTGCCGGACAGAGAGCTGATGCTGAAAATGTACCGCAATATGAATCTCGGCCGCCGATTTGAGGAACACGTTCAGTGGCTGTTTTCCAAAGGCCTGGTGCACGGCACCACGCACCTGGGGATCGGTGAAGAAGCGACTGCTGCCGGCTCCATTGCGGCACTGAAACCAAGAGACTATGTATTCGGGACCCATCGCGGTCATTCCCAGGCAATTGCAAAAGGCATTGAAGTCAGACTGATGATGGCAGAGATCCTGGCAAGAGAGACCGGCGTCTGCAAGGGCAAAGGCGGATCCATGCACATCGCTGATCCTGACATCTTCTATTTCGGCGCGGACGGCATTCTCGGCGCCAGCGCCGTCATGTGCAACGGCACTGCGCTGGCGATCAAAAAGCGCGGGGAAAAGGACCGCATCTCCACCGTCTTCTTCGGCGACGGCACCTCCAATGAAGGCGCCACCTGGGAAGCCATGAACCTGGCTTCGGTCTGGAATCTGCCGACACTCTTCATCTGCGTCAACAATACCTACGGCATGTCGACGCCGATCGCGGATGTGATGAAGGATACCGATATCTCCAAACGGGCTTATCCTTTTGCCATGCCGTCCGTCAGCGTCGACGGCAACAATGTGCTTGAAGTTTACCAGGCAGTAAAGAAAGCCCGGGAATACGTTGCCGCAGGCAATGGCCCGATGCTCGTCGTAGAAAACACCTACCGCATCTCCGGCCACTCGAAGAGCGACGGCAACCTTTACCGTACCAAAGAAGAGATCGAGTCCTGGAAGAAGAAGGATCCCATTAAAGCCTTCCGGAAGGTGATGCTGGAAAACGGCACCGCAACGGCAGAAGAACTGGATGAGATCGAACAGTACGCCATCAGGGCCATCGACGAGGCCGAGGAGTTCGCGAAAAACAGCCCGGAGCCGAAGGTGGAAGACCTGCTGAATGATGTTTACGCATAAGGGAGGCCGTGATATGTCCATGAAAGAGATTACTTATGCCCAGGCCATCAATGAGGCCATGAGCGAAGAAATGCGGCGTGACGAAAACGTATTTATGATGGGCGAAGACATTGCGGAATACTGCGGTGCGTTCGGTGTGTCGCGCGGAATGCTGGAAGAATTCGGTAAAGAGAGGATCATGAATACGCCGATCGCCGAGCAGTCCTATGTGGGTGCCGGCATCGGTGCCGCGATGGCCGGCATGCGCCCCATCGTGGAGCTGATGTTCTCCGATTTTATAACAGTCTGCTTCGATGAGCTTGTCAATGAAGCGCCGAAGATGCGCTTCATGTTCGGCGGCAAGGTCAAGGTGCCCATGGTCATGCGGACAGCTGCCGGCGCCGGCACCGGTGCCGCAGCGCAGCACTCGCAGAGCCTGGAGGCCGTTCTGGCCCATTTCCCGGGGCTGAAAGTCGTCATCCCCTCGACGCCGTATGACGCGAAGGGACTGCTCAAAAGCGCAATCCGGGACGATAACCCGGTCATGTTCCTGGAGCAGAAGACCCTTTACCGCAAAAAGGGAATGATCCCGGAAGAAGAGTATACGATCCCGCTGGGCGTCGCGGACATCAAGCGCGAAGGCAGCGACTGTACGATCGTTACCTACGGCCGTATGGTGCAGTTCAGCCTGGAGGCGGCCGAGAAGCTTGCGGCAGAGAATATCAATGTCGAAGTTCTTGACATCCGGACGCTCCTGCCCCTTGACACGGATGCGATCGTCGCTTCCGTCAAAAAAACGCACCGGGCGCTGATCGTGCATGAAGCCGTCAAGTTCGGCGGCTTCGGCGGGGAACTGGCCGGGCAGATCGCGGAAAGCGAAGCGTTCTATTATCTGGACGCCCCCATAAGGCGTCTCGGCGCGCTGAGCTGCCCGATTCCTTTCAACCCCAATCTGGAGCGGGAGACCTTCCCGACACCGGAAAAAATCTATGACGCCGTCAAATCACTGTTCTGAACCGGGAGGCACTGTCTATGATTGAAATCTTTATGCCCAAAGCCGGCATGGATATGAAGGAAGGCCGTCTGATCCGCTGGCTGAAAAATGTCGGGGATCCGGTCGAACTCGACGAGCCCATCATGGAGATTGAAACAGACAAGATCACCATGGAAGCGGAATCACCCGGTACAGGCATCCTGCTTGCAAAACTGATCGAAGATAATACGACGGTACCGGTACTGCAGACCATCGGCTGGATCGGCCAGCCCGGGGAAAAGATCCCGGAGGGAACAGCACCGGATAGCGCTGCGCCTGCTGCGGAAAGCGGGCCGGAGCCTGCTGCCCCCGAAACGGGGAGCGATGCCGCCACCCCGAAGGAAACAGAAGCAGCGAAAGAAGCGCCCGGCTTTGAAAAGCCGGCCGGCGGCTACATCCCCGCGACCCCGCTGGCGAAGCGTCTCGCCCGCGAAAATAACGTTTCACTGGCCGATCTGACTGCAGCCGGTCCTGTCAAGGCAGAGGATGTCCTGGCTTATGTCCGTCAGGCTGCCTCTTCCTCACCGGCTGCCTCACCGGCTCCTGCGGCCGGAAGCATTTCCAGAGAACCGGTCCGTATCCCGCTTACCGGGATCCGGAAGGCGATCGCACGCAATATGTACCAGAGCCTGCAGAGCATGGCCCAGACCTCCGATTCCGTTGAAGTGGACGTCACGGAGCTCGTTGCCCTGAAGAAATCCCTGGCACTGTGCAGTGCACAGCTCGGCGTAAAGATCTCCATCAACGACCTGCTGAGTTTCGCTGCCGTCAAAATGATCCGTACGCATCCGCTTGCGAATGCGAGTTATGCGGAAAATGAGCTCCTGCAGTATCCTTATGTCAATCTCTGCACCGCGGTGGCTACAGACTACGGCCTTGTCTCCCCGGTCGTCCGGGATGCGGACAGAATGAACCTGTTTGAACTGAGCCGCGCCATCCATACCGTGATCGACAAAGCCAGGAACCAGAAACTGTCTCCGGAGGACCTCAGGGACGGGACCTTCACCCTGACCAACATGGGGATCTTCCCCGTCGACAACTTCAACCCGATCCTGCCCTCCCCGCAGTCCTGCATCCTCGGTTTCGGGCGCTGTGTGGAAAAACCTGCCGTCTATAACGGCGAGATCTGCATCCGGACCAGGATGGTCCTGTCCGTCACTTATGACCACAGGGTCTTTGACGGAGGAGAGGTCGGAAGGATCATGAAGACGATGAAAGAGTTCCTGGAGGATCCGGAACTGCTCCTTGCTGAATAACAAATAACTCCCTGCATGAAGAAAACGCGCTTTCCGGCGCGTTTTCTTTTTCGTTCTTCGTTTTGTTTTCCGTTTTTGATCGTGCAGGTGTTCAGATCGACATCGGCTTTCCCGTGACGATTCCCGCAGCTTCCCGTATCGTCTCGCTGACGGTGGGGTGCGGGTGGATCGTCTGACGGAGATCCTCTGCCGTCCCTCCGGTGCGGACAGCATATGCCAGCTCGCAGATCATCTCCGTCGCGTTCGGGCCGATGATCTCGGCTCCCAGAAGTCTGCCGCTTTCCTTTTCGCAGATCAGCTTTGTGAATCCGTCCGTTTCATACAGGGTCATGGCCCTGCCGCTCGCCCGCATCGGGAATTTCCCGACCGTATAGCTGATGCCGTTCTGCTTCGCGCCCTCCTCGGTCATTCCCACGACGGCGATCTCCGGAACAGTAAAGATACAGTTGGGGACCGCGTCGTAGTTGATGACCGTCTCGTGACCGCAGATATTCTCTGCGGCAGCCGCGCCCTGCGCCGACGCAACATGCGCCAGCTGGATGCCTCCCGTCACATCTCCGACCGCATAGATATGCGGCACATTCGTGCGCATATGTTCATCGATGCAGATGTAACCTTTCCCCATCCGGAGCCCAAGACATTCCAGGCCTTTTGTATTGCCCTTTCTCCCTGCCGCAACCAGCAGTTCGTCTGATGTGAAGGTCCTGCTGCCTTCCCCCGTCATGACATTGACCCTGAAAAGTCCTCCGCTCTTTTCGACGGAACTGACCGATGCGCCGGTCGCGATCTGAATGCCTTCGGTATTCATAGCGTAGCTCAGTACATCCGCAATGTCACTGTCAACCGCCGGCAGAAGACGGTCCAGCATTTCCACGACCGTGACATGGCTGCCGAACTCATTGAACACACAAGCAAGCTCGCATCCGATCACACCGCCGCCGATAATGATCAGTTCCTTCGGCAGATGATCGATGTTCAGGATCTCGGTGGCGGTCATGACACCCTCTGCCCCGATCCCCGGGACCGGGGGCATGACAGCCGAAGAACCGGTCGCGACGATCAGGTCTTCAAAGTCCAGGATCTCCTCTCCGGCCCGGACCTGCTTTCCGCCCAAAAACTCTGCTTCAGCGTGAAAGACTGTGACTTTGTTCTTCTTCATCAAATACTCGACGCCGCTCACCAGGCTGCGCACGATCTTGTCCTTATTGAATACGAGTTTCGCAATGTCGAGATTCAGCTCGCCCGTATCGATCCCCAGCTTCCGGGAGATCTTGAGATTTCGGAGAAAATCCGCACTGTGCACGAAGGCTTTGGTCGGGATGCAGCCACGGTTAAGGCAGGTTCCGCCCATTTTATCTTTCTCGACCAGCGCCACGCTGAGTCCCAGCTGGGCACCGCGGATCGCGGCTTCATAACCTCCGGGTCCGCCGCCGACGATAAGCAGGTCAAAATGTTTCATATACAAAACCTCCTGTGATCAGGGAACATCCTTCATCCTGCAACGGAGAAAAGAAGCGATTTCCTTAAGGTATGGATGAAAGGCTTCGTCATCATAACTCCAGGTCTCCGCGATCATCGGACCGCGATAGCCGATCCGGGCAATGCTCCCCAGTGCTTCTTCAAAATCTACGATTCCCTCTCCGAATACCACGTCCCTCATGACCCCGGGTCTGGAATCTTTCAGGTGGATACCGGCAATATACTCCCCGCCTGTCTCCAATTCCGCAGCAACATTTTTCCCCATTCCGGCAAGGTTGCCGACATCCGCATAGATACGGAGCTTTTCGGATCCGATCTCCCTGCAGAGGCGGAGGATATTGGTGCAGGATCCCATGAATTCCGCGTCCATAGTCTCAATGGCCAGCTGCGGCGCAAAAGCTTCCGCAAACCGTACGACCTCTTCGACAGAATCGCGAAAGAGCTTCTTTGTTTCGTCGTTACATTTTTCGCCGAGTTCATCATAACCGGCAATGTGTACGACAGTGATCCCGGTCTCCTCCGCCAGCGGGATCGCCCGGCAGACGATCTCTTTGGCTTTCTTCCTGATTTCCGGATCTTCGCTGCCAAGCGGAAATCCCCGGTTTGCGGTGAGTGCCATGGTAAGGATCCGGACCGGTGTCCGGCGCAGCGCTTCCTTCAATGTCCCGGCAAAAGACGGGTCATACAGGCGGCCGAGGCGTTCTTTTGTGGCGTCGACGCTCAGTTCAATGCAGTCAAAACCCGAGGCTTCCGCAAGCGCAAACTTTTCGTCCCATGAAAGATGGTTGCTGATCGCTTTTTCATAGATCCCAAGCAAGTTTTTCATGACTTTGTCCCTCCTCTGATCAAATATTGAGGGGACAAATCATTTTTTCTGCTGGCCGTAAGTCTTGTGTGTCTCCACCGCTTCCGCTTCCTGTTCGGGCGTCATCAGTTTGATCTTCCCGTCCTTCGAAGCAGCAAGCGCGGCAAGGTAGCATTTCGCGGAATCCTCCAGATATACGCATGCAGCCAGCGCATCATGCAGGGTGGGGCCTGCTGCCATGACGCCGTGGTGCGCCATGATGACCGCCCGCTTGCCGCCGATGTATTTGACCACTGTCTCACCCATGGACTCCGATGCAGCCGCAGAATACGGGGCAACCGGAACAGAACCAAGGCAGACATTGCAGAGGAACGTCGTGCAGGCCGGCAGTTCGTCGCCGATCAGGCCGACTGCTGTGGCATAGGGCTGATGAGTATGGATCAGGGCATTGATCTCCGGACAGTGATCATAAATATACTTCAGAGCCGGGGTGTCCACCGAAGGACGCAGCGTGCCTTCGATGACTACTCCATCCTTGTTGAGAACAAGGACATCATCCGGGACCATCGGCTCGTACGCCATGCCGGAAGGTGTCACGACGATATCTCCGTTTTCCTTGCGGACAGAAAGATTTCCTCCTGTGAGCTGCACCAGACCGATCTTCTTGATCTCACGCCCGGCCTCTATCAGTTCCTGTTTATCCGATTCATACATGGTATTTACCTCCTGAAATCCTGCTTATAAAACGCAATATAAAAAGCGATGAAAATCCTGTATTTTCAGTATATCATCGCTTTTTAGACAGGGCAATCAGTTTATGAATTTTGTCATGACATATTTTATGCGGTTCATTTTCCCCTCAGGAAGTCCGGGATGTATTTCGTCCGCACACTTTTCTCTTCCTTCGTGCTTAACCGGCACCGCCTTTTCCGTCCAGAACCCGGACGATCTTGCCTGTGATGCTGTCAATTACCGGAAACATCTCGGAGCCAAACGGAGTCCCGTCAGATTCCGTCGAGAATACATCGCAGGAGATAATGCCCCTGCTGCTGGAAATCGTTTCTACCGGCGTATGCCCCACGACCTGTACATACTGATCCGTGCGGAACATGGAGCCTTTGTAGTACTGCGGCCTGTACCAGATAGGACTCAGGTCCTGCCACATTTCCTCCTCTCCGAACCGGTTATTGATTTCGGAGATCACATCATCTATGGTACCGTAGAGGTACAGGTACGGGAGATAGGTCCTCACAAATTCCGATGCGAGCCCGCCGTGAAGGAACAATACATTGTCCACTCTGTGAATATAAGCCATCTGCATGGGATTTTTGAGGCTGTCCCTCAAATCCTCAAGGCCTTTTCTGCATATATCCGCCGAAAAATGGCTGTATCCGGATTGGAGTCTTTCCCACTTATATGACAGGTCGTGATTACCCATACACCAGAGTGTTTTTGGAAAATCTTCCGCAAAGGAAATAGCCGCCTCATAGATCTTCTTGTATAATTCCCGGTCTTTCTGCTTGCCAAATGCATCAGGCAGATCCATCAGGCACACTGCCAGATCCGCTTCCCCTTCGAGTATCAGTTTTCGAGCCCGGTCAAACATCCATGATTTAAGATGAACATCGGGAATTGTCAAAACTCTCATTGATTGTCCTCCTTCCCAAGCTGATATAATTTCAAATAGTAATCCAGCCGTTCCCCGCGATCAAACAGCAGGTCCCTTAAAACTGGTTCAGATATTCCCGCAGCTCCTCATCGACCTCAAGTTCAAGATCCGGAAGCCCACCTCTCCTCCAATTCATTGTTTCTGTGGATATATTTTTCTCTTTTGAATATTTTTCTAGAAATTGAAACACCTTTTTTTCAGGGCGGGTATTACAGGATCCAAATACCTGGGTGATCCTATAGTTCTTGACTTCCATGTCGACATATGGAGTGTCGTCTTCCTTTTTACGAAGGAACAGGATCGTCGTTTCTCCAAGTGCGTGTGCATAAATGTAGTTCATAAGGCAGTTTTTCTGGGCGATTGCCTCCGTACAAATGTCACCAAACGATTCCGGCATCACAACCGTATAGCGGTCATCGGAGTATTCATATACAGGTCCGCTGTAATGTCTTCTGCGGTAGAACTGATCCTCAATCTTCTCTCCATCCTCAGCGCTACCGTGATCCTGTCATCAATTCCTTTGTCATGGTCTCAAAGATCGGGCCCGGCGGCTTATATGACGCCCGGCTTTCAAACGGCCCGATCGAGTCCATCAACCGCAAGGTAAAGGATCTCAAAAGAATGGGCAGGGGATTCCGCAACTTCGAACATATGCGTAACCGTTTCCTCTTTGCCACAAGGAACAATCCCGTTATCAACGGCAGTTCTGAAGCCTCACCCATCCAGTATTTCGACAACGAATAACAGTTTTCATTGCTTTCTTAAGGGGCAGGACGTCTTTGTGTCCTGCCCCTAAACAACTTGGGAGTTTCTTCACTGACCCGAATGTAGTTTCTTTAACGAACAGGGCCAGACCCTAAAGTCTGACCCTAAAAAACTTGGGGATACCCCACTAAACTTTGATTATCCAAAAAGAACCGGACTCTCTGTAAATGTCTACGCATTTCAGAAGTCCGGTTCTTTATTATCTTATTGTGCCTTATATGAAATTATGATGCTGCTGTATCAGCCTTCTGTCCCTCCGTGGGTATCTGTTCCCGCTTCTTCTTTTGTTTCTGCAGCCGGGGCTGCCGCTTCCGGAGCAGTTGTGTCTGCAGCTGCTGCAGGTTTTGTACCTGCTTCCTTAGCTGCTTTTGCCGCCTTCTTTGCCGCGCGGCGCTTGCGGA
>JAEEGL012421637.1_pt1 | contig 11757 bp, 4 predicted proteins | sample 9134231 | NCBI WGS metagenome assembly JAEEGL01 (sample SAMN16246548, study PRJNA631951) | gut metagenome | biome: gut microbiome; feature: rumen; material: fiber-attached | host: Bos | place: Iran: Karaj | collected 2018-10
CGTATTGGTTTTGAAAGATAATCGTCGAAACCAATCTTTAAATAGTTTTTGTCAGCCCCAATCATTGCATTAGCAGTAAGCATAATTACAGGAGTTGCATTGTTTATGCAAGTCGTATTCGTTTTTAACCTGTTAAGTACTTCTACGCCGTCCATTTCGGGCATCATGTGATCTAAAAGAATCAAATCGTATTTAGTTTCATCCAGCTTTCTTAATGCATCGGCGCCACTTAAAACAGAATCGATTTGGATTTTAGTTTTCTTTAAAAGACCAATAACTACATCCAGATTCATCTGCACATCATCTACGCTAAGTATCCTTGCATTTGGTGCGGTGAAAATGGACCTGTGCTTTGTAGCAGTGCCAGACTGGTCCTCCAATATGTTTCCAAGTGGAGAAAAATCAACAACTTCCTGAGGTACGGCTACAGTAAAGGTGGAGCCCTTGCCATAGACACTATCTACGGTTATCTGTCCATTCAAAAGGGTTACCAGATTATGGGTAATTGAAAGTCCCAGTCCAGTTCCCTGGATAGAACGATTCTTAGAAAGCTCGAATCGTTGGAAGTCCTCGAATAAGTGTGGCAAATCCTCTTCCTTAATACCTATACCGTTATCTGTAACAGAAAGGATTAGGTTGATAGTGTTTCCTGCTGTTTTTTCGTAGTTCACATCAACACTAATTTCCCCACCATCTGGTGTATATTTAACTGCATTTGATAACAGGTTTGAAAGAATCTGTTTTAATCTAACCTCGTCGCCAAGTAGTGTTTTTGGAATAGAGGTGTTGCAGTTCACAGTAAGCTTTTGCTGCTTGTTGGTGGCAAGGTTAAGGAACATGTTGTAGCAATCGTTGATAACAGTTTTAACGCTGTATTCGTTGGTTACAATTTCAAGCTTACCAGATTCGATTTTTGAAAAATCCAATACATCATTAATTAAAGAAGAAAGATTGCTGGATGCTATACGAATGTTTTCTGCATATTTCAATATATTCTGGTCGGTGCACTCTCTAAAAATCAGCTCATCCATACCTGTAATGATGTTGATAGGTGTTCTGATTTCGTGGGAAATGTTACTGATGAATAAGGACTTTGCTTTATTAGCTGCCTGAGCTTCTTCAATCAGTCGGTTCTCCTCGGTCAAATCTGTTGCAACCAAAATGTAACACATTGGCTCGTTGTTTCTATCCAGCTTGCAGGAGAAATTAGCCAGAATTACCTTATCTGTAACAACAGATGTTAGACGATAATCTATAGCAATTCCTTCGCTGGCTTTTTTAAACATATTAAGAGGTTCACCACTCTTCAGATGGAAGATTTCCTTTAATCTAATACGCTGTGGCTCTTTGTCCAGGCCTAATAATTTGTTGGCATAGTCGTTAGACAGGTTTAGGTGATAGTTGGTATCAAATACTAACAGACCTGTAGCAACAGTAGAAAAGATATCCTTACTGATAGTATTAACAGTGATATAGAAAGACATGTAGCTATTTGCCGCTACATAAAATACCGCAAATGCGATACATATACCAGCACAGTAAAAGATATGAGCAAAGGAAATATCAACTACAATCTTAATTAAATCAGGTATTGTTGATAGACAAAGTATAGTATTAGATAAAAATGAAAATAGAATCAGTCGTTTATCACGGATGTACTTAGAGTTTTTTATCCAAACAATACTTATCAAAAGGACGCACATTGCCACAAGTGCTAAGTATATATAATGGAAGAAATGTCTGTAAGGGTCGGATCTGACATAGCTTGTGAAATATTCGTAACGGACAAATTTGTCAGTGTCGGGATGACCATATATGAAAATATCCAAAGCGGCAGCCCCAAGAGATATGGTTATAATCAGATATTCCGCTATTTTACTGAAATTTAGGCAGCTGGTGATAAGCATAATCTCTGCAACCAGATAAATATCTATGCCAATTAAGCCTACAACTCTAAAGCTATAGGCCAACCTAAGATTGGTGCTGATGGACATTATTGAATATCCAATTACGCAAAGACCGTTTCCTAATGCAAGAAGAAATACCGAATATTTAAAGAATCCGCGGGTATGCTTTTCGCGCTTAAGAAAGGTACCGCCAAGCTGTAGTGAAACAGCACCTGCCATTATTAATAAAATATTTATATATAGTACGTTTTTGAAAAAGAATTCCATGAATTCATTATATAAAATAATTTTCAGATTTTCATTATCAATTTGGGCTAATTGTGTTATTATTTTATAAAGCGTTAATATGAGGGGATTATTATGCGAGTTGCAGTTATTGATGATGAAAGCATTTTCAGAATGCAACTGAAAATGATGGTAGAAAAGCTTTCCAAGGCCAAGGGCATACACATTACTGTGGATGAATTTGCCGGCGGCCAACAATTTATTGATGTATTAACTGAAAAAAGATATGACATTGTATTCATGGATATTTTTATGCCTGAGATGGATGGTATAGAAACAGCCAAGGTTCTTAGACGACGTACAGAAAGAACCTTCTTAGTTTTCCTTACAGCCTCGGATGGGCATTATCCAGATGCGTTTTCCCTACATGCATTTGATTATGTTACAAAGCCTTTCAATATTGAAAGAATTGATCAGGTGCTTACGGAAATATTAGAGCATACTCCACTTGATACAGCATTTATAAAGGTTTCTGTTTCTGGAAGAGACGAACGAGTTCTATTAAAGAATATCGTTTCCGTCACAACAGATGGTCACTATCTAGAAATCAATAAGGATGACAAAACCGTACGACGAGCTAGGCTTACCTCAGGCGAGTTTATGGAGCTTACTGGTGGCGATAAGCGATTCGTTATGATAAACAGAGGCATCATAATCAACATGGATTTTCTAGAAAAGATTGACGGTACAGAAGCATGCTTAGCGGATGGTACCACCTTCCCGGTGTCCACTCGCAAGGTTCCAGATTTAATGCAGATAATCGAGGAATATCGATACAATAATCAATAGAAACTAAAGCTAGTGCAGAAAGTTTTTGCCAGATTTTGTACAATCTTGCCAAAACTCTTGCGTCTAGCTTTTTTTCTGTTAATCTAGAATCAGCATTATGAAAAATAACGGATGAAAGGGCAATTAGGTTATGAATAAGGGTTCGGCTAAAGCCGTTGCCATTGGCTTGTCGACAATTTCATTAGCGGGTACTGTTTCATTTCCAGTACATGCAGAGGCTTCAGTAGATTCTGAAAGCCCTCTTTTTGCGCCTTCAGCAACTAATCAGCAAACACCGTCAGAAGAAGTTAATATAGAAGAAACAACTGAAGCATTGCAGGACACTTCTAATAATATAGAAGAGCAGGTTGATGGAACCACCATTCCAGAGGCCGTGGAAGCTAAGGAAGCTATCAACGATGCTGCAGCTGCTACAGAAAACATTGCAAAAGCCAGTGAGGCCATGGATGAAGCTCAGACCTCAGGCGATAAAGCAACCGAGGATGCAAATGATATTGCTGATAAAGCAAATGAAATAGCAGAAGATATAAATAACAAAACTGAAAATGCTATTGCAGTGGTTAATGACACAGCCACTTCCAAGGAAGCTGCTGAAACCATTATTGCTAATACTAAGGCTGATTTAGACAAAGCCAAAGAAGATTTCAATAATGCTCAAACAACTTACGATCAGACATTATCAGATTACGAAGCTGCCCTGGAGGATTACAACACTGCTGTGGCGGCGTATAACAATAACAAAAGCCAGGCTACAGCTGATTTGGACAAGGCCGATGCCAGCTTAACAGAGGCCACAGACAAATTAGAAAAAATGCAGGCGGAATTAGAAGCTGCTAGACAATCATTAGTAGACGCTGGAGCAAGCGCTTTAATCACCGCAGATGAAAACAAAGCCGATGTTACATCTTACGTAGAGACTATAGTTAGATATTACTATATTCCAAACACTCAGCTTTCTGAGGGACAGCAGGTATCAGATTTTAATGTTGTGGGAACTAATCAGGATTATGTAACCATTACCTACAATGTTACTGATGCAGATGGTAACGTTCTTAGAACAGTTACAGCGGATTATGGATACGAAACAGATGAGTCAACTGGAGAAATTCGTATATACGATAATCAGCTATTTTATGAATACACAAACGCTGATGGGGAAACGGTTATTCTTACAAAGGAACAGGCTGACGAGCTAGAGAATGGCCGTGTTGCAATCGGCACATACTTTACAGCTACAGGCTTTTACATTCCTAGATATCAGGAAATAGCCAAATACGAAGGCGTTATTTCAAAGTTTGATTACTCCGATGCAAAAGCAATTAAACAGGGTAAGGATGCTGTTGCAGCGGACTATGCAGACGACCGTTATTTTTACAATACGGATGTTACCTTTAGAAGCGGAACAAAAACACCCTGGATATTTACCTACGATTTAGATATCTATTACAACGTGGCCTACGATCAGGTTGAAACCTACTATATCATCAAAGCTAACGGCGGCTACGACAAAATAGTTCGCCATTTAGCCGCATCAGGCAAACGAGTAATTAGTACTCCTGAAGAATTCCACTACGGTATCATCAGATACATTCAGGAATATCAGGTAGATAACCCGTCACAGGAATATTCTTCCTATGAGGATGCACTGGCAGCTATTAAGGAACAGGCTAGTGATAAATATGGTGCCGGCGATATAGATATCGCTAATAGCTCTAATTTGGACATCAAAGAAAATATTCGATATGCAACACTTGCTGAAAAGCACATCAATGAGGACGAACCATTATTTGATAGTTCAAAGGGCACATATACATCTTATATTTCATCACTAAAGGAAAAGCTGTCAAACTATGCAAGACTGATTTCCGAGGTTGATAAGGCTCAGAATAATTACAACGAAGCAAAGGCAAAGGTTAACACCCTTAAATCACAAATAGAAAAGCTGGATAAAGCAAACACAGGTAATTCCACAGCAACTATAGCTGAGCTGGAAGCAAAGCTTGATAAGGCTAATCGGAATTATGAGGGCGCTAAAGCAAAGCTATCAGCTGCAGAAAACAATCTGGAGCTGGCTAAAATCGCTTATGTGGATAGATTCACAACAATCGATTCTAGCAAGCCATCAGATGTAGTAATCAATCCAGTTATCAACGATCTGATAGATTACGTTAATGCAGAATCCATAAATCAAAAAGAGCTTGAAGAAACAGAAGAGCCAGAGGAATTAGAAGAAGATGCTAATGTTATTATCAATGATAATGTGGATAATACAGGCGATAATAATTCCCAAGGTGGAAATGCAGCAGATGTTGATGAACAGACAGATGATACGGAAGAAGTAACTGAGGAAGAAGATACAGTTACTATTCCTGAAGAAGAAACTCCAAAGGCCATTACAATTGCGGGTATCCTCGCCAGAGGAAAATGGTTTATTGGATTAGCAGGCGTATCAACTGCAGGTGTAGGAGTTGCTGTATTAGAAGCAAAACACCGAGCAGCAATGAAGCTGCTAGATAAACTGAACCAGTAATGTATTGTAGAGGATGATGGAATGAAAGTGTTAATCTTTAAAGTGAAAATGTTTAAAACAATGTTTGAAAATCGAAGACTGCGCAGGCAGTTAAAAAGGTCGAAGCTACAATGAAAAAGTTTCTTATAAGATTGTGTGTTGTTATACTGTTCTTGGCGGGTATGGGCTTGCTAACCTATCCTGTTATATCAAATGAATGGAATAATTATGTTCAAAGCAAGCTTATAGATAGTTATCAAACCAAACTAAACAACATGGACACAAATGAATATACCTTGGAGTGGAAAGCTGCAGAGGATTTTAATAGTAACATAAAAGAAAATGCCATAGGTACAGATGCCTTTGGAATGAATAGTGATATAGAAGGTATCACACCAGGTCCAGAGTTTTTCGATTCAAAATATTATTCGGTTTTAAATATTAACGGCGATGGCGTAATGGGATATTTATCTATTCCAAAGATAAATGTAAAGCTTTCCATTGTGCATGGCACTTATGATGAATTTATACAGACTGCAGTTGGCCACATGAATGGTACGGCACTTCCAATAGGAGGTGAAGGAAAGCATTCTGTTATAGTTGGTCACAGAGGCTTGCCAACAGCTGAGCTTTTCACTAATCTTGATCAGCTGGAGGAAGGCGACAGATTTTACATCCACATTTTGGATGAGGTTCACGCCTATCAGGTTGACAAGATATTTCCTATGATTGAAGCAGACGATATGGATACATTGTCATACGCGCTTCAGGCAGAGGATGGAAAAGATTACATTACCCTATTTACATGTACCCCTTACGGAGTCAACACTCACCGATTACTGGTCAGAGGTACCAGAGTAGAATATCTAGGAGAGGACGAACCTCCAAAGGGAGCAGAGGTAGTTGTAGAGACTGTCAAGAATTATTATATGATTATTTTTGTAATAGGATTAATCGGTGCAATTATAGTAATAATGCTTATAAGAAGAGGGCTGCGATAGCAGCTCTCTTTTTTAATGTCAAAAATAGTTCTTGCCAAATTCTGTCAATTCTTGCCAGTTCACAGATTTGTCACACATTTCTTGCTATACTGACTATACAAAGTTATTCAATATAACATTTTATGATTCTGTAGGTTGTGTTTAGCGAGGAAGAATTATATGAAAAGAAATCGTTTGTTCAATAAAATCGTATCATTAACTCTAGTAATGGCACTATATCTTACAATGTCTGCAAGTGCATACGCTGAGTTAGATTCTGATATAACATCAGCAGAGCCTACTCCTGTGGAAGTACAAAATGAATCAGCTGAACCAGCTGCAAATCAAGAAGCTCCTGTGGATGTAGCTGCCCCTGCAGAAACACCTGCAGAACCAGAAACTCCAGCAGAGGGTGAGGACCCATCTAATTCTGTGGTTGAGAAAATCAAGGAAATAGTAGATGGATTATTACCAGGTGAGGATACCAAAGAAGAAGGAGAAGCCACTGAGGAAGAGCCTACTGAGGAAGAGCTTACTGAGGAAGAGGCTACAGGGGAAGAACCTACTGATGAGGTAAAGGAAGAGGAAGCAGCTGCAGCTTGTAAATATGAATCAAACAATGATGGTACTCACAAGGTTATCCGCGAAGCAGAGGATGAAGAAGGAGAACCTGAAGAATTCATAGAAAGTTGTGAATTTGATGAAGCTGGTGTTTGTACGAAATGTGGCTATCACAGACTTCCAGATCCAATCCTTACATATGAAGATGATGAAATTATAGTAAAGGTAAGCGGCGCAGTTCCACAAAATGCAGACCTTAAGGTTACACCAATCAAGGCCGATGTGGAAGAAACTGCTGAAGTCTTCAAACAGGTTAAGGAAAAGGTTGATGAAACTACTAAGATTAACTACTTAGAATCATTAGCATTTGTAGCTTATGATATTGGATTTGTATCTATCGAGACTAATGAAGTTATAGAACCTGATGGCGATGTAACAGTTTCCATGGAATACAAAAAACAGGTTAATCCAGTTATCGATGATAAAAAGGACAAGGTTGAGAATATCGATATTAGCTTATTGCATATCGATGAAGAATCACAGTCAGTTGAAACCTTAACAGGAACAGATAAAGCGACATTAGAAGTTGACGGTGATAAGCTTCTTACAAAAGCAGAATTTACTAATGATTCTTTCTCACCTTATGTATTCGTTTACAAAACATCTTATCAGGAAGAAAAAATAAATCTTTACTTTGATAGTATTACAAAAGATGGTGACAACCTGGTAAATATTCAGGATGAAACATCAAAGACATTTTCAATATCTACAGATGAAAATCATTCTGATCCTGTAGAGAATTTTAAAGACGATATTGCGGGATATCGATTTGTTGAAGCCGGTTACATGGTAAACGGTGAGATGGTTAAATTTGATAATTTCAGATATACCTTTACTGAACGGTATATGGGCTGGGGCGTGTATTATTATTATCCATCTCTACAGTTATATTTAGGAAATGTGAGGGTTGCAGGGGATATAGAATTTGAGAATCAACAGATTATTATCTACATGTTCTATGAAAAGGATGTTGCATTTAGTGTTTCTAAAATAGTTACAGGTCCACCTGCTGCTGATACAGACACAGAGTACCAGTTCCAGTTATCTGGCGGGGATGGTGTTAAGAACAAGCAGTACAAAAATGGAGAAAATACATATAGAACTGATAGCGAAGGTAAATTTACATTAAAGGCAGGAGAAAGTGCAGATTTTGCAACCTTCACTCCTGGAACATATACAATCACAGAGCTTGGCATATCTACAGAGGCCGATTACACCATACATAATTTTAAAACAAAGATTTTTATAAATGGTGTGCAGGATAAAGAGTACGCTCCTGAAAGTGAAGCGGTAAGACAATCTAACAGCTTCACAGTAGAGGAAGGAAAGCTTACTGAGGTTAAGATAAAGAATTACTATTACACCAAGCTGATTGAATCACAAAAAGAAGCTGTTTCTTCAAAATATCTTAGATACAACGAGAAGACGGACGATTATCAGATTCAGATTAAGTTTACTGGCCCTGAAATTGTAAAGAAAGAAACCAGCTATGAAACAGAAGCTCAGGATGTTATGACAGCTAAGGATGTTCATATCACATATGTTGTTGATAGATCATACTCGATGCGTACTAATTCTAGAGCGTCTCATATGCAGCAGGCTTCCAAGACTCTGGCTGAAATAATGAAGACGAAAAAGAATGTTAATGCTAGTTGGAAGATTGTAGATTTTGGTTCTAACGCTGTTTCATCGCCAAACTGGATGAGTACAGATGACTTCTATGATGAAGTAAAAGGAAGCGATTTCGCTTGGTATTATTCAGGCAATGACGGAGGAACTAACTACGAAGCTGCACTTCTTCATGTGAAGAATATTTTAGATAATGATAATAGTGATGCTCAAAAGATAGTCATATTCCTTACAGATGGTCTTTCAACAGTTTGGCTTAATGATAATGGAGTACCAACCTGGTATAACTCAACTGGAAATTCCTTTGAGCCAAAGGCATATAGAGAGGCTTTAGCAGTTATTCAAAATCTTAAGCCAGATGCATTCTATTCAATCGGTGTAGATTTTGGTAATGATACCTATAAAACCTATGATGGAGTTGCCAGAAATGCAGAATGGTTCTTAACGAACTTAACTAACAATAGTAAAGCCACTACTAAGAAGACATCAACAGTTACCGCTGATAAGCTTGTTTCATTATTTAAGGACCTTGCAGGTGTTATTTCATCAACAGAAACTGGCGGAACTATTGAAAACACAGTTGCATATCACGCAGAGGATGTATTAATAAACGACCCATTAAGTGATTATGTAGATATCAAAGATGGATCTAAACTTTATATAGGTATCAGAGATACTAATATTCCTATTACAGCAGATGATCCTAATGCCAACGAGCTCCAGAACTTAGGAAGAGGTAAATGGAGAAATGGTATTATCGATTCCACTAGTGAAGTGGTAAATAATCATGATGATTCATCAATAAATATTGCAGAGTACGATATTTATGAAACTGACGAAAGTGGAAATACTGTTACATATACAGTTTCCGCATACTATGATAAGGATTCAAGAAGCATCAAGATGATTTATCCAGAAGGATATCAGCTTCCACCTAATTATTCATTTGCAGTTTCATTCATTGTAGTACCAAGCGATAAAGCTTATGAAGAATATTATCAGCATCAACAGAGCGGCGAAGAGCTTTACAACGCAGTAGGTGATCCATTTACAGACCATGTAGATGTTCCAGAAGAGAACTGGACATCATCTGGAAAGCCTGGTTTCCATTCAAATAAAGATGCAAAAGTAACATACGACTTCTGTGGAAATACAATAAAAGATGAATTACCACATCCAGTTATCCAGGTTAGATTTAAATATCAATGGGAAATCTACAAGACAGATGCAGATGGAAAATCAGGTGAAAGACTTGATGGAGCACAGTTCTTACTTAAGGAAGCAGGAGACGAACCAGAAATCGCTTACTTAGGAACAAGTAGTATAGCTGATAACAATGCAGGTAAGGTTATCTGGGATTTGAAGAACGATAAAGCTATTCCAGTAAACAAGACCTACATCATAACAGAGGAAGCTGCACCAACAGGCTACGCAAAATGTGATGACCATTGGGAGCTTACTTTAGATGAAAACAATATACCTACTGTTACAGCAATAGCAAAACAGGGTGTTGCAACTGAATATGAATCTGAGGTTGTAAGAGAAAAGAACCTGATAACTTATAAATTCTATTATAAGAATATTAGAAAGATAGCGAACATGCCAAACACAGGTGGCACGGGAACTACAAAGGGAAGAGCCTTAGGATTCACATTAATAATGATTTCAGCCTTCATCTTGTATAGAAGTAGAAAAACAAAAGGTATGTACAAAAGGGGATAATAAGGAGGGTTAAATATGAAAAAAATAAAAAGAATTATTACCCTAATGCTTGCGATGATGATGGTATTTTCAATGTCAATCATCTCATCAGCAGCAGATTCACAAAAGAGCGCCGTTATCACAGTAACAGGTGCAGACGATGCTACATTAACCTACGCTCAGGTTATTAAGGCAGATACCAGTACAAAAACTGGTTGGGCAATCGTTCCAGGCTACGAAGCAATTTTTGCTAGCTTTGGAAATGATGAGCAGTCTAGAATTGAAGGCTATATTGCAGCAGACGAATCAGTAAGAGCAGCAGCAATAAAGGAAGCCAATGTTTCAACTAGCGAGACTTTTACTAACCCAATGACAGTTCATGAGGCCGGATTATATCTGATCAATGGAACAGAGGAAGGCTTCGAGTACAATCCAATGCTTGCCTACATCGGATTTGATGACAAGTCAGGAGAAGAAAAAGGATTAGTTGATACAACAGTAAAGGCTAAGAAGATTCCTAAGACTGTAGACAAGACAATTGAGGACGATGATAAGTTTGTAGAAATTGGTGATGAAGTTACTTACACAATCACAGCCACAGTTCCTTATTCACCAGCTGGAGCAACAACAGCATTAGTAATTAATGATGAGCTTACTGGTGGTACCTACAAGCGTAACAGCAACAACAAAGTTGATGTAACAGTATCCCTTGGTGATGAACCAACAATGGAAATCACCCCTGAGGAAAACAAGCTTACAATCGATTTATCAGCTCTTATAAAAGCAGATAATGAATACGCTAATAAGACAGTTACAATCACATACGTAGCAATCGTAACAGATGAAGTAATTAACAACAAAGCATCTATTAACAACAATCCTGACACAGCAGTGGTTACTTCATATACAGGAAAGCTAAAGATTACAAAGATGAATGAGAGTGGTTCTAATTCACCAGAAGCCTTAGCAGGAGCTGTATTTGTAGTAGTAAACGAAGATGGAAAATATGCAAAGCTTTCAAATGGAAAGCTAGAAGGATGGGTAGACGAAATTGCAGATGACTGCAAAATCACTACAGGCTCTGATGGAACAGCAACTGTATCAGGCTTTGACCCAGACAAAACATATAAGTTCCACGAAGATGCTGCACCTGAAGGATATAAGGTTAACCCAAATGATGTTACAGCAGAATGGAAAGCTGATCAGGCTGATGATGCGCAGATAGCTGAAGCTGTAATGCATGATTCAAAGCTTTCACTGCTTCCTTATACTGGTGGTAAAGGAACAGCAGCCTTTACAATCTTTGGTGTCATCTTAATGGGAGCTGCAGTAAGTA
>JAEEGL012429202.1_pt1 | contig 11757 bp, 8 predicted proteins | sample 9134231 | NCBI WGS metagenome assembly JAEEGL01 (sample SAMN16246548, study PRJNA631951) | gut metagenome | biome: gut microbiome; feature: rumen; material: fiber-attached | host: Bos | place: Iran: Karaj | collected 2018-10
CATCGAGCGCGAGGGGGAACTGGCCCTCCCCGCGCTTCTTGGAATGTGACTTTCTGTATATTGAGATCGCATGATTTCTGGTAATGGCTGCCAGGAAAGGGGCCAGGAGATCCGGACGTTCTTCGGGCATGGAATTCCAGGCCGAAAGATATGTATCGCTTACACACTCCTCCGAATCTTCGACGTTCACGACTATGTTCATTGCGATCTTCCTGCAATAGCCGTCGTATTTGTCTTTTGTCTCGCTTATCGCCCTCTCGCTCCTTGCCCAGTAAAGGTCGACGATCTCGTAATCCTGCATTTACCTTCCGTTTCCGATCAAAGCATTTTGATCAGCTGTAAAAACTCCTCTTTGTATTCGTCGTCAAGTGACAGCTTGCTTACCTGCTTTGCAACATCGCCCATATCGAGCTTTCCGACGTATTCGCTCTCATTGATTATCATGCCGCATTCTGCCACATATGCTGCGAAAAGTGTATCACAGTTCGGGGTTTTCGTATAGCACTCTTTGCTGATCGGGAAGCTTGCAAGCTTCGACTCGTCCTCATCGGGCTCTTTGTAGCGGACCGATACAGTCATCCACTCATCAGAGTATTTACCTTTGTTTGAAAGATCGGTGTTCTGGTAGCGAAGTGATGTTCCTTCTTCTTCCTCATCGTCCGCAAGCTTTATCTCATACATAACAGTCATTGCGTGTCCGCTTCCGATCTCGCCGCCGTCTTTTGTATCGTCGTTAAAATCCTTTGCTGCCATCTGTCTGTTCTCATAACCGATCTGGCGGTATTTGCTCACGTATTTGGGGTTGAACTCTATCTGGAACTTAACATCTTTTGCTACCGTAAACAGTGTTGAGTTGAACTCGTCGATAAGTACCTTCTTTGCCTCGGACAGACAGTCGATGTAAGAGTAGTTACCGTTTCCTTTGTCTGCGAGTGTCTCAAGAGTCGCTTCGTTGTAGTTGCCTGTTCCGAAACCGAGTACGGAGAGGAATACACCGCCTTCTTTTTTCTTCGAGATGAGCTCTTCAAGTTCGTCTTCGGATGCTATGCCTACATTGAGGTCACCGTCGGTTGCCATGATGACGCGGTTGTTACCGCCATCGATGAAGTACTTTTCGGCCAGTCTGTATGCGGACTTGATGCCGTCGCCGCCGTTTGTCGAACCTGATGCGTTAAGATTGTTGATCGCGCGCTTGATCTTCGAGTGCTCATTTCCGGGAACGCCTGCGATGACTATATCCGATGATGATGCATAAGTTACGATCGACACTCTGTCATTTTCGTCAAGATCGTCAACGAGCATATCGAATCCCATCTTTAAAAGAGGCAGCTTGTCGTAGTCGTTCATCGAACCCGATACATCGATAAGGAATACGATGTTTGAAGGCGTATCGGCGATGTTCTTCACATCCTTTGCCTTGATGCCGAGGTTTACAAGCTTCGTTTTCCTGTTCCACGGGCAGTCGATGATCGATGCGTTTATGGCAAATGTATCGCCACGTCTCGGCTCTTTGTAATCATAGCTGAAGTAGTTTATGAGTTCTTCGGTCCGGATCGATCCGTAAGGGATATCGTATAAGCCGTAGCCGTCGTTTATCATCCTTCGAAGATTTGAGTAACTTGCCGTGTCGATATCCGCTCCGAATGTCGAAAGGGGAGATGAGACGGCGCTCGTGAATGCGTTTTCGGATACGCTCCTGTAGTTTTCACCGTAATTTGCTGCGGGAGGGCAGTAGTATCCGGGACAGAGTGTGCTGTTATCATATACCGCGTAACACTCGGCATCTGCCGCTACCTTACAGTTACCGTTTGTCTCGCACGGGGATTCGCATGCTGCGGATGCTGCGGCATCGCCGGTCTCTTCCCATTCGTTATCGTAAGTATAGCCGTAATCCGGTTCGATACATGCTTCTTCGGCGGGTTCGGCCTCGATGAGCATCGGTGCCGTAGTCTCGGCTGCGTCTTTTACAAATATGTGTGCTCCGCATCCGGTAAGTGATGTTGTTACAACTGCTCCTGCAAGTAATGCTGCGATGGTTCTTCTCTTCATAATCTTTTCCTCCGTTTTATCATTTGTGGTTTTGTGTCGTAAGCCCTGCCGGAAACCGGCTTATTTTTGCGCTTCTGACTATATAGACGCAAAACGTGCGCGAAGGTTTCGAAAAAAATAAAAAAATTTAAAAAAGTGCCCGGATGTGGTAAAGTAGACACTGTAGAAAAGTACGTTTAACGGAGGTTGATATGGCAACTGTAGGAATAGTAATGGGAAGTGATTCCGATATGCCGGTAATGAGCAAGGCAGCGGATATTCTTGAGAAGTTCGGTATCGATTACGATATGAGGATCATATCGGCACACAGGGAACCGGACGTTTTTTTTGAGTATGCAAAGAGTGCAAAAGATGCCGGCATGAAAGTCATAATAGCAGGAGCCGGTATGGCGGCACACCTTCCGGGTATGTGCGCGGCGATCTTCCCGCTCCCGGTCATCGGCATCCCGATGCATACGACATCACTTGGCGGAAGGGACAGCCTGTACTCGATAGTGCAGATGCCTTCAGGTATACCGGTGGCGACCGTTGCGATAAACGGCGGGGCAAACGCAGGTCTTCTCGCGGTTAAGATGCTCGCGATAGGAGATGATGCGCTTCTTGCAAAACTTGAGGATTATTCAAGAGATCTTAAAGAGCAGGTTGAGGCAAAGGATAAGAAACTATCCGAAGTCGGTTACAAAAACTATTCAAAATAGACAGGGAGGAAAATATGGATTACAAGTCGTCAGGGGTTGATATCGAAGCGGGATACAAGTCCGTGGAACTTATCAAGGGATTTGTAAAGGAAACGAACCGTCCGGAAGTCATCGGAGGACTTGGCGGGTTTGCCGGGGCGTTCTCGATGGCAAAGTTTAAGGACATGGAAGATCCGGTGCTCGTTTCGGGAACCGACGGATGCGGTACAAAGGTCAAGATCGCGTTCCTTATGGACAAACATGACACGATAGGTATCGATGCGGTCGCGATGTGCGTCAACGACATAGTGTGCGGAGGCGGCGAACCGTTATTCTTTCTTGATTATATAGCCTGCGGCAAAAATCATCCCGAGAAGATTGCTAAGATCGTTAAGGGTGTTGCCGAAGGGTGCAAACAGTCGGGCTGCGCGCTCGTAGGCGGCGAGACCGCCGAACATCCCGGCCTTATGCCCGAAGATGAATACGATCTTGCGGGATTTGCGGTCGGAGTAGTCGACAGAAAAGACATCATTGACGGGAGCGAACTTTGCGAAGGCGACGTTCTCATAGGCCTTGCTTCAACCGGAGTTCATTCGAACGGATTCTCTCTTGTAAGAAAAATATTTGACATGACAAAAGAAAGCCTTGATACGTATTACGACGAGCTCGGTGCAACTTTAGGGGAAACTCTTATCACACCGACGAGGATATATGTCAAGGCGCTTCAGAATGCAAAGGAAGCAGGTGTTAAGCTTAAGGCATGCAGCCATATAACGGGCGGAGGATTTTACGAAAATGTTCCCCGTATGTTAAAAGAAGGAACGCACGCGGTGATAGAAAAAGGCTCATATGATATGCCGCCGATATTTGATCTCATGAAGAAAAAGGGAAATCTTGAAGAGAAGATGATGTACAACACTTTCAACATGGGTATCGGAATGGTCGTTGCCGTATCACGCGAAGATGCGGATGCTGCAATGAAAAGCTTCGCGGCAGCAGGCGACAAGGCTTACGTTATTGGAAAGATAACCGCAGGAGACAAAGGAGTCAGCTTATGTTAAAGATCGCGGTACTTGTAAGCGGTGGCGGAACGAATCTCCAGGCGATAATAGATGCGGTATCTTCAGGTAAGCTTTCCGACGTTTCGATAGAATGCGTAGTATCAAACAAGTCCGATGCATATGCTCTTACGAGGGCGGCAGATGCCGGGATCGAGGCAAAGTATATAAGCCCTAAGGAATATGACAGCAAGGAGGCATACGGAGAGTATCTTGCGGAATATCTTCATGAAAAAGATATCGACCTTGTCGTTCTTGCGGGATTTCTGGTCGTACTGCCGGCAAATTTCATAGACTCTTTTCCGGGCAGGATAATCAACATCCACCCGTCGCTGATCCCTTCGTTTTGCGGGGACGGCTATTACGGGCTTAAGGTTCATGAAGCCGCACTTAGTCGCGGAGTAAAAGTCACGGGCGCTACGGTCCACTTTGTCGATGCGGGAACCGATACGGGCCCTATAATCGCACAGAAGGCAGTCTGCGTTGAAGACGGCGACACGCCTGAGACGCTGCAGCGGCGCGTCATGGAACAGGCGGAATGGATAATACTTCCCGAAGCGATACAAAAATTGCAGAAGGAATTGGACAGATAAGTACACTTATTACGGAGGATCATCATGAAAGTTCTTATAGTAGGCGGAGGCGGAAGAGAGCATGCGATCGCAACGGCTGTTGCGAAGTCTGAACAGGTGGATAAGATATACTGCGCACCCGGAAATGCGGGTATCGCAAAACTGGCCGAGATAGTTCCGATAGGCGTTATGGAGTTTGACGCTCTTGCCGATTTTGCCGAAGAACATGGCATAGACCTTGCGATAATAGGACCTGACGATCCGCTTGTAGGCGGCATTGTCGATGTGTTTGAAAAAAGGGGCATAAGAACGTTCGGGCCTAAAAAGAATGCGGCGATACTTGAAGGAAGCAAAGCATTTTCAAAAGACCTGATGAAAAAATACAACACCCCCACTGCATCTTACGAAAACTTCGACGAGCCCGAAAAGGCACGTAAGTATCTCGAGACAGCAAAAATGCCGATCGTACTTAAGGCCGACGGACTTGCGCTCGGAAAGGGCGTTCTTATATGCAATACGCTCGAAGAGGCAAAAGAGTGTATCAATACGATCATGGTGGATAAGAAATTCGTTGCAAGCTGGAATACGGTCGTTGTCGAAGAGTTCATGACCGGCCGCGAAGTATCCGTTCTGTCGTTTGTTGACGGCAAGACGATAAAGACGATGTCATCCGCCCAGGATCACAAGAGGGCAAAGGATAACGACGAGGGACTTAACACCGGCGGAATGGGTAACTTCTCTCCGAGTCCTTTCTATACAAAGGAAGTGGATGATTTTTGCCAAAAGCATATATACCAGGCAACGGTCGATGCGATGGCAGCAGAGGGAAGACCTTTTTGCGGCGTGATCTTCTTCGGGCTCATGCTGACAAAGGACGGTCCGAGAGTGCTCGAATTCAATGCAAGGTTCGGAGATCCCGAAGCCCAGGTCGTACTGCCGAGGATGAAAAACGATATCATAGATGTGATGAATGCATGTATCGACGGGAAACTATCCGATATCGACCTTCAGTTTTCAGATGAAGCTGCCGTATGTGTGGTACTTGCAAGTGACGGGTATCCCGAGCATTACGAGAAAGGATTTCCTATAACAGGATTTGAGGCTTTTGAAGGTAAGGACGATTACTTCTGCTTCCATGCCGGAACAAAGCTTGACGGTGACAGGATCGTCACGAACGGCGGAAGAGTTCTGGGGATCACGGCACTCGGTGCCGATATTGCCGAGGCGAGGAGCAAAGCGTACGAAGCAACAAAGTGGATCAGTTTCGAGAATAAATATATGAGAAATGACATAGCAGCGAGCGCAGTTAAAAATGCCTGATGAAAACGATCTTGTAAAATCGAATATCCATATTCCGCGAACATGCGAAAAATGCGGCAAGAGCGATCCGGAGTATATGGGCGTCGGAGAATACAAATGCCGGCAGTGCGGGTTCCTTATGTACGATGATTACGGCAAGGTACGTAATTATCTTGATGAGCACAGGGGCGCCACGCAGTCGCAGGTGTCGAACGCGACCGGTGTTTCCATGGAGACGATCAGACAGTTACTTCGCGAGGAGAGGCTTGAGATCGTGTCCAATTCTGTCGTGTTCATGGAATGCGAGATGTGCAAGACACCGATCAGGAGCGGCAGATATTGTATGGCATGCGAGAAGAAGATAAAAGCAAAGGAAGAGGCGATAAAAGCCGAGCTTCACAAAGCGGGCAGGAAAGGTTTCGGTAAGGGACTCGCGGGTGAATCCGGCGCTATTAGATACAGAAGATGATTTTTTTTCGATTTTTAGTTGACATAAATTAAAACGGAATGTATTATTGTGTTGTGAGAAAGCTTAATTGACTTGGGGAGTCGATTAGCATAAGATAGATGATTAATAAGGGGTCCTGATATACTTAAAGGGGAATAGGTATATTATGAAACGTCACATCATTGCGGGCATGCTTAGCGTGGTGCTTCTTGCAGGAGGCATGGCGTTTGCATATCCGTCAAATGCATATGGTGCAACCGTATCATCCGGAACGGTCAAAGTCAAAAGCGGATTCGTAAGAGCGTCAGCTTCTCCGCGATCAGCCGTTTCGTTCTGTGTTGCTTCGGGAAACGAAGTGGCGATCCTCGGTGAAGAAAAAGGCAAAGACGGCAATACATGGCTTAAGGTCGCTGTAGGTACGTCGGTAGGTTATATCAGGTCGGATCTTGTCACCAAGTCAAACAATAAAACAACCGTAAGTGATTCACTCGTTGCAAATGCGACGCAGACGGCAAAGACGAACACCTCGACAACGCATACAGCCGCAACGACAGCCACAACAACAGCGGCAACGGCAAATATCACGGGTTCAACCGGAACGGTCAAAGGCACGTATGTCAGGATGCGTAAGAACGCATCGCTGACATCAGGTGTTGTAACATATCTTGATTCGGGAGCAGTAGTTAATATAATCGCGGAAGGCAAAGCGAGCGACGGACAGATCTGGTACCAGGTTAAGAGCGGTAACCAGACCGGATTCGTAAGAAGCGATCTTATAACAAAGACTGCAACCGCAACGACAACTGCAGCCACTACGGCAGCATCGGCAACCGCGGCAACGGCCGCAACGACGGCTGCCACAACAACGAGCGCAAACAACGGAGTCGTTAAGACGATAGAGCCCGGAACCGGACTTGTTAAAGGAAGCAACGTAAGGATAAGAAGTATCGCCGGAACGACCGGGGACATAGTGGGCACGGTAAGTTCGGGATGTGAGCTTAAGCTCCTCGGAGTCGAAAAAGCCACGGACCGTGAATGGATAAAGATAGAAACAACCGTACAAGGTAAAGCCGTCAGCGGCTATATCGCACGGGATTACGTCACAGTGACCAAAGCAGTCAAAGAGGTTACACAAACAACGCAGACACTTGTCGGAAGCGACACAGGAGGCACGACGACGCCGGCGACAACAACGCCCGCGACTTCGACGACAACGAAGACAGTCAGTGATAACAATACCGGTCCGACTTCGGACGCCGCCTCTATTAAAGGGGTGGGCGTCAGGATAAGGCAGGCCCCGGTAGACGGAAGCGTTGTATGCCAGTTGTCATCGGGACACCCGCTGACGATAAAGAAAGAAACATCCGGAAGCGATAACTACACCTGGTACCAGGTGTCTTTTTCGTATTTGGGAAGCGAGAAGGAAGGGTATGTAAGGTCCGATCTTGTAACCCGCGCGGAAGGAGCCGAAGCCGATGCTCCGCTCGGTGATGCCGATTTTGAGAAGTCGATAGAGGAATTACCCGAAGGATACAAGAATTCACTTCGAGCACTTCATGCAAAGCATCCGCAGTGGATATTTGAAGCCGTTGATACAGGGCTTGAATGGTCAGCTGCCCTTACGGCAGAGTCTTCGGTCGGCAAAAACCTCGTATCCAAAAATTCGATAGCATCGTGGAAATCAACCGCACCGCAGGCATACAACCAGTCGTCAAACCAGTGGTATACTTTTGACGGCGGCAGCTGGGCGTCGGCATCGCCCGAGCTTATCGCATACTACATGGATCCGAGAAACTTCCTGAACGAGAGCGGCATATACATGTTTGAAAAGCTTGACTATTCGGAGAACCAGACCGAAGCGAGCGTTGCCAAGATGCTTGCAGGAACGTTCATGAGTGGGGCGGTTAACGACTCCGACGGTACAACATTCAATTATTCCGAGAAGTTTAAGGAGGTAGGCGAACAGACCGGAGTAAGCCCGTATCTTCTTGCCGGAAGAGCGCTTCAGGAGCAGGGTATACGAGGAACGAGCCAGAGTATTTCCGGAACCGTATCGGGTCACGAAGGCTACTACAACTACTTCAACGTCGGAGCTTATGCATACAGCGGCCGCAGCGCGACAGTAAACGGCCTTATATATGCGGCGGGAACTGACGAAAACTACGCGCGTCCATGGAACACAAGAGCCAAAGCGATCTACGGCGGTGCGAAATATCTTGCCGAGAAGTTCGTCGTGAAGGGTCAGAACACGCTGTATTTCCAGAAGTTTAACGTTGTGAACAAAGAGAATACACTTTATTCGCATCAGTATATGTCAAATATCCAGGCTGCATCGTCGGAAAGCTCGAGACTGCAGCTTGCATACCTTGGCGATGACGAAGTACTTCGCTTTAGGATACCGTATTACCGGAATATGCCGGTGGCACAGTGCGTAAAGCCTACATCAGACTCGAATCCGAACACATATCTTGCATCGCTTTCGATAAGCGGCGGAGAGTTGTCACCGGCATTTTCGGGTGTGTATGACAAGTATACGATGACTGTCGATCCGAATCAGGAATCGGTTGAGATAAAGGCATCAGCTGTTTGCTCGTCGTCATCGGTAGGCGGGACCGGCGTATATCCGATACAGCCGGGTACCAATACACTTTACATAAGCTGTAAAGCCCAGAACGGGGCGATTAAGACTTATACAGTAACTGTTAACAGGTAAGGGGAGAGTATATGAAGAACTTAGCGAAAATCATTGGCGTGGCACTTATCATGACAGCGTATCTTACGGTATTTACCGGAAATGTATACGCTGAAGGGCTTAATGTTACAGCCGATAAGGAAAGTTGTGAGATCGGCGATAAGATCACGGTCACTGTTGAAGCGGACGGTATCGGCGACGGCGTTGTCCCGCCTGCCGTAAAGGTAGAATTTAACGCAAACCGCTTAAACTTCGAGAGCTGCTCGGTAGATTACGGCGGAGGAGCGGGCGGACTCGTCACGTTCAATGACAAAAGCGCGACGATAGAATTCACAACACTGTCAGGCGGAAATGCGGATATAAACGTTACCGCAACACCTGATGAAGGAGGAGACGTAACAGGCTCTGTTACCGTATCCGTAAACGGCGAAGATACAGCGGCAGCCATGGAAGAGGCAACAACATCGGCAACCGGTATCGAACAGGGTACGATCGATGCCGGTGACGGCAGAGTGATCCAGACTGTATTTGCCGAAGAGTTCAAGCCCGTATACTTCCACAAGGAGACAACGGATTACAAAGGACAGTCGGTTGAATGCGCCAAGTTTGACATGGGCGACATCATACTTTTATACACAACCGATGCGACCGGCGCTGACGGAAAGTTCATGGTATATAATCCCTCGACGCAGGAACTGACTGATTTTAGAATGATACAGGGTATCGAAAATCGTTTCATCATCGTTCTTTCAGACTGCGAAGGCCCTATCCCCGCGGGATATACAAAAGCGGTACTCGAGTGGAGCGGACAGACGCTGACAGCATTCATGGAAGAGGATGTTGCGGCAGGTACGGCGGAATTTGCAGACGGCATCAATCCGGCTGACTTTTTCCTTGTTTACGCGATAAGTTCCGAGGGAAACAAGGGATGGTACAGATATGACAAGAACGAAGGAACATACCAGAGATTCTTAAACAGGGACGGATTCGAAGCCGGAGGCGAAGGTGACGATGACGAATCTTCGGACGGAGATTCCAAAGGCATACTTGATGATTACATTCCCGGAAACATCCAGTCGATCATAGCGCTCGTATGCGCACCGCTCGCATTCATTCTCCTTATCGTTGTTATAATACTTGCGGTTAAACTCCGTGACTATGCGGATGACTATTATGAAGACGATTATTACGAGGATGAGGAAGAAGACGAGGATGATTACTACGAGCAAAGAAGGGCAAAGAGCGGTACCGTGACCGCAGCCTCGCTTGTCGGAAAACAAATGGCCGACGATGACGAGGAAGATGAGGACGAAGAGGAAGACGAAGACGACGAAGAAGAGGATGATGAGGACGCCGAGGAGGTTGACGAAGGATCCGAAGAAGAGGATGATGATGAAGAGGAAGAAGAAGACGATCCTTACGACAGACCTTTAACGAGAAAAGAGAGAAAAGAACTTGAGCGTGAGGAGAAGTGGCGCCGAAAGGAAGAAAAGAAGGCCGCGAAGAGACGTGCCCAGGGGTATGAGGAAGCCACACCTCTTGACTGGAGCTCTTTTGAAAAGGGTAAGAGCGAATCGGAAGACAAGCCGTACGCAAAGAGCAAACCCCCGAAATATATGACAGAGAGCCTTGCGGAAGTAAGAGATGCTAAGGATGAAGAGGATGCAGAAGAAGAGACACCCAAGCAGGCACCGCTTCCTCCGAGGAAAAAGAGGGTAGTGCCCGAAGAGGCCGAAGAGCAGCCTCACGTAATGCACGAAAAAGAGCAGAGAGAAAAACAGAGAAGACTGTTTGAACAGCAGCAACGCATAGAAGAACAAAGAAGGATAGAAAAAGAGCAGCTTGAGGCACAGCAGGCAAGCGAACAGAAGAAGTTCATACAGTCACGTACGGAAGATCTTGATCTTGACGAAGACTTCCAGTTTGAATTCCTTAAACTCGACTGACGGAAAAGGTAAAGGAGAAACAAATGTCACGTAAATACACGGAAAAAGCCTGGCTTGTACTGACACTTGCAAAACAGTTGTCGGAACGGTTCAAACACGGTTATGTCGGGAGCGAACACCTGCTTCTTGCACTTTGCATGGAAAAGAGCGGTGTTGCCGCAATGGTACTTCAGGCAAACGACATAGACGAGGAGAAGATCGTTAAGCTCATCGACGAGCAGATCGCGCTTCCGGGTAAAGTCGCAAAAAAGGAGCGCGAGGGATTTACGCCAAAGGTTGAGTCGATACTCGATCTTGCCCAGGAGCTTGCGCAGTCGTTCGATTCGGATGAGATCGGGACCGAACATCTTCTGCTTGCGATAATATCCGATGGGGACAATCTTGCGATCCGTCTTCTCAACACTTTATCGGTAAACCCGCAGAAGCTGTTTGCAGATACGCTCGTAGCGATGGGAGAGAATCTCGAGGAATATAAGGAGCAGATAAAAGCAACAGTAAGAGGAGCCGATAACGGGCAGGGTATGCTGATAGAAAGATACAGCCGTGACCTTACAGCACTTGCGGCAGAGGGAAAGCTCGATCCGGTAGTCGGAAGGGAAGTTGAGATCACAAGGATGATCCAGACGCTTTCGAGAAGGACCAAAAACAATCCGTGCCTTATCGGCGAACCCGGCGTAGGTAAAACTGCGATAGTCGAAGGTCTTGCACAGCGCATAGTCGACGGTGCGGTACCGGAGACGGTTGCCGATAAGCGCCTTCTTACACTTGATCTGTCGGCGATGGTCGCGGGAAGCAAATACAGAGGCGAATTCGAAGAGAGGATAAAGCGTGTCATCAGCGAGGTGATCACCGAAGGAAATATCCTCCTGTTCATGGATGAAGTACATACGATCATCGGCGCGGGGGGAGCGGAAGGCTCCATCGATGCGAGCAACATTTTAAAACCTTCCCTTGCAAGGGGAGAGGTACAGCTCATCGGTGCGACGACGTATGACGAATACAGAAAACATATTGAG
>JAEEGL014536484.1_pt1 | contig 11757 bp, 10 predicted proteins | sample 9134231 | NCBI WGS metagenome assembly JAEEGL01 (sample SAMN16246548, study PRJNA631951) | gut metagenome | biome: gut microbiome; feature: rumen; material: fiber-attached | host: Bos | place: Iran: Karaj | collected 2018-10
CGCCAGATAGTTCTTGCCGCCCACGGCATGCCAGTTGCCGTAGTGCATTTCGCCGCTGGTAACGGTGGGACGTTGCTCAACCTTGGCAGCCTTATCTTTCAACTCGTTGTAGCGGCTCTCGATGCCGGCAAAAATCTCGGCGGCCTCTTTCTCCTTGCCGATAAACATACCGATGAACTTAATCCACTCGGCCTGTCCCAGCGGGTCGAGTTCCTTGTAGCCCAGATGGGGTACCAGCGTGATGCCGATTTCCTTGATGGCATCATAGCCACCGCGCTTCGACGGTGAGATGAAGATGACATCGGGGTTCGCGGCCATGACCACCTCAGGGTCAAACTCGCCCTCCATGCCGATCTTGACAATGCGACCGTCCTTCACGCGCGCCTTGATGTCCTCGTCAAAGAGGTTCTTGGTGCTGGTGATGCCCTTGACCACGTCGTGGGCATCAAGGATGGTGAAATTGGACAGTTGCAGCGAAGTCATGCAGATAGTGCGCTCGATGGGCACCTTGACCTTGACATAACCCTCAGGGACCGTCACATCGGCATCATGCACCAATGCAAAATGATCTTTCTTGCCCACGTCAACCAGGCGGATGTCGGCTGAGTCACGAACACTGAATCCTGTGGCATACTTCACGGTCACTTCCTCCATCGAATCGGAGCCCGACTTCGATTGCTTATCGCCCTGCGAAGAGCAGGCGCAAAACAGCACTAAAACTGCAATTAATCCAAATAATTTCTTCATTCCTTTGATACTATGATTTATGGGACAAAGGTACTACTTTTTTAGGGAATGGAGGGCCATGGACAATGAATATTTTGTACCTTTGCACTATGGAAGATTCAGCTCTAAAAACAAGGTGGTATGACAACATTTGGGCGGCGTTGATTTTCTTCACACGTCTGCCTTTTTGGCGTGTCTATCAGCCCCCGCAGACGAGTTACAAGACGGTCGTTGAATTCTGGCCGTTGACTGGCTGGCTCACGGGAGGCGTAATGGCAGCTACGCTCTATTTCGGCAGCATGGTACTGCCTCATGCCGTAGCCGTCATTGCCGCGATTGCTGTGCGCTTACTCATTACCGGAGCACTGCACGAGGACGGCTTGGCCGATTTCATGGACAGTTTTGGCGGCGGTGGTGACCGTGATCGCATTCTGGCCATCATGAAGGACTCGCACATCGGCACCTATGGCGTACTGGGGCTTATCATCTACATGCTGCTATTGGGCACTGCACTTTTCAGCATGCCCGTGACCGTGGCGGCGCTCACCATTCTAGCTGCTGACCCGTTCTCTAAGATGGTCACTAGCCAACTGGTGAATATGCTCCCCTATGCCCGCCGCGAGGATGAGGCCAAGAACAAGACGATCTATCGCAAGCCATCACTTGCTGCTGGGCTAAGTCTGACCGTTCAGGGACTGTTGCCAATGGCACTGATGATATGGTTAACAGGCATCAGTAATTGGTATCTCTTTATTTTTGTGCCTCCACTGGTGATGTATTTCCTGTATCTGCTCATCCTGCGTAAGATTCACGGCTACACCGGCGACTGCTGCGGTGCCGTGTGCCTGCTGGTGGAACTGGCAATATATCTGGTCGCCTGCTCACAACAGTTAACTAACGCTTAAAGCCTAAAATGGACATATTTTTGATTAGACATACCAGCGTCGATGTCCCTAGGGGGATGTGCTACGGGCAGACCGATGTCCCGGTGCGTTCCACCTTTGAGCAAGAGGCCGAACTGACGCGAAAGTCGCTCGAGCCGTTTTTGCCGTTTGACAAGGTGTACTCGTCACCGCTGACTCGCGCCCGCAAACTAGCAGCCTACTGCGGTTATCCTGATGCCGAGACCGACGATCGCCTGATGGAGATGGATATGGGCGAATGGGAGATGCAACTGTATGATAAGATTAAAGATCCGCACTTGCAGGAGTGGTACGACGACTACATCAACCAACCCACCACAGGCGGCGAGAGTTTCTTGCAACAGTACCAGCGCGTAGCGGCGTTTCTTGACGAACTCAAGGAAAAGCCCTACCAGCGAGTGGCCATCTTTGCCCACGCCGGGGTGCTCATCAGTGCAGGGCTCTACGGCGGACTGTATTCCTGGAAAAACGCTTGGGACAATCTTGCCGATTACGGGGAGTTTATTGTAATTAGAAACTGACATGAGAAGAATCATATTAATCACAGGAGGACAGCGTTCGGGAAAGAGCCGTTATGCCGAGGAAATGGCATTGAGCCTTGCTGAGAACCCCGTCTATGTTGCCACTGCCCATGTGTGGGACGAGGAGTTCCGTGAACGCGTGCGGCGCCACCAGGAGCGGCGAGGCCCGCAGTGGACCAACATCGAGGAGGAGAAGTATCTGAATCGACATGACCTCACGGGACGCGTGGCAGTCATCGACTGCGTGACGCTGTGGCTGACCAATTTCTTTTTCGAGAATCAAGACCAGGACGCACAACAGATTTTGGACATAGTCAAAGCGGAGTTTGACCGTGTCACAGCCCAAGATGCTACCTTTATCTTCGTGACCAACGAAATCGGCAGCGGTGGCGTGAGCGTAGATGCCGTGCAACGGCGGTTTACCGACCTGCAGGGTTGGATGAACCAATACATCGCCAGCCGATCAGACGAAGTCATCCTCATGGTCTCAGGAATACCGGTAAAGATTAAAAGTTAAAAGTGTACAGTTCTAGAGCATCTAGACTATCTAGATTATCTAGACAATCTAGAAATTAACTAAGGACTAAGAAAATGATGCAATTCAAGATACAACACACCGACAAGTCGATGGCAGAGGCCATCCAGCAGAAAATCGACCACCTGAACAAACCAAAAGGCTCATTGGGCCGACTGGAGGAACTGGCCTTGCAGATTTGCCTCATCCAGCAGACCTTGACGCCCAGCCTCAACCATCCCTGCCACCTGCTGTTGGGCGGTGACCACGGTATTGAGCGTTTGGGCGTGAGCGTCTCACCTCGCGAGGTCACCTGGCAACAAATGATCAACTTCACTCGTGGCGGTGGAGGTGTGAACATGTTCTGCCGCCAACATGGCTTCAAGTTGCGCATTGTGGACACGGGCGTGGACTATGACCTCAGCCACGTTGAGGGCATCTTGGACCGTAAGATTGCCCGTGGCACCCGCAATTTCCTGCATGAGCCCGCGATGAGCGAGGAGGAGTTTGACCGCGCCATCCAAGTCGGATGCGAGCTTGTAGATGACTGCATCGCCGAGGGCTGCCAAGTGCTGTGCATCGGCGAAATGGGCATTGCCAACACCTCCCCCTCAAGCATCTGGATGAGTCTGTTCGGCAACATCCCGCTCGATGAATGTATCGGTGCGGGAGCAGGCCTCGACAAGCCTGGCATCCAGCACAAGCGCGAAATCCTGGCTCAGGCGTTGAAGCATTACCACGAAACGATGGAGGACACGACTGAGAACGCCATCCGCTACTTTGGTGGTTTTGAGATGGTAACGGCCATCGGCGCGATGCTGCGAGGAGCAGAAAAGAACCTCGTGGTATTGGTTGACGGCTTTATCATGACCGCCTGTGCCATCGCTGCTATCCAGCTCTATCCCGCCGCCCAGGATTACATGATTTTCACTCATTGTGGTGACGAGAGTGGGCATAAGCGCATGCTTGACATCGTCCACGCCAAGCCCATCCTCAACTTGGGCCTACGCCTCGGCGAGGGCACCGGAGCCTTGTGTGCCTACCCCATCATCGCCTCCTCGGTGCGCATGATCAACGAGATGAACAACTTCGACACCGCCCACATCACCAAATATTTCTAAGGGAAATGCTATCTTTATAAGGTTTTTTAGTACCTTTGTGACATTATAAATCACTTTAATTATCTAAGTTATGAATCCGTTTCTTTATTTTATTTCCGTTGTTTGGTGGGTTTTGTGCATCGTCTTGTTCTTTAAAATTTGGAGAGCGTGCAATGATATCAATAAAATCAAAAAGCAGATAGACAGGAATGATGATTTCAACACGAAAATCGATTTCCTGATGCGTATTGGGGAGAAAGAGAAGGCAAAAGAAATCTTTTTAGCCAAAATCCTTTCTGATGACTCTTTTTTCAACACAACGTCGACACCTGTCGAGAAAATGGAAGAATTATATAAAAAATACCAAGATGAATTCAAGCGTCTAGGTATCCCGACGCCCCAAAAAGAAGAAAATAACTGATATTAATTCATATGAATTACGGATCACTAATCTCATCGACATGCTCTTGACTGCACAGCGATGCGGTGCATATGTAGTTAACACATTGTGGAGTGCTCGGCGCTAGCCGAGAGCTCCACTGTGTGCATATACCGACAGGAGAACAAGAACAAGCACAAGCATGAGTAGCTCGGCGAGGCGGTTGATGCGGACAGCAGTGTGCACGTCGGCAGTGGTGAGCGGGCGGTCATTCTCGCCGATGAAGGGTTTGTCGAAGAGTTCGCCAAAGTAGTAGTGGGGACCGCCGAAACGGCAGTTGAGGATGCCGGCAAGGGCAGCCTCAGGATAGCCACTGTTGGGACTGGCGTGCTTGCTGCCGTTTTTCCACACGAACTTCAAGAGTGACAACCTGCCCGAGGCGATGACCATGAGCAGGGCGGTCAAACGAGCTGGGATATAATTGGCCACATCGTCGATGTGGGCGGCCCAGCAGCCGAAGTCTTTGTAACGCTCGGTGCGGTAGCCAATCATCGAGTCAAGGGTATTAACCATCTTATAGGCCAGCATGCCCGGCGTGCCCAGTAATGCGAACCAAAACAGGGGTGCTATCACGCCGTCGCTCAAGTTTTCGGCTAGGGTCTCGAGGGCGGCTGTGCGCACCTCTTGAGCTGACAGTTGCGAGGTATCTCGTCCCACAATGCGGGCAACTTGCTGGCGCCCCTCATCCAGCGAGCGGTCCAGCGCCAAAAAGACTTCTCGCACCTCTCGAATGAGCGTTGTTCCTGCCAAACAGTAGAAGATGATGATAGTATCTAAAATCAGCCACAATACCATGTTGGGCACCAGCCGCTTTAATCCCCAAACAACAAAGAAGACCAACAAGATAAAACATACAGCCATCACAGCCCCTTTGGCCATACGATGACTACCCTTATTAAGGCGATGTTCTCCCCATGAAATCATCTTGCCAAACCACACTATGGGATGCGGCAACCGTGACGGGTCACCGAAAATGAAATCCAGCAACCAACCCAACAACAACGGCAATATTACTATCAAAATTTCCTTCATTCTATTACAAAACTACCTATTTCACGAATTACACAAATAACGATGAATGCTGATGCCAAATTAGTTTAATTGGTGTAATGCGTAGTTCCTTATTGCAGCGACGAGGGCATTGTTCTCGGCAGGCGACTGGGTGGCGATGCGGAAGTGGTGTGGCGTGAGGCCTGTGAAGTTGGAGGCATCACGGATGAGGATGCTGTGCTCACATGCCAGATACTCCTTCAAAGCAGCGGCTGTGCCTTGCTGAATGGTACACAGGAAGAAATTGGTCTGTGTCTGTTGAGCCTCGATGCCTTCAATCTCGTTCAGCATGGAGCGCAGGCGCTGCGTTTCAGCCAGATAGGCCGGCAGGTCCTTGATGGCAACAGCATCATGAGCGACAAGCCACTTGCCGGCCTCGAGTGATAAAGCATTGATGGCCCAAGGACGATACTGCTCACGCAAGCGGCTGATTATTTGAGCAGAGGCTGTAACATAGCCCAATCGCAGTCCTGGCACGGCATAGCGTTTGGTCATGGAATGCAGCAATATGATGTTGTCACGCCCGACCACATCGGCAGGTTGCAATAGCGATGCCATCGTGTAGTCTTCGTAGGACTGGTCCACAATGAGCAGGCGGTGACGCTCGGCAAGGGCCAACACATCTTCAGTTGGCAGTACATCACCCGTGGGATTGTTGGGGTTGCACAGCCAGCACAGGGTGCCATCCTCGCGCTCCTGATAGCCAAACACATGACAGGCGTCTTCATATTCCCTGAACGTGGGTTGCACAATGCGGCAAGTGCCCTCATGGCGATAAGCCTGGGCAATCAAATAGATGGCATCGACCGCGCCGCTGGTCACCAGCACCTCATCGGGGCTGATGCCGCACTCACGGGCAATCATCTGTTCCAACGATGCTGCCGAGGGCTCGGGATAGGAACGGATGGCAGCCATCTGAGTACACAGGTAAGCATCCAGCGCGCTCAAATCAGTCCCGTTGTAGATGTTGGAACTGAAGTTCATCTTGATATTTCTATAACGATACAGATCGTCGCCGTGTCCTTCAATCATGGTCAGTCAAGATTTTGTAGATTTGTTCCATATCAACGTATTGGCGCACGTGGGCAGCCAACTTGTCGTATTGTTCTTCCTTGAAAGCCGCATAGTCGAACGGCTTGTCTCCCTCATTAATTTTGTCTTTGAATGATTCCAGCAGGAAATTCACAAAGGGCAAGTTGTCGAGGATGCCGTGAACATAGGTACCCATGCACTTGTTATCCACAATGTAACCGTCTTCGCGTCCGTCATCGAGGCGCAGCAGGGGTGAAGGCTTGGCATCGCCCACGGGGTGCGTCTCTCCCTGATGTATTTCGTAACCGCTCCCATACTGGCAAGTAACTTGGAGCGTCTGCTTGTTGCCGTTCATCGTGGTTGTTGTGGGCAACAGGCCGAGTCCAGGCAAACGCTCGATATCACCCTCGACATGGTCGGGATCGAGCACTTCCATGCCCATCATCTGGTAGCCGCCACAGATGCCCAGCACGGTTGCACCCTCGCGATGCGCCCTCACGATGGCCTGGGCACAACCGTTGCGCCGCAGTTCATACAGGTCATGTAAGGTGGATTTAGTGCCCGGCAGAATGATGATGTCGGCTTTCTTGATATCCTCGGTATTGTTGGTGTAGAACAAGTGAAGCCGCGGGTCACGCTCCAGCGCATCAAAGTCAGTGTAATTAGATAAATGCCGCAACATAACCACAGCCACATTGACCTTGCCACGCTCGGCCTGCATCGACTTTTGAGCCAATGCCACGCTGTCTTCCTCCTCGATGTAAATATCTTTGTAGTAAGGGATAACGCCCAACACTGGAACGCCGCAGATGTCCTCAAGCATCTTGCGGCCCTCGTCAAACAGGCGCATATCGCCACGGAACTTGTTGATGATGATGCCCTTGATGAGACTGCGGTCTTCGGGCGTCTGTAAGGCGATGCTGCCATAGACCGAAGCAAATACCCCACCCCGGTCGATATCCCCGACCAAAATCACATCGGCATGGGCATGACGCGCCATGGGTAAATTCACCAGGTCCGTATCGCGCAGGTTAATCTCCGAGATGCTACCCGCTCCCTCCATCACGATGGGATTGAAACGGGATGCCAAACGATCGAAGGCATCACACACCTCACGGCGATAGTCGATGTCTGATGTGCCACGGCGCCAGTAGTCATAGGCATTCTTGTTGCCGATGGGCTTGCCGTGCAGAATAACCTGCGAGGTGTGGTCCGACTGCGGCTTCAGCAACAGCGGATTCATGTCGGTGTGGCATGGAATGCCAGCCGCCTCGGCTTGAACAGCCTGGGCACGACCGATTTCAAAGCCTTCGGGCGTAGCATAGGAATTCAACGCCATATTCTGGGCCTTGAACGGGGCCGGGTTGTAGCCGTCTTGCTTGAAGATGCGGCAAAAAGCCGCGGCAACAATGCTCTTGCCCACATCGCTGCCCGTCCCGGCCAACATCACAGGATGCAATCGCTTGTTATTCATTCTTTTTCGTTGGCTAAGACAAACAAATAATCAGACAGGCGATTCATCATCACCAGGATATCATTATTGACGGGATGCTCACGGTTCAGCGACCACAAGCGGCGTTCTACGGTGCGTGCCTGAGTGCGTGCCAAGTGGATGAAAGCGGCTAATTGTGAGCCTCCACCGGGTACTACAAAGCCACCCTGATAATCGACATGGTCAATGGCCTGCTCCAATTGAGCGGTGATTTCAGCTGCATGGAGTTCACGCGGATTGACGTTGCCGTCCGGCGTTGCGATGTGGCTCATGACCGTCATCAGCTCGCGCTGCACGGCATGGATGAGTTGTGGAGACGCAAAATCTTGCGTCTCATCGAGCATCGACCGCACGACACCCAAATGGGCATTCAGTTGGTCTATCTGCCCGTTGGTCTCGATGCGGGGGTCATCCTTGGGGACCCTCACGCCATCGCGCAGTCTTGTCATGCCCTCATCACCGGTCTTGGTATATATCTGTTTCATGTTTATGTTTCTTCAATGTAGAGACGCAAAATCTTGTGTCTCCCCCATCAGCTAAATGTTAATTGATAAAGGTGCGTGTAACTTGCCAATACATTTCTATAGCGGAAGACGGGTGTCGGCACCGGATCTCCCTTGGCATTATAGACCTGAGCCGCCGATTTAGGTGGCTCGCCCAAGATCTGGGTGTAGTGGAACTCATGCCCGCGATACTCCTTGCCATCGAGCGTGAAGCGGCGATAGCCCAGCGACAGTTTGCGGTCTTCTTTGCGGGCCGTGATGCGATAAGGCAACACTCCGCACATGGGAAACTCGCCCTCGTCGGTGACGATCTTCTCACACAGGTACATCATGCCGCCACACTCGGCGACGATGCATCCGCCGCGCTCGGCATACTGCTTGATGGCCTGTCGTGTCGCCTCGGCTTTTACCAAGGCATCGAGATGTTTCTCGGGATAACCGCCCGGCAGATACAGCAGCGCTACATCGTCTAGGCAAGGCACATCACGCTCAGGGTTAAAAAATGACACATTCTCCAATCGGTCGATATTCTCTTGATAGATAAAGGAAAACGACTCTTCGTTGCGAGCAATCAGGACTTTTTCAAGATGTCCATTGTCTTGGCAAGATGTTGCCCATACTGGTGTACTTGTTGCATGGGTTGCTGCCAATTCCAAGAGTTTTTGCCACTGTACATGCTCTTCCAGCAGATCAATCAGCAGTTTGCTTTCAGGTTTCTCGCTGAAGTCCAGCCCCAAGTATCGGGAGCCTTGTTCGAGTTCAGCCTTCTTGGGCAGATAGCCATAGCATTCCACCCCCAGGTCATCACACACCTGCTGCAGCATCGCAAAATGCCTTGCCGACCCCACGCGGTTGAAAATCACGCCACAGATGCGGACATCCTTACGGAAGTTGATGAAACCTGAAATGAGCGCCGCCATCGAGTAGGCTGCTGATTTGGCATCAACAACCAGCACGACTGGCAGGTCCAGCTCACGGGCAATCTCGGCCGACGAGCCACGGTCGCGGTCGTAGCCGTCAAACAGACCCATCATCCCTTCAACAACGCACACATCAGCGTCATTGCCATAGCCTACAAACAGGTCGCGCACATGCTCAGGCGTAGCCATGAACGTATCCAGGTTGATACTCAGCCTGCCGCACACTGCAGCATGAAACTTCGTGTCGATATAGTCCGGCCCGCACTTAAACGGCTGAACCCGATACCCTTTACGGGAAAACAACGCCATCAGCCCCCGGGCAATTGTCGTCTTGCCCGAGCCGCTATTTGGCGCCGCTATCAAAAATCCATGTCCCATACAACCTGCAAATTTACAAAAAAACGCCGAAAACCAATAGTCTTGGAACGGTTAATTCCGCTTGATAAATGGCGGATTTTTGGGGGATACAATGTACCCCCCTTTTGTGGTATAACAGGGGTTTTAGACGATTATTACGGGATGGCGGTCAGTCATAAATCACAAAACCACAATCCTTTAACGTATCATAACGACTCTTGGGATACCGCTCGAAAGTCCCAACAGGATCACGCTTCCAATTTAGGCGCTGAAATTCAGAGATTTTTCAATGAATTTCGGTGCCTTTTCCTCAATACTAGTGTTGTAATCTCCTCAAAAAAGTATTGGTTTCCACTCTAACAAGACTTCTGTAACTCATGGATGCGTTGGTGATCCCAAGGAGATCAGACTGCTGCATGACGCACTGAAGTATATCGACATGCGCAAAACCACCATCGTCCCTAACGGCTTTGGGAAATGGTGGCTGTGAAATCTTGTTACAAAACTCGGCGGCAACCGGGAACTGCATTGCCGTTCTTTTTTTATACGACGGATATGTTTTAAATCTGTTACAATTGCCCACACGGGACGTAGTCACCGACAAACCACTAAAGCGACTCGCAAACAGCCGGCAACGGTTAGGATTGAGAAAGCAATAGTGAACAAAGAACTTTTATGATTTTTTATGGGACACTCCTAATGAATTTCGAAATACAAGAACATGATATAATGAAAAAGCGGCCTATTGTGCCGCTTTTTTTCATCTTAATCCTTGTTTTAGTGGAAGATGGTCTCTGACGAGCCTACCAATGTTCAGGACGTGGTTGATTCACAGTCTTAATCCTTGTTTTAGTGGAAGATGGTCTCTGACATGTGGAAACAGACCGCATCCCTTGCGACCTCACCATCGTGTCTTAATTCTTGTTTTAATGGAAGATGGTCTCTGACCAGGCTAAGGCCGTAACCAAGTGATTCCAACCTGCAGTCTTAATCCTTGTTTTAATGGAAGATGGTCTCTGACCTCTCAAGGCTGAGGCAAAGAGTCTTATCTTCAGTGTCTTAATCCTTGTTTTAATGGAAGATGGTCTCTGACAGGGCGAAGGCTATGTAATCAACCGCATTAATGAGTCTTAATCCTTGTTTTAATGGAAGATGGTCTCTGACAGCGATTTTTGTAACTTATTGTTTATCAGCATGTTAAGGAAATTGATTTCACAAATTTTAACTGGTTTTTAAAGTGTTTGCTAAAAATATTTAGCCCTGTTAACATTTGTGTTGCAAAATTATAAATTAATTCCGAATTCTCCAAATTTTCGCGTGCAAAACATAAAGATTTGACAAATCTGCACATCCTCTACTGCAATCTCATACAAAAAACCTATTAAACGGTCGTTTTTGGAACCTGTCCTTAACACCTTTGGCACGATGCTTAACCGCGAAAATGAATGTTTTGTGGTTAGTAATCTTGGTGGCCGCCAACGTGCTCCTGTTTTGGACTTCTCGCCGATTGTGTCTTCTTTTACGATAACTTATAGATTAACCCGTTGGCGGTATTAATTGTACAAGTAGAATGTACGAGAAAATACCTAGGTGACTATGGCAAAAACGCCCAAAGGGCGGTCATTTGAGTAACCGTGGGTAATGCAAACCGCTGAGCGATAGCGAAGTGGTTAGCATCACCCACGGAAGTGCAATACTATCCTCGTCGCTGGAAGCGACCCCATTGATCTAGCCCATGTTGAAGGGGCCGCCTTCAGCGACTGGTCATGGCTCATCACGCCCCCGATGAATCAGCCACCTTCGCTCTGCTCGGTTGCCTGATTTATCGGGGGGTACACAAAGGTCACCCTTCGGGTGTCAATTGACTGGCAAATAAATCGATTCTATAATTCTGCCAACGGGTTTATAGATTGCTTTGCTCAAAGTGAAATACAAAATTGTAATTATGTGATGACGTCCATATCAACACATAAATGCATCTTGTTTCAAACTCGTCGGACATCGGCATCGGGTCAACAACAATTGTCCATGTTTTTTTTCCCATATTGCAAGAGACTCTATAATATGGGCCATTATAACTCAACGAGTTAACGGTTTTAAATAGACGTGTTGAGAAAGGGGTATGATCATACGGAATCGTTGAGTCATAAACACTTGCAATGTGAAACATTTCATTGGTA
>JAEEGL015100074.1_pt1 | contig 11757 bp, 12 predicted proteins | sample 9134231 | NCBI WGS metagenome assembly JAEEGL01 (sample SAMN16246548, study PRJNA631951) | gut metagenome | biome: gut microbiome; feature: rumen; material: fiber-attached | host: Bos | place: Iran: Karaj | collected 2018-10
AGCTCCGGCGGGGTGTTCTGGAGGACCCTGAGGATCTCGCCCTCGATCTTGACGATGGTCTTCTCGATGCACGCGGCCACTTCCGAATACGGGATCGTCGCTTCGAGGGGAAGGCCGGTGATGAGGTTCCGCCCGGTCACCTGGATCGGTTCGGGACCTTCCTCCCCCAGGTCTGTCAGCACGGAGCCGACGGCGAACTTGATCTGCTCGGCGGTCGTGCGTCCGATGTGGACGTTGTGCTGCTGGGCCATGTAGTCGATGATGTCACTGGTAATCTCGTTGCCGGCAACATGGATGCTGGCGGACTTGACGATGCCGCCAAGGGAGATGACCGCAATCTCGGTCGTCCCGCCGCCGATGTCCACGATCATGTTCCCGTTCGGCGCGGTCACGTCCAGGCCGATGCCGAGCGCGGCGGCCATCGGCTCGTAGATCATCTTCAGGTCCGCCGCACCTGCGTGCGCCGCGGAGTCGCGGATCGAGCGCTTGTCCACCGGCGTGCTGCCGCCGGGGATGCCGATGACCATCCGTATGGACGGCCCGAAGATACTCTTTCTTCGCCCCGTCGCTTTCTCGATGAAACCGGTGAGCATCAGTTCCGCGGCGTCATAGTCCGCGATGACGCCGTTCATCATCGGCCGGATGGTCGTGATGCCCGGCGGGGTCTGCTCCTCCATCAGCTGCGCCTCGTTCCCGAGGGCGATCCGCTTCTCCGCATGCGTGTCGATCGCGATGATGCTGGGCTCGTCAAGGATGACCTTGTCGTCCTTGAATACCACCGTGTTAGCCGTGCCCAGGTCGATGGCCAACTCCTGTCTGAAAAATGCCATGTCAGTTATAATTCCATTGAATGATGATGTCAAATAAAGTCGCTGGTAGAGACGCTCCACATACAGATTCCACACCTTTTCCGGCCGGTCGGAATTGCCATGATTTCTTCTGTTTTCATCGTGCTCAGTTATGGATTACTTCAGAGGACGTATTGATGAAAGGGCCCCCCTTTCCATATTGGAATGACCGGACGAGGACATCTTCGATGTTACCATCGTCCTTCCGGGTAACACGAAGCACCCAGTTTCCTTCGGCATCGTCGGTGTATTGAATGTCCTCATTTGATCCCGATTCTCTCAAGATACGCCCGTCCCTGCCGTAATGGGTATGACTGACCGTCGCTTCTCCCTTGCGGCCATGGGGACGCGAGACGACCTTCCGGGAAATGAAATTGCCGTCGCGGTCCCGTTTCCAGAAGTATTCCAGTTCCAGGCGCCCTTCCTCCGAGTCGGCCCCAAGGTCAATCAGGTGTTTCGGCAACCCGTCAGGCCGGTACGAGATCAATTGCCTGCATCCGTTCGAATCAATGGTATGACAGATCCTTCCGCCTTTCTTCCAGTGATGCCGGACGAAACTTTCTTCGATCTTCCTGATCCCGGATAGACAATCCTTATCCGTCATGAAACGTGTCAGCCTGATCATTGCTATCCTTCCTTGCCTGTCGTAATCAAATATCTGGTTCTCAACCCGCAAGGTACTACAGGCCCCATGGTCACAACTGACGGATGACAGCAGCGACCCTTTGTCGTCATGCAAGTGGAAAACCTCCAAATCCAGGCCATTTTCCCGTGCGGGAGTCGTGTATTTTCTCTCGTGTATGCATTCTCCGTTTTCATCGAGAAGCTCTTCATACACGAAGGGGCTGTCGAATTCCAAACGCCCCTTGTCAACATAGGGGGACAGTTGCAGCGTGATAACCTTCGTGCAGTCGTCAGGAATGAACGACCGGAGTATGGCTGGGACGAACCTTTCCCATCCGAGGCTCCCATTGAGCATCCTTTTGACGGACAGGCGGCAGACACCCTCGTGGATGAGCGTCTTTGCACGCCCGACCAACGATGAAGAAACGATCAGCCAGTCGTCCACCCAATAATCAAAGAACACATTCTCATAAAGGTTCTCCGGATGGATGTATTCCACGTCGATCCACCGGTTCAGTATCCGCAGTATCTCCCGGTTCTGAAGAGGGATTCCGCCGCCCACCGACTCGTCCTCGCATACGAAGACCCGTTTCCTTGCCGTCTTCATCACGCGTCGAAATCACTCTCGTCAATACTCTCCTCCATCTCCCGGAGACGGACCCTTTCCTTCTCCAGGATGAGCGCAACAGAGCCCGTCCGCCCTTTCCTGTTGCGGACCAGGTCAAGCGTGACGCCGTCCACCCGGCAGTCGTCAAAACGGTACAGGCCCGGGTGGTCCATCAGGATGATCCGGTCGGCATAATCCGTAACAAGGGGACAATACTCGTCCAGGTCCCGGAGTATCGGTCTCCGGCGGTTCCTTCTCCAGCAAGGGGTGAGGCCGCTCAAAGCCACGACCACAACTGACTTATGATAGGCGATCTCCTTGAGCGACAGGAGTATCTTCGCACGCTCCCCTCTCGGGGATTCCTCCTTGAAGTCGGGGACCACCGACTGGAGGTCATCGATGACGACGACACGGACCAATCTCTGACAGGACAGCAGTTCAACGCGCTCCTCGATGTCCGACGGCCTCAGGCCGGGGGTATCATCCAGGTACAGGGGGGATCGGCTCAGCCACTTGAGGGATGCCTGCATCTTGTCCCAGTCCTCGATATCCAGCTTGACCTTGCCCTCCAGCTTCTCCATGGGCAGACCGGTCTCCGCCGAGATCAGCCTGTTCATGACTTCCGCGGAAGACATCGTCATGGAGAAATAAGCTGTCGCACAGTCCTGGTCAACGGCCATGTTTCGCGCCATCTGTAATGCTAAGGTCGATTTACACGAACAGGGACGGCCACCGATGACGACAAGATCTCCCGGGTCCCATCCATTCGCCAACACGTCGAGTGGCTTGATCCCCGTGAAAAAACCGTGATAGCCGTCGCGCTCATCCTGAGCCCTCTCCAACAAATCGAATGCATCGTTAAACCTGCGGCTGATCATTACCGATTCGCAGTATTTCGTGTTCATGTCTGTCATACATTATCGGGATTGAATCCGTTCTTCTTTGCAAAATGGTCCCTCGCGGCATTCCGGATGACGACAACCAGCCAGACCGTCACCGGCTGGATGAGGATCTGGATCAGCCGCACAATCAGGATATCACAGTAATAACAGCCGTTGACAAGATTCCGGACCGCCACGATGACGCCGAAAAGGCAGGGCGCCACCACGACCCAGCGAAACCACTTCCGGCTGCCGAGCCACTGCCCCGCACGGGAGAAGGAAAACAGCCCCGCGAAATACGCGGAAAGGAGGATGAGGAGCGGCTCCGTAATGATAAGCAGTCTCTCCAGCAGTCTGGACATATCCTCAAAGCCCACAGACCATGCGGCAGGAATCCGCACACGGTCCAGCGACACGGAGATGGCCGTATAACTGAACGCCGAGACCGCAAAAAGCAGAAGATACTCCCATCCCGGATTCTTCTTTGCCCGTGCAAGGGAATGCGGCGGGAACAGGAAGCCAACTCCGATGACGGCGACATACAGGAACGACCACCACCCCGGACAGACCCGACTGGGGGAAACATACATGCACATGCAGAAGAGCGCAAAGGCCGCAACCAGGCCCTGGATCCACCGGCGGACGGACGGACGCTTCCCGCGCAGGAGCATCCCCACCCAGAAGCACAGCACCGGCATGGCCAGACCGGCCAGGAACCCGAATCCGGGGATGAGGGGCTCGGCGAAAGGAGCGCCGTGAAACAGAAGATAATTCACAAGGAACAGCGTGCAGGCCCCTCCGCCGAGGAGGAACGACGCGCAGGTGTATCTGTCAGTACTCATTTTCATATGCCGATCCGGAGAAGCGTCAACAGTGCGATGCATGTGTCCCTATACTTCAAATCGATTGATATGATGCCAGAAGGTCAGCGGGAGATGCACGTTCGGGAGGGCGACGGCCTTCTCGAAAAGCGGTGCAATCTGCTCATCGGTGAAGCCGGCCGCGCCGCAGCCGATGCGGGTCACAAGGAAGGTCTTCTCCGGGTGTGCGGCGGCGAACTCGATGAACTCGTCGACGAAGGGCCTGATCTCCTTCACGCTTTCCAGCGTCGTCGGGATGGCATAACTGTCGCCCTGCAGGCCAACACCTTGACCCCAGACGGCTCCGAAACGGTTGTACGCGGCAGCCGCGGCCCCACCGCTGTGGGAACCTGCGGGATTGCTCCCGAAGACGAAGACCTGTCCGGGCGCAAGCGTAGTGACATAATCCGGCGTTACACGCGTGGCGGCCGCCTTCTCGTTGAAGAAATCCTCGTCGGAGCGGGACAGCACACTGCCGCGATGGATTTTCGCATAGAAGGTTATCCCGCCGCGGCGGTGTCTGTCGAACATCGCCCCGGTACCCGCAGCCGTGGCGCTGAAGTTCAGCGAGTTGTTGATGTTCAGTTCACGCGCGACCTCGACGGCATCCTGGTTCGCGCCGATGTACACGAAGGTCCAGCCTTTCTCGCGGAGACGGGAGACCATCTCCTTGACGGCCTTGCCGGAGTATTCCCTGGATGCGTTCTCCAGTCCGTCGGTGATGACGGTGACAAGCACGCTGTCGCCCTCCTTTACCTTGCGCTCAAGGGCGGTGATGGACATCCCCATCGCGTCGTAAAGCGGTGTGCAGGCGTTCGGGCGGTAGTCGCTTTCCTTCAAGTCCTTCACATCGGCGATCGGAGCATCGTCGATGACGGTCTTGACTTGCTTGCCTACGGTGTTGAAGGTAACAAAGCTGAACCGATGGTTCTGCCCGGGATAGTTCTCCTGCGCGGCGCGGATGGACTGGATGGTCTCATTGGCGCCGGAAAGCGCCTGGTTGTAGATAGAATGCATCGATCCGCTCTCGTCGAGAATGAGGAGGTTGTGGACCGTGACGGCCTTCGTGGCCGGGGCAGCTTTTTTTTCGGAGCGGACCTCCTCCGGCTTCTGGGGAGCGGCATCTTCAGCGATGGGGGTGGGGTCATGTTGCGGGCAGGCGGAAACGCCGGCCTTCGGAATGATTTTCTTGAACACTTGCATGTTGTTTGTCTTAATAGTTTTCGTGGATGTAGATGGAACGGAGCGGCGGGCCGATAGAGCCATCATGATCTCATCTTGCCCTGTATCCAGGGACTGTCGGGCGTCAGATCCAGCAGGCCCTCCATTAGATCCTCCATGGTCTCGCGCCCGGCCTGTTCGATCGCCGCCTCGCAGGCGTGACCGAACGACTCGATGGCACGATCGATCTGCAGGAAGCACCAGCAGAGTTTACGGATGAGGCTGTCTGCGGTCTCAGGGCAAAAACAGTAGCGAAAAGTGACTGTCTCCAGCTCGTCCGACCGGATGACCGTGACCGGCGTCCTCTGCCGGTTGACCTTCTCGATGGCGAACAGGGCGATCCATTCTTCGTCCCTGTAATGGAAAGAATCCATCGGGAGGGTCTTCTCGATATAGATGTCCGGCAGGCAGTCTGTATAGACGACATACCTGTCTCCCTGCCAGATCGCCTGAAAGACATCTGTGTCCAGGACGCTAACCTGCAGGCCGCCACGCATGAGGGCTGCGCCCACTTCGTTGGATGACTGGATTCCGGTCATGACATTTAATGATGCAGTTGAAATAAAGATGGAACGTCTTCGAGTGTGGAGTTGCGGTTTCGTGAAAACGGCCGGCCTGCCGCACGCCTTTCACGCCTCACGGGCGGCAGGCCGATAGTGCCGTCAGATCAAGATACGATCTTCTGTCCCGGGACAAGTTCTCCGGATGTGAAGATGGAACCGGTATGGAGTGATTCCTGTGATTTGCGTTTTTCCTCCTTCATGTGTTCATAGGTCTCGAAAAAGCTGTTGTGCGTCTGGAAGAGAATCTCAAGATAGTACTTGAGGCTGTCCCGGAAATAGACGTACGAGTCACAGTAGTATTCTGCCTGGATGATGAGCCCCTTCCCGTCATCGGAAACCGTGATCTTTCCGACGGGGGTCTTCGCCTCCACATCGACGGCAGCGCGGCGCATCGAATCAAGGTCTTCAACCTCGGGATTCAGCGTATATCCCGTTGCAAGGCAGAGCAGAGGACAACCCGATGTGTAGACACGGAATCTGAGGTCGTTTTTCTTGAAAGCCATCCAAGTATCATTATCGTCGGGCTCCAGGATGCATCCATTATAGCGAAGGGCGGTCCGGATGGAATCCCTGGTTAAAGGAGTCTCCTTCTTCATTCTCTCTCTTTCCCCCAAAGTGGATACGACTGGGGCTGCGGGTTGCTTTTCCTTCAAAACTTCTTCCCGCCCCTTCAGGCGGCCGTTCTCTTCCAGTAGCTTGTCATATTTCGAGTCCTCCATTAGCAGAAGGACAAAGAGCACAATCGCAACAGCGCCCGCTGTAATCGCAAAGTACAACATGGTGCTAGTGCCTGGATACAAATTCAGTAATGATGTCAGATTTGTATGTCCGGGCGCACATGTCGGAGCTCGGAACAGTCAGCAGATTCGCCGACAGCGGGAACAGGTGTTGTATCATAATGCGTGAAAGTGATGTTTAATTTTTAGCTTATCCGAAAATGATTCAATTCGTTGTATTGTTCGTTACCAGTATATGTCATTGCTCGGCAAAGATAGAATCCTATTGCGAACAGGTTGTTCGTGTCGTTTTTCAACATCGACTGCATCTTTCCGGTGACGAAAATATGCTTTTATTATCACAATAAATCGTGTTTGGTACGAACTGCTGCCTGGCCATATGAATTGTCCCCGAAACCTCAGTTCGTACGCTATTTTGTCATTTCGTAAAAAATGCAAAAATCGCCTTGGCAGGCAGGGCTGTTTTTTCTATCTTTGCCTTCCGATGCCACAGTATTTCACCATATCGACCGCGACGGAGATGACCCGCATCCCCATGGACAAGCTCATGTTCATGACGGCTGAGGGCAACTGGTCGAAGGTGTACAACCAGGACGGCCACTCCATCCTGGTCAGAAAGCAGTTGGGACAGCTGGAGCAGGACCTCCTGGACCAGCTCGGGGACCAGCGGACCCCGTTCGTCAGGATCGGCCGGAGCCTCATCGTGAACAAGGACTACATCTACCGGATCGACACGGCCGAGCAGACGATTGTCATCAGCAATTTCTCGGGTCAGTACTTTACCCAGCTCGCCTCCAAGCAGGCGCTGTCACAGATAAAGTTCATGTTAGAAAACGGACAGTTATGAGGGAACGAATCAACGACATACTCGACGACGAAGTGCGGATCATCGGCGCCGGTCCGAAGAAGCCGCCACGCCGGAAGAAAAAATGGGTCTTCCCGCTCGTCGTCCTCGCCCTTCTCCTGCTCATGGGCGGCATCGTCATCGCCTTCTGGCCCCGTGAGAGACGGGACAAACCGATACAGGGAGTCTATGACCAAGACCCATACCAGGGTGTTCCTTTCGGCATCGTCTATCCGTCCGACACGCCCAAGACACCACCGCTCAGCCGCATCGCGGACACCGACAAGTCATTTACCGAGAAGATCGACACGACCATCAACGACATTCCGATGAGCATCCTCATCCCCCACAACGCAATGCCGGAACTGTCTGTCGGAAAGCCCAACCCCAGGGACACATCGATCATCCTCATCACCCAGGCCGCTGATATCCGCAGTGACAACCTGAAGATTCTCGGTTCTTTCGTCTACAAAGGAGAGGTCATTGCAAAGGGCACGTCCAAGAAAGGCTTCTGCGCCATCATTGACGGAACAATGAGGATCGGCGTCGGCGAGAACACGCCCTATTTCGAGATGAGCACCGAGCATGAGAACTACTTCTTCCGCCAGTTCGGCCTTGTCGACGACGGTTCACTCGTAGAGAATGAATTGAAGAACAAGAGTATCCGTAAGGCCCTCTGTTCCAGAGGAGAAGAGGTGTTCATCGTCTCTACCGAGTCCAACGAGTCCCTCCACGACTTCGCCCAGGCGCTTGTGGACCTCGGTTGCAAGAACGCCATCTCGCTCGTCGGCAGCCGCTACGCCTACGGATGGTCCGTCGACCGGGACGGGGCAACCTCTTTCTTCGGGGAGGATGTTCACAAGTACAAGAACGAGAACTACATTCTCTGGAGATAAATGAGTTCATGTGCCGTTGCCAGCGGAGCAGAAAGAACCTTTTGGTGGTTTCGGGCGCACCGGGCGATCATCTCGCTGGCTCTTTACCGGATGAGAGGCGATCGGGCGATATTGGTACCGGAGCCATGTTATCAAAGGTAAACCCCGAAAGGACCATCCGGCATCCGTTTTACAAGAGCCTACTTATCCTCATCCAGGCACAGCCCCTAGAAAAAAAGGCGAAGCACGAAAGGGCCGTAAAGGGCGCCCCCCGTAATGAATCGCACGATCAAAGACGGATCCGGATACCGACACTATCATAAGACGAATGAGGGCGAGGTCCGATACCCGTGTGCAGCACGTCTTTTCGCAATGTCCATTACTCCAATGATTGAAGAAGGAATGGAGGAGACCGGTGTCATTCGTCGTGCTCGTCCGCCGGGTCCCGGAACGGAGCCGAAGCGAGCAGATACCCGTAGGAACCCGCCCGGAAAGGGAACTCCGGGTACCGGTAGAGCGGGAACCGGGATTCCGTCCGGGCGTGCGTGTAGTACCAGATCGTAGCGTAATCATCCGGGTCCTCCCCCATCGTCTCCAGCTGCCGGAGATAGGAGGCGAGGGAGCGGCTCTCGACGATGTCCACCTTTCCGATGCGGTCGATGACGGGGCTGTGCCGTCGTGTCTGGTCATGGTCGAAACGATGGATGCGGCGTCCATCTGCCGTATAGCCGATGAGCTGGAACGTCATGCTCTTCCCGATGGCGGGCAGATTAAGCACGTTCCTGTCCGTGGCCACCACTGGAAGCCGGTGCGTACGGATGTATCTGCGGAGGGCGGCACCGGGATCCGGGGCATTCTCTATCGACGATGCCAGAACCTCCGCTTCGGTGTTCGTGAGGAGCGCGTTTCGTTTCTCTTCCATGCTCTCCTGCACTGATCGGGCGTTAGGGGCGAATACTGCGCTGTTTTCCTCAAAGCCCTTCACGGTGAACGTGTAGTAGCCAAGCACCCCGATCTTCGCCATGACCTCCCGCAGTCTCATCGTATGTCCCCGACGTGAGGCGGCCACATTGAGGACCAGTTGGTTGTCCACGATCCATCCTGCCGAAAGTAGTTTTCCAACTGCGGTCTGCGCTTCCGGTGTCACTTCCAGGGGCGATTGGAAATGTGTCTGTATGATGAACTGGCGTACCCCCACTGATGAAGCCTTCTCGCGGAAGTCCCGGAGGACTTCCACCAGCTCGTCGTCGATCCGCATCGGCAGGTAGGCCGGAAGGCGGGTGCCGAGCCGGACGCGCTGCAATTCGGCGTGCTTCTCCCCTTCCGGCCGGGAGGCATTGGACCGGTGTTTCCTGGCCGCCATCTGGAATACGGCGTCGAGAATGCTTCTCAGCGTCTTGTTCCGGCTCATCAGCGCATCTCCTCCGGTTATCAGGATGTCCCGCAGCAGGGGATCCTTCTCGAAGTACGCCATCAGGCGTGAGAGTCTCTTCGGCCAGGAATCGTGTGGCTTGAGGCTTGCCAGGTCAAAGTTCAGTCTCTGGCTCTGGAATCCGTACATGCGCTGGCATGAGGCGCACAACCCGCCGCAAGCACGCCCCATCGTATCAGGGATGAGGATGGCCACGTCGGGATAGCGGCGGTGTATGTTCCCGCCCTCGGGGACGAGCCATCCCGCCGCATTCGGCTTTCCTTCCACCACGGCGTCTTCCCTTTCCCAGGCCCGTATGTTCCCGAAGTTCCTCACGAGCTCCGGCGAATAGAAGACATAGCTGCGTATCGCAGAGTCGTCGTATCTGCCGAGGGGGTCCAGAAGGGACAGGTAATAGGGCGTGACGAAGAAAGGGATTTCTTTCTTGCGGGCACTTCGCAGGAGGTACATCATTTCCGAGGAGAGGGAGTTGCGCAGGAACAGGTTGATTTCCTTCGGGCTCCTCAGTGCCATGGCCAGTTGGAAACGGTCATCGCCCCACCATGCGTTCACCTGTTCATACTTTTCCTCGTATGTCATCCGTTCGGTAAACCGGAACCGGGTTGAGTGCCCGCGCTCCACCTTCTCTATCAGGAGGTGAGCTATGCGCTCGCGGTTCTCTGCCCGGACGCGGACCACCGTTTCGTCAAGGCCGGACGGCCAGCGATCGACCAGTTGCCGCATCGACTTTCCCGAAGGAGGGGCGTGCTCCCTTCCTGTCAGCCGCCGAAGCTGCTCGAAAAGATCCAGGTACAGGTCGTTTCCATGGGTAGGGGCGGCTTCGTGCCTAAGGAATCTCCAGAGATGGCCGAGCGTATTTAATGTCATCGCCTCTCCTCTGGACCATTCGCGGATGGTAGTCCCCTCGTTTTCCACCAACCTTGCGAACAGGTCCTTAGCGTCGCCATCCGCCCTGTCCGCGATCCAGCGCGCGAATGCGGACAGGAAGGAGGCCCCGTCCGCAGCCGATTCCGCCATCAGTTTCAGTTCCGGGAAAGATCTCGCATAGGCTCCTTCCAACTGCATCGAGGTCATTGATATGAATTGGCTTTGTCTCATTACTTTAAATGCTCTTTCTATCGTTTTCAGTACTCGGGATCGATACTGTCGCCGTTTATCGTCTCGATGCCGGCAGGAAGCCCTCACTCCACTCTATGCATCTCCTCGGATTCCAGAAAGCAGGCCGGAGCGGTATCCTCCTCTCCGGCCTGCTTTCCGTACACCCCCCGGGCTCACGATTGGCGGGACTCTCCGGGCGGGAAACTGGCTCCGACACCTACCTGTACTTCCGGTACGAGTAGAGTATCCTTTTCCCAAGGGTTTCCTGCATCAGCACCAATCTACTGTCGGTAAGTTCAAGGACATCGAAAGTCCCTGACAGTCTCATATGGTGGAGCAGTCCCTCCGAGAGCCATAGCACCTTGTTGAAGCTAATCTTTTTTTTGTTGGCGTTGTAGGTGAAGCGGACACCATCGACATCGACATCCTTCAGGTCGAACTTTGTGAAGCTGCCTTTCTTAGCGATGGCATGTGGGAACGGGAATTCACCGAAAGTAAGAAAGAAATGAAGGCCTGAGTAATCCACTTCCTTCTGATTCGCCGTTGAATTCCCGGATATCTCCGTCTTTGTCTCCATTTCCCACACGGCGTACAGACGTCTTGTCGTATCGCCGGTGTGTGGAATGCTGAGCGTCTTGCATGAAACGAAAAGGGATAGGCACACCGAAGCTGTCGCAAATAATGTTTTTCTCATCCTGACGTAATTAAAGTTCTTTATAATGTTCTTTCGTTGTTGGATAATCGCACTAAAATAATCCCCTCACTCCGCTCCTGATTGCCCCTGTCATCGCTTTTATCATAGCAGGATATTGTTCTGGATAAAGACTTCTTCCAGTTTATCATCTTCCATAGCGGAAAGATCTGACGGCAATACTCGCGCAATAGATCCTACATAATGACCGTTCTGGTAGACATCCGTGCCTTCTTCATCACAATTACCGTTGATTTTGTTTAGGCCGGCGCTGAAATAATACCTGAATAATAATTCTTCTCTGTTCATTTTCTGCCCTCGTTGAAAATCATCTTCTGCTCATCGTTGTAGTATTTCATAACCCACTCGATAAATTCATTGCGGTAGTTGGTGGAGTTATCTATTTCCTTCTTCTCTTGGACCAGGATATCATTATCATGCGGACGAGGGGGTAAGTTTGCGAAGGGACACAGGGG
>JAEEGL015176083.1_pt1 | contig 11757 bp, 5 predicted proteins | sample 9134231 | NCBI WGS metagenome assembly JAEEGL01 (sample SAMN16246548, study PRJNA631951) | gut metagenome | biome: gut microbiome; feature: rumen; material: fiber-attached | host: Bos | place: Iran: Karaj | collected 2018-10
CGAGGCGAGGGCGCGGAGCATGGAGAATGGATTGACTCCGGGGTGGTGCCAAAACCATCTGTCCTCATAGTCAATGACGGCATCGAGCGCCCGCGGCGGAATTTCCGACAATCGAACGCGTATCCGGTATTTTTGATCCCCCGTCAGCGAGAGACGCAAAAGGCGACCGTCTCTGTCATAAATGCGGCAGGAGAAATCCTTCTCCGCCAGGGGATGCGGACAATCGGCAAGCTTTGCCGCCAGCAGGACGGCGGCCGGCAGCAGAAGGAAGATAACGGGCAGGAGGAAACGGAAGAGCTTCCCCCTGCCCGACGTCTTATCGCCCACCCGCCACGAAAGCATCAGCGGATTTCAAGCATCCCCGAAGTGCCGACCGCATTGCGCGCCGGGTCGTACATCGCCTCGCCGTGGGGCGCGGGCGCAGTGAATCGGCCGCGGGTGGCGGCTCTCAACTTATAGGTGAAACAACGTTCCTCCGGGGTGAGGCTGACGAAGAAAATGGCCCGATCCTCGCGCCTTTCCTGACGAACAAGGCCCGGAGCGGACGAAGAAGGGGCGTCCTTTTCAAGGACGGGTTCAAGGCCGCCGGGAACGAGGTCGACAAGAACGGCATTGTCAAGGTCGCCGCCCGTGGAACGGGCGCACACCCTAGCCGTCACGACATCGCCCAAAGCCAAAGCCTTCACGGACTCACCCGCGTCATTGCGGTAGGTGCGTGATATTTCCATTCCGTTGCTCTCCGCCTTCGGCGTGGCCATGTCATACCCTTCTTCGGAAAGATGGGCATACAATTCCTTCGCTGCGCCGTTCTTTTCCCTGACGAGGTAACGGCGGCATCCCGGAGCATCCAGGTACAGCAGTCCATCGGATTCCGCCGGTTGCCCCGCGGGAGTTCCGAAGGCCTTCGCGTACTCGTCGCAGGAAATGTCGAGCCCGGCGGGTTCAGGAGACTTTGCGGAGGCGACGGCGGCCAAGGCACGGCTGGCCATGGCCATGTCAACAGTCGTCGCATCGGTGCTGAAAGCGGCATCCAGCAGTTCGCGGAGCGGCATGCGGTCACTTTTGTCAGGGAAGGACTTCTGCACGATAAGGGCGTAGAGGGCGCGAGCCATGGTCGTTGAGAAGAAGGGATCCTTTGTCACCTGCACGGCCGAGGTTGAAAGCCTGGCCTCCGCACGCCTCGACAGGCGCAAGGTGGCAAGGCTGTCGGCGAGCAGGGCCGTGAGGACGTCATTTTCCCAATTACGCGTGTTCTCCTTGAAATAGTTCTCTATCGCGTTAAGTTCATTGGTCATGATCCGCCCGTCACGCTGAAGTATCCAAGCGCCGTACATCTTTATGCGGCCGTCCTCAACGCTTTCGGGCGTGCGCGCAACCATTCTCTGCAGGCAGGCCAGCAAGTTCTCGGTCAGGCCCTCGGGCGTCTGCATGCCGTGCTCCCTCATGGTTACGAGCAGGTCGGAGGCATAGGCCGTCAGGAAAAGCGATCCATCCCCGGAGCCGGGCCAGAAGGTCACGCCATTGTACTCGTCAAATGAGGCGCGTATCGCCGAGATGGCGCGGCTCACGGCCGCATCGCCGCGCTTGCGCTGCTCCGCGATGTCCCTCCGGCCATTCTTCATGACCAGATCGCGCAGTTCGGGCAAATCCCACAGAACGACATAGGGCATGGCCCTGCTGATGCTCTGCTCTGTGCAACCGTAAGGATATTCATCCAGCTTGTCCAAAAGCGAGCGCAAGGCCAGGAGAGGAGCAGCAGAGAGGGAGAGGCGGGATTGCGCCGCGTAAGGATAGACGTCCCGATCGGAATCGAAAGCATAGTCGCTTCCCTGACGGGGCGCAGTTTCGAGCGGCATGGCCCTTTCCGTTCTTCTGATCTGCGCCGCAGGCCTCACGGACACTTCCTGCATGCGAACCACGGGGTCTCCGTTTCCGTTCAGCCGTGCGGAGAACTTCACGCCGACCGCTCCGAGGGAGACCCCGGCCCGCATCCGAAAGACAAGGGCCTTCTCGGCGTTCTCATCGATCGTCACGTCCCAGTCCTTTTTCCCGGATTCTAACGAAAGCCCCTCCGGGCATTCCATATGCACCGACACCCTGGCGTTCTTGCCGCTTCCGGCAACGGTATTCGCCACGACCACGGCCCCCTCGAAGCTGTCGCCCGGGGCGACCGCCAAGGGCAGCTGCGGCTTGAGGATGAGCATGCCGCGCACGCGAGCGGACGCCCGAGCGCTGCCGCAGGCGGAAGGCGCGCCGTCAGGAGCCGCGCTGCCAACTGCCATGATGCGGACCGCCCCGCTGAAATAATCAGGCACGGCAATCTCGACATCCCGCCCATCTTTAGAGACATCGACTATTTCAGACCAGAAGGCAAACGGGGGTTCGCTCTTGCGGCGGAAGGGGTTGAGGAAACGCCCCCCCCCGTTGCCCATGCCGCCGCCGAATCCCGGTATCCTGCCGCGCAGGCGCTCATGCTCGGGCATGAGAAGGTCGAATGCCTGACGCGTCGCCACATCAAGCGCCCGGTCGGTCAGAAGATCCTTCAAAGGATCGGGGGTTGCGAAATCGGTCAGCGCCAGAACGCCTTCATCCACGGCGAAGACCTGCACCCGGCCCGGCAACCTTGACGCGACATGAACGGTAATCTTCTTTCCCGGGCTGACGATTTCCGGAGCCTTCACGCTGAGCCCCATGTCCCTGCGGGAAATTCCGGCGGTGAAGGGGGCTACGGCGAAGACATGGGGGTTCATGTAGACGACCTGCGAATCCGCGGACCGCACGAAGGAGACGTTCACATAGCCGCGGCCTTCAAAGTCATCCGGTATGCGGATCTCCTGCACGCTTTCCCCGGCCTTGGCCGAGAACCACGCGTGCGCGGCCACGTTTTCCCGCTCTATCGTCACGAGGCCGGTTCCGTCAAAGGGGGCTGACATGCGGAAGCGTATCGTGTCGCCCGCCTCATACGAGGTCCTCTCAAGCTTCAGCCTGAGGGCGCCGTTTGCAAGCACCGCCTTTTCTGAAGGTTCGGCGAGACGGTTGCCTGCCACGCCGTAGGGGATGGAGGCGAGGGTATGCCCCGCGGCATCACGAACGGTCACAAGATAGTCCCCGGCCGTATCCGTGGGCATCTGCCAGACGACGCCTTCCGCGGCGGCACGCAGTTTCTGGGATGCTATTTCCGTATCGACCGGGGTCGCGTCATAGCGGTAGTTCCCGGCGGCGTCGCTCACGAGATTCGTCACATAACGCCGGGCCGAAAGAACGAGGGATATGTCCTTATCCGTCACTGGCTTGAGCTTCTCATCGAAAAGGAAGATGCGCACGCCCGCCTTGCTCGCCTGTGGAATGTAGTCCAGATTGTTCGCCCCATCCACCGGCTTGTATCCGAGAAGGACGCTGCGCGGGGAGAAGAAGGCGCTCAAGCTGCGCGAGACTGCCCGGCCCCCGGCCTTCTCAAAGCCTTCGATGCTCAAGGTGCCGAGGTTCGTACCCGCGCGGAGCTTCTCGACAGGCAGGGAAATGACGGCTTCGCCCTTCTCATCGGTGACCGCGTCGGGTATGGCAATTTCCTGAACATCGCCGTTCATGGGGCTTGCATCGACGAAAGCCAGATCCGTATGCCGCGAGGGGAAGGAAAGCTGCGTCGGAACAGCGCGGAAAGCCACGCGAATTCGATGGCCGACGGCCGGTTCTCCATACAGGTTGTCAAGCCGGACCTTGAGAGAGACTTTGTCGCCTGGGGCAGTGCGTATCCAGCCGTCCGTCATTTCCGAAAGTTCAGCCTTGAGCGCGAGGGTATCCGGCTGGAATTCCTCTACCCTTGCGGTCGCGCTGCCAACGACGCTACCTCCGTCGTTCTCCCCTTCAAGCCTGATGTCGAGCCTGTAGGTGCCGGTCGCGCAATCCTCATCCGATTTCCAATCCAGGGAGACGAGTCCATCCTTGCCGACGGAAAGCTTCCGCTTCATCACGACGTTGCCGGCGGGGCCGTACATGACGGCCTCGAGCGGCACGGCGTTGGCAATGGGCTCCCAGTCCAAACGGCGAAGCACGCAGGCGAAATGCAGGGTCTCGCCCGGCATGTAGAGGCCGCGCTGGGAAAAGACGGAGGCTGTCAGGCCTTCAGAGGTGCCGTGCCGGCCGGAGACGGCAAAGTCGCCGTAGTCAACCTGCCGCGACGATTCGGAAAGCGAAAGCCACGCCATGTCGTCTCCGGAGACGGCGACGACGGCTTCGGGGTGCTTCTCTCGCTTGAGACCGTGAACCGGCGGCAGATCGACCCTTCCGCCATTCGCCGTGCGCCCCGAAATCACCGGCAGGCCGTTCGCACCGAGAAGGCGAACCTCCGCGCCGTCAACGGGGTTGCCTGTCGACAGGCTGCGTACGAATGCCGTGCGCGCGCCATCAACCGAGGTCTTGAGCATGAGGCCGAGGTCAGTGACGAGTATGAGGCGCGAAACCTGGCAGAGTTGCTCCTTGCCGTTGGAACCGGTGAGAGTCAGATTCATCAGCCCATGGAACGGGCCCTTTCCGCCGTTGGCGGCAGAAAGGTCAAGGGCCGTATACGCGGCTTTTCCGGGGTCTCCCTGAACAACATCGATCGAACCTTCCTCGGCCACCCCCATGGTGCTGAAATCACATTCCTCATCCCTGCTGAAACCGGATTTCTGCGCCAGCAGAGCGAGGAAGGGATCGCGTATGCGCTCTATGCGCCACTTGATGGATTTCACCCCGATGCTGTGTATGTCAATCTTCTGTTCGCTGCCGAGCGGCAAAATGTTACCGGGCTGCAGGAAATTGATCTCAGGTTCAAGAGAAGGCACCCTGAGGATGAAGCGCCGCACTTTGCCGAGCGAATAGCCCGCCGTCGCGCGCAGGCCGCTGCGCATCGCAGCCATGAGTCCCCTGCCAGCCTCGACGGGAACGCTCATGCGGATTTCCGTCGCCGCCTCGTCTGCAGGCTGCAGAAGACGTGCTTGAATTTTCTGCCCGCGCGCTATGTCGGAAGCGCCGATCGCCGGCATCGAGGGCCAATCGCAGTCGACGCGATCGCTTTTCTCGCGCTTCGCCGGCAGCATGACGAGATCCAGAAACTTGAGCACTTCGCCGGGAAGGGTCTGCATGCTCGTCTTCACGACGAGCTGGTATTCCCGCGCGAGCTCATCGGTGTAGGCGGGGCTGATGGATATCTCCTTGACATCCATAATGCTTTCCTTGCCCGTTATCGCCACCCGGAAATCTGTTTTATAGATTGCCCCCCTGCTCCCGCCCGAGGCATCGACAACGCGCTTGCCGTCGGCGAAATGCCAGGCAGGCATTCCGCTAAAGGAGAGTATCGCGGCTGAAGTCCGTTCCGGCAGGGCCTGAACCGGAACATTGAATACGACCTCGTCACACGCCTCATTCCAAACGAATGCCGGCTCGCCGAATGCAAGGCCGCTACGCGGATCAGCTGCCGCCACGCGCAGCGCTGATTCTGCCGACCGCTTGTCGGCCGGCCAGATGAACTGCAAGGGCACCGAAAGGATGTGTCTGCCCTTGTTGGACGGATCAATCCAAAGGTTTTCCTTGCCTTTCACGCGCACGGCCTGCGGCTGGGTCCGATAGACGAAATTTTTGGCGGAGAGGGAGAAACGGGGAGGCAGGGGAAGCTTATCCAGGGAGATGGTGTATGCGGTATCCGGGGCCAGATGTTCCTTGGGCTCAAAGTGGATCTGGGCGCCGCCGCTCCATCGCCAGACGCCCTCAACGGCGGGGGTCATGACCACGCCTTTCGCAACCTGCCCGATCTTGCCGGGTGCGGGCGCCGCACACTCACGGGACCAGTTCGCGCCGTATGCTTTTTTGCAGCGCTCGGCATCGACGGCGAGTGTGATGTCCAAGCCGTCCTGCCAGGCAGTCTGCGAGGCATCGCTTGTCAGAACCCGTCGGTACGCGGGGCCGGCGATGGCGTCCCCCCATGCCGCGCCGAGCAGCAGACAGCAAAAGACAATGGCATTACAAAGCAAAAACGATGCGGAAAGCCGGTGAATTCTCATGAAAGTCCCCTTTCGAAGAGTGTGTTCCCCAAGGTAGCCAGCGCGACATGATAACAACTTACGAAATTTAATTAAGCGTACCTTTTCACAAACTCTGTGTCAATCCGGTGGAAAAAGGATTCCAACACCCCACAAACGCACTGGGGGACCCCCCAATGGGGTCCCCCGGCGGGCATTTCAGGGCCGAAGAGGCAAGCCCTGAAAAGATGGAAGAGAGATGGGATCAGTCAGCCTGCATGCGAATGAAGGTGGGAATCTCCATCTCATCATTATCGAAGGTGAAATCATTGGCACCTGGCGTGTGCGGATGCTGGCGGCCAGCTCCGGCCAGAGGGTATGCCTTTCTCGGACGTCGCGAATAGGCCGGCACATCCAGATTTCCATAGCCGTCGGCGATCGGATAGTCCACATCGCTCGCACCACTGCTCGGCTGCACCGGGAACAGTCTGCCCTGAACACGGAGTTCGGGAGAACGGCGCGAAGTCTGGGCGCCTGGTTCATGCGCGCGTTGATGCGGCATGGGGATGATCTTCACCGGCTGCGCTTCGGGCTCGGGCAGCACGGACTGCGTCTGGTCGATGCCGGTGGCGATCACTGTGAGATGCAGTTCATCGCCCAACGTATTGTCGAAAACGACGCCGAAAATGATGTTGGCGCCCTGCGGTGCGGCGTTTGAGATGATCTGACCGATTTCGTCGACCTCGGCTCCCGTGATGTCGTCGGAGGCTGTGATGTTGTACATGACGGCGCGGGCCGACTCCAAGGAGACGTCCTCAAGCAGGGGGCTTGAGATGGCGCGTTGAGCCGCCTCGCGGGCGCGGTTCTCGCCGGTCGCGACCCCCGTTCCCATGAGTGCCATTCCGGATTCGGACATGACGGTGCGCACATCGGCGAAATCGACATTGATCAGGCCTTCCTGCACGATAGCGTCGGCTATGCCCTTGACGGCGCAATAGAGCACGTCATTGGATTTCTGCAGCATGTCCTTGAAGGCGGCCTTCTTGGGGGCGAAGGTCAGCAGACGATCGTTGGGAATCGTTATCAGGCAGTCGACGTGCTCCTTGAGTTCGGAAAGTCCGGCTTCGGCCGCATCGTGGCGCGGCGATCCCTCCCAGGAGAAAGGCTTCGTCACGACACCCACGGTCAGGGCACCCTGCTCCTGTGCGGTCTGCGCGATGACCGGTGCCGCGCCAGTGCCTGTTCCGCCGCCCATTCCGGCGGTGACGAAGACCATTTCGGCATCGCCGATGGCATCACGGATGGCGTTTTTGCTTTCTTCAGCAGCATCATGACCAATTTTCGGGTTTGCCCCGGCGCCGCGGCCGCGGGTCAGCTTTTCACCCAGCTGCAGCTTCGTCGGGGAGTGGTTCTTGCGAAGGGCCTGCATATCCGTGTTCGCGCATATGAATTCAACTCCCTGCAGGCCGGAGTCAATCATGTGCTGCACGGCGTTTCCGCCGCCGCCGCCCACGCCGAAGACTTTTATCCGCGCACCATTGTCATACATCGGCAAGGAATCGTCGGTATTTTCTTTGTCGAGAACGTTCTCGACATCATCCATAATAGACTGTGCCATCATGCCTCTCCTCTGTTGGTAACAAGTTGCCCGCAATCTCAAGAAATCTCGGAGAACCAGCGTTTCACCCTCGCCCACAGGGACTCCGAGGCGCCGGCTTCGCTCCGACTGGAAAACGGTTTCGATTCGGCGGCCCTCTCCTTCTCGACGCCAAGGCGCAGAAGACCGACGGCCGTTGAAAATTTGGGATTGTTGACGACATCCTTCAGACCGCCGACGTCGCGCGGCGATCCGAGGCGCGTCGGAAGGTTGAAGATCTCTTCACCGAGCTCGCGGCATCCGTCGATGAGGGACGTGCCGCCGGTCAGGACGACGCCCGCTCCGATGAGATCCTTGTAACCGGACTGGACGAGCTTCTGGTCGACGAGGGACAGGATCTCCTCCATCCTAGGCTCGCAGATTTCGGCCAGCACCTGCCGCGAAAGACGCCGGGGCTCACGGCCGCCGACGCTCGGCACCTCAATGAAATCATCGCCGCGCACGAGATCCGCCCGCGCACAACCGTATTTAATCTTTATCTTTTCAGCCGCGGCAACAGGGGTGCGCAGGCCGAAAGCGATGTCGTTTGAAAGATTCTGCCCGCCCAAGGCAAGCACGGCCGTGTGTTTTATCGAGCCGTTCGAGAAAATTGCGATGTCGGTCGTACCGCCCCCCAGATCGACGAGGGCCACGCCGAGCTCCTTCTCCTCATCGGTAAGCACGGCCTTTGCCGACGCCAATGACTCCAGGGCCAATTCCTCGACATCCAGCTGGCTGCGGTTGCAGGAGCGGATTATGTTCTGCGCCGACGATACGGCACCGGTCACGATGTGCACCTTGACCTCAAGGCGGACGCCGGCCATTCCGAGGGGATCGACGATTCCGCGCTGGTTGTCGACTATGTACTCCTGCGGCAGAATATGGATGACTTCCCGATCGGCGGGTATGGCGACGGCACGGGCTGCATCAAGGGAGCGATCGATATCGTGGTGATCGGCCTCCCCCCCCTTGACGGCTATCACCCCGTGGCTGTTGATGCCCATGACGTGGGCCCCCGCGATGCCGACGTAAACCGACCGGATGTCGCAACCGGCCATGAGCTCGGCATCCTCTACTGCGGAACGGATGGACTGGACGGTCTGCTCAATATTGACAACGACGCCCTTGCGCAGGCCGGTCGAAACGCTCGTGCCGATGCCGACGACATTGACAAGCCCGCCTTCGCCGACTTCGCCGACGACAGCGCAGATCTTGGTCGTGCCGATATCAAGACCGACTATGAGCTGGGACTTGTCCATCACGATAACTCCTGCAAATTCTCACACGCCGCCTTTTACCGGCGTATTAAGCACGACCCAAACACTGCCGTTGACGGCATGAACCTCACGGACGTCCTTCAGCTCATGTCTTCTGGCCAGATCGCCAATGGCCACTCCGAGCCGTTCGATGTTCCCCTGCCAGTCATCCGTCGCTATGGCAAGGCGCATCTCCCTGTCTTCAAGATAAATCTCTATCCCCTTTGCCGGGCTGACCGACACCTGGGCGATGTTGCCGACCTCGACGGGAATTCCCCCCCCCTGTATATCGCGCAGGATCTGGGTCAGCCACGGTCTCACGGCCTCTGCGCCGGGTTCTATGGCGAGCGTCGGCAGCGAAAGAAAATTCTTGCTCTCCACGGGGGCGATCAGCTCGCCCAGCTCGTTGGCATAATACAATACGCCGTCCTTATGCACCCAGAACGAAGGCATGCGTTCTTTCAGACGTATGACGAACCTGTCGGGGAGGAGACGCTTTACCGAGACCTCCTCAACCCAAGGCGTTCTCTTGAGGTTCTGCTCCACGCCGGAGATACTCACCGCCAGACAGTTCCCGCCTTCCTTTATCCCGGCGTATTCCAAAACCATTTCTCGCGTCAGGCGGACGTTGCCCGTCACATCGATATGGCGCGTCTTGAAAAAATCGCTGGTGACGGCAGAATCATACAACCATATGAAACTGTAGCCGACCCCCCACAGCATGCCTGCAAGCACGGCCGCCACTGCCACCCCGGCGAAAAACCTGCGCAACTTGCCGAAGTTCTTCATGAAATCGGGGAAATGAACTTTCAGCGAAAAAGAAGAACGCGTTTTCGCCGCTTTTTCAACCGGGGCCGATCTTGTCTTTTTGTAGCGATTTCCCTTAATTTTCTTGTTTTTCAAAAACAACGGCACGGGATTATCCTGACTTCCGGCTCAAGCGTGATGCCATATCTATCGCGCACGGTTTCCCGCGCTTCATGCATAAGGGCGAAAGCGGCCTGGGCCGTGCCATGGTTCGCATTCACCAGAAAATTCGCATGCACGGAGGAAAAGGCCATGCCGCCGAGCGCCTTTCCCCGAAAACCCGCCATCTCCAGCAACTTTCCCGCCGGCATTTCCGGCGAAGGATTCTTGAAGACGCAACCGGCGCTTTTCGCCGTCACAGGTTGTCTAGATTTTTTTTGGAGAAAGTTGAAACTCATGCGGTCCAAAATGCCATCCCTCGATGCTTCGGTCAAGCCAAAAATGGCTTCCAGCACCATAAAATTCTCTTCTGTTCCCGCGAGGGAAAGCTTGCGGTAGCCGAAGCGCATGTTCCCGGCCTTGACGCGGATGATCTTTGAGGAGGAAAATACGAGAATCTCTTCGACATGCCGACATGTTTCCGTGCCGAACGAGCCCGCGTTCATCGCAACCGCACCGCCAACGCTCCCGGGGATGCCGGTCAGCCCCTCAAGCCCTCCCAAGCCCTTTTCCGCGCAGAAACGCAGAAGACGCGGCAAGGGCACGCCAGCCCCCGCGCGCACGAGGATCTTTCTGTTTTCCGAGCCGACGATCTCCGGCCCATGCCGCAACAGGGGGCGGATGATCACAAGCGGAAGCTCCCCATCGTCGGCAAGTATGTTGCTCCCCGCCCCGACGATGTACGGGCTCCCCCCGAGGCTTTTCAAGCGTTCGGGCAAGGCCTCAAGGTCGGCTTCTCCTTCGAGAGAGAGCTCGGCTATCGCCCTGCCGCCAAGCCGCAAGGTTGTCATATGGGAAAGGAGGGGGGATGCTGTCTCACGCAAGGCCGTTCTCCAGCCACAAGGGCCCGAGGCGCGTGATCGACCCCGCGCCGAGCGTCAGCAAGACATCGCCCTCATTCAATATGCCGTCCAAGCCTTTACCCATCTCCTCAATGCCGGGGAAGTAATATACAGGCGTCTTTGAGACCTGCCTTATCCCCTGAACGAGGTTCTGGCCCGTTATGCCGGGGATGGGTCTTTCGGATGCTGCGTAGACCTCCGTCAAAAGCAGGACATCCACTGAATCGAAAACCTTGCAGAAATCGCCGAAATGAGCCTGGGTTCGGCTGAATCTGTGCGGCTGGAAGGCGACGACGAGACGCCTGCCGGGGAATACCCGGCGCGCCGTGTCGAGCGTCGCCGCTATCTCGGTGGGATGATGGCCGTAGTCGTCGATGACGGTGACCCCGGCTTTCTCCCCCTTGTATTCAAAGCGGCGTCCGACGCCCCCGAATCCGGCAAGACCTTTGACGCAGTCCTCAAAGGCGATGTCCGCCGCAAGGGATGCCCCGATCGCCCCGAGCGCATTCAGTATGTTGTGCGTACCCGGCTGCGGCAAGCGCGCCACGCCGAGTTTCTCATCCCTTCGCCACACCTCGAATTCATTAACCCTGCCCGTTTCGATGGGCACCGCGCGCAGCTCGTTTTCCGCGCCGAAGCCATAGGTCATGACAGGCCGCTTAACCTTGGGCAACAGTGCCCGAATGCCGTCGTCATCGCCGCAGACGACGTTCAGGCCGTAGAAAGGCACCTTGTTCATGTACTTCACGAAGGCGTCGTTGATCGCATCCCTCGTGCCGTAATGGTCAAGGTGATCCTCATCGACATTGGTCACCACGTTGATGACTGGAAAGAGGCAGAGGAAAGAGCCGTCGGATTCATCCGCTTCGGCTATCAGATAGTCGCCATGGCCCAGATGGGCGTTCGTTCCGTAGACATTTAGCCGCCCCCCGATGATGACCGTCGGATCAAGCCCCGCTGTGTCAAATATGGAAGCCGTGAGTGAGGTCGTCGTCGTCTTGCCGTGCGTTCCGGCGATGGCGACACCGGTTCTCAGGCGCATAAGTTCCGCGAGCATCTCC
>JAEEGL015703670.1_pt1 | contig 11757 bp, 8 predicted proteins | sample 9134231 | NCBI WGS metagenome assembly JAEEGL01 (sample SAMN16246548, study PRJNA631951) | gut metagenome | biome: gut microbiome; feature: rumen; material: fiber-attached | host: Bos | place: Iran: Karaj | collected 2018-10
TCTGCAGCCGTTATGCCCAAGTTCCTTCGCCAGCTCATGAACGGCGAGACACCTACCATCAACGGTGCCGGCAAGCAGTCAAGAGACTTTACCTACGTTGACAATGTAATCGAAGGAAATCTTCGCGCATGTCTTGCTTCTTCGGATGTTGCGGGAGAAGCCTACAACATCGGCGCAGGCGGAAGAGAGTTCCTTATCGATGTATATCATCATTTGACAGATGCACTGGGAATGGACGTTGAGCCGATCTTCGGACCACCGAGAGCAGGAGATATCAGGGATTCCAATGCAGATATCACCAAGGCAAGAACCAATCTCGGATACGATCCTTCCTATGACTTTAAGGCAGGCATTGAGCTTGCAATAGAATGGTATAAAGCAAACCTATGAAGATAGCTATCAGAATGGATGACATAACTCCGGATATGGACTGGGGCAAGTTCGGAAGGTTCAGAGACCTTCTGGATGCTCACAATATTACACCCCTTATCGGAGTTGTGCCCAGGAACAAAGATGAAAAGCTCTCATTAAATCCGGCCAGAGAAGACTTCTGGGAGTACATAAAGACTCTCAGGGACAGAGGCTGGATAGTGGCTATGCACGGATATAAGCACCGCTACACCACAACCGATCCGGGGCTTTTCCCTATCGGTGGCAAGTCAGAGTTCGCAGGTCTTTCCTTTGATAAGCAGGATGAGATGATCCGCAAGGCCAAGAGGATACTCAGGACCAACGGCATCGAGACTGACATCTTCATGGCGCCGTCTCACTCTTTTGACAAAAACACACTGGTGGCGCTTAAGAAAAACGGCTTTAACCGCATCACAGACGGGTTTGGTACAGAGCCTTTTAAGATGGATGACATGATCTTTTATCCCATCGCAGTTAAGAGGAGCGATTCTCTTAAGGATACCGGGGAGGGTATCGTTACCTTTGTCTACCATGCAAACACCATGGAGGACAAGGATTTTGACAAGTTAAAAGAGCTTTTGGAATCAGGCAAGGCGGTTTCATATTCAGAGTTCTTTGCAAGAGAGGTGCAGGATAGAAATACCGCGGGTTTTGTTAAACAGTATGCGCTTGCCAAGGCCAAATACCTGGCTGTTAAGCTGCGCAAGCTTAGGGGATAGTAGATGGAAAGTTATGGTCAGATACGTGTACTCCATGTGCTTGGGGGCCTTGGAGTTGGCGGCGCTGAGTGCCGAATAATTGATTTGTACAGAAACATGGACAGAGAGAAGATCCAGTTTGATTTTCTTGTCCATTATTCACCTGAGAAAACAGGAAAAAAGAGTCCGACTTCAGATGAACTCATGGCAGTTCGCGAGCCGGACTATTTTGATAATAGCGTCCTTAAGCTTGGAGGCAGGATCTTCTGTCTTCCCAAGTTCACCGGAACCAATATAGCAGAGTACAGGACTGCAATTAAGAGATTTTTTGACAGCCACAAAAATGAGTGGAAGGTGGTTCAGGGTCATATGACCAGCACATCTGCCATTTATCTTCCCATTGCCAAAAAATCCGGCGTTCCCATCTGCATTGCACATGCAAGGAGTGCAGGCGTTGATGCGGGAGTCAAGGGAGTTGCCACAAGGATACTCAGAAAGCCTCTTCAGAAGGAGGGCATTACCGATTACAATTTTGCCTGCTCGAAAGAGGCCGGAATATCCGTGTTTGGCCAGAACCTGGTAAATGCCGGTGCTGTAAGGATCATACCCAATGCAATAGACCTTAAGCACTTTGCATATGATCCGGTAAAAAGGGATAAGATAAGAAATGAACTGGGAGTTTCCAATGCACTGGTCATCGGGCATGTGGGAAGTTTTCGCTATGCCAAGAACCATGAGTTTCTTTTAAATGTTTTTGCGCAGCTCTGCAGGCTTCTTGATAATGATGACTTAAACCAGTACAGCATGCTCCATGGTATGCGCATAAGGCTCCTTATGCTGGGCAAAGGTCCTCTTATGGAGGAGATGCAGAAACTGGCTGACAAGCTTCATGTGGCTGACCGCTGCATCTTTGCAGGGAATAAATCAAATGCCAGCGACTACTATCAGGCAATGGATTATTTCTGCTTCCCGTCCAGATATGAGGGACTTCCGGGAAGCGTTATAGAGGCTCAGGCAGCGGGTCTTCAGTGCCTTGTATCGGATGCTGTAACACCTGAAGTTTGTGCCACGGAACTGGTTTCGATGAGAAGTATCAAATCTGAGCCAAGAGACTGGGCAAGGAAGATTTTGGATGACCTTCTTCTCAGAGAGGATTATCACTCTGATCCCCTTGAGGAGGAGATAAAGCTCAACCAGACCTTTACCGCCATTGCCGGCGAGAGACGAGAGAGTGTATTTGAGACTGAAGATATGCCTGATATCGATGCTCTTGATGCCGGGACCGGATTTGAGACGGTCAACGTGCCTGACAGAAATCAAAAAAGCTCAAGGCAGCGCCCAGGTCTATATTCCGTCGGCGACAGACAGCAGAGCTCAGAGTATATACTTGGCAAGTTAAAAGAAGCAGGATTTGATGTTAAGACACAGGCTAAGATGATGGGCTATTTCTACGAGAGAGGTCATTTTTAATGGATCAGAAAAAGAAAAACCTGATGCTGATGGTGCCCATGCTCCATCAGGGCGGATTTGAGAGAGTCTGTATAAAGACTGCAAGACTTATGCAGGAGTATTACAACGTCTGCATTCTCATATTCAGCTCCAAGGATATCAATTACGATATAACAGGACTTGATGTCATCGATATAGATGTTCCCTCTCAAAAGGGCATTGTAAATAAGGTGCTCAATGTCTTTAAGAGAGTCAGGAAAGCGCGCAGGATCAAGAAAGAGAGAAATATTGATATCTCTTACAGCTTTGGAAGTTCTGCCAATTATGTAAATACGTTATCGAGAGCCGGGGAGAAGGTCCTTACGGGACTTCGCTGCCAGACTGACATGGAAAGTACAAGTCAGGTAAAGCTCTTTTGCAGAAAATCTGACCGTGTGCTCTCCTGTTCAAAAGAGATAGTAAGGCAGCTCAAGTCCGACTTTGATTACGACAGAAGCACTTACATCTACAATCCTCTGGACATACAGGATATTCAGAACAAAGCAGGAGATATCCCCGAGGATTATCCCTTTGTCGGGGATGACATAAAGGTCTTTTCCTGCTCTGCAAGAAATGATTACATAAAGGGAATCTGGCATCTTGTAAAGGCCTTTTCCCTGGTTCAGTTCAAGCACCCTGAAGCCCGTCTTATTGTGCTGGGTTCAGGTAACTGGGACAAGTATAAAGAGCTGGCTAAGGCCCTGGGGGTCAAGGACAAGGTCTGCTTTGCCGGACTTAAAAAGAATCCCTTCCCCTATGTTGCAGCTTCCGACGTGTATGTCTGCAGTTCAAACCACGAGGGATTTCCAAACGCAGTCTTAGAAGCCATGGCTCTTAAAAAACCCGTCATTTCCGCGGACTGTAAGACAGGACCCAGAGAGATACTTCTGTCCGAAGATGAGTATGAGAAACTGATAAAAGACATACCGGATGGCAGCATAACTGAGCCTATTCACGGCGAATTCGGAATCCTTATTCCCGACATGGATCAGGAGGAGAACTTTGATCCCGAGTACATCACAGAGGGCGAGAGGATCCTGGCTTCCGAGATGGAGAAGATCCTGGATGATGAGGCTCTTTTGCAGAAGTATTCTACAAAGGCCTTTGAGAGAGCAGGCTCCTATACTCCGGACAAGTACAGGGACAGTATTCACGAGATCTTAAAGAAATATGAGTGAGCAGAGTTATATGAAGAGTATTGCGTTTCATTTAAATTGCCTGTGTCAGGGCGGCGCCGAGAGGGTTGTTACAAACCTCGCAAATCGCTTTGCAGCTGATGGCTATAAAGTATACGTGGCAACAGAATGGTATGATGAGAACGAGTTCGAGCTGGACCCGAGAGTCACCAGAGTTCATGTGGGACTAAGGGAAGGCGATGACAAGAAGAACAGGATCACAAAGTTTTTTCTCAGGATTAAGTACCTTAAACAGTTTGTAAAAGAATATGATCCTGATGTGCTTGTGGCATTTGCCCACAGGGCTAATTACAGAGCACTTATGGCAGCAGGAAATTCAAAGACACCGGTTGTGATATCCATCAGGATCAATCCAATCGGGAATTATGATGCCTTTTCTGATGCTATTCAGATTAAGTGGCTGTTTCCTAAGGCAGCAGGATGTGTATATCAGACACAGGAACAGAAGGACTTCTTTAAGCCATATTTACAGGATAATTCTAGGATCATCATGAATCCTGTTAATCCAAAGTTTGTAGGAACAAGAGAAGTTAATGAGAGTGAAAAGGAAAAGACAGTAGTAAATTCCGCAAGATTGGCAGATTTTAAAAATCATGCCATGTTGTGCAGAGCTTTCATCAGAGTTCATGAGAAGCATCCTGATTATAAGCTTAAGATCTATGGTTCAGAGACTCCGGATGGAACAAAGCAGCTGCTCGAGAAAATCATAGCAGATAATAATGCAGAGGAATATATTCTTCTTATGGGAGGAATAAACAATCTGGAAGAAGAATTACCAAAGGCCTCAGTTTATGCGTATTCGTCAGATTTCGAGGGAATGCCGAATTCTTTACTTGAAGCAATGGCACTTGGACTCCCGTGCATTTCAACAGACTGCCCTTGTGGAGGCCCTGCAATGTTGATAGATCATGAAAAAAACGGACTGCTTATACCTGTTGGTGATGAGGATGCCATGGTTTCTTCAATTAACAGACTGATCGAAGACCGTGATTTTGCTGTAAGGATCGGAAGAGAAGCGAGAAATGTCAGCAAAGTAGCTGGAGTGGATGGAATCTACTTACAGTGGAAAGAGTATCTTGAAAGTGTAGTGGATGGAAAGAAATGAATGCAAAGAAAGCATTACTGGTCGCTAAGCGATTTATTACAAGTAAAGAAATAAGGTTCTCATACCTTGCAAAGATGGGTTTTTATAATAAAATGTCTGATGAGAAATATCTCTCCAGACTTTTTGAGAATTCGCTGGGTTATAAGCTTAACCTCAAGGATCCAAAGACCTTCAATGAGAAGAACCAGTACCTCAAGATTTATAGTTGTAAGGAGAGTTACACAGAACTTGCAGACAAGTTTCTGGTTAAAGATATTGTAGGGAAGGCTATAGGGTATGAGCATGTCATTAAGACCATCGCTTCATGGGACAAGGCTCAGGATATAGACTTTGACAGCCTTCCGGATAAGTTTGTGCTTAAGTGCAATCACACCTCTTCAACAGGCGTCATCATCTGTAAGGAGAAGAGCAAACTGGACAGGGAAAAGGTAGGGGATGAGATGGATAAGGCCATGCACACGGACTATTTATATTACAGAAGAGAGCATGTTTATGACAGGATAAATCGCAGGATCTTTGCTGAAGAGTTCATATCAGACCCATCAGGCAGAGATATCGATGACTATAAAGTGTTTGTATTTAACGGCCATGCTGAGTTTATTCAGGTAGACTATGACAGGTTCACGAACCATCACAGAAACTTTTATGACAGGCAGTGGAATTATGTTCCCTTCACCACCTGTTACCCCACAAATCCTGATCACAAGGTGGAAAAGCCGGCTCAGCTTGATGAACTGCTTAGACTTGCTGAGGAGCTTACAAAAAAGACGGTTGGGGATATACCTTTTGTTAGAATGGATTTTTATATAGTCGGAGATAGAATACTGTTTGGAGAAATAACGTTTTATCATGGGGCTGGGATTGAGAGATTCAGTCCGGAAGAATACGATAGAAAGCTTGGAGATTTGATACATCTCTAGGATCTGGGGATATCATATGTGTGGAATTGCAGGATATATAACAAAAAAGAGTGTTATAGAATCGGATCATGATATTAGGAAAATGATATCACTTATAGAACATCGTGGTCCGGATGATAATGGCTTTGAATTGCTTGATATGGACAAAAAAGCAGAACACAGTCCAAACATGGCCATGGGCTTTGTCAGGTTAAGTATATTAGACGTTTCACATCAGGGACATCAACCTATGTGTGATGAAAATTCAAAAGTATTCATAACATTCAACGGAGAAATATATAACGCTTTTGACTATCGCGATGAATTGATATCAAAAGGGTATAAGTTTAAGAGTGGGACAGACACAGAGGTAATACTTTATCTTTATAAAGAATATGGGCTTGATGGGATGCTCAATCGCATCAACGGGATGTTTGCAATATGTATAGCTGATGTAGAAAAAAAAGAAGTCTATCTCATAAGGGACAGACTTGGAGTCAAACCGCTTTACTACTATGAAAACCAAGATGCTTTCATGTATTCTTCAGAGATAAAATCTTTTTTCGCAAATCCTTTTTTTAAAAACGAATTAAATGAAGATGTAATATCAGAGCATTTCGCTTTTAGGTACATATCAGGGAAAAATACACTTTTTAAAGGCGTTTACAATGTTCTTCCAGCTCATTACATAAAGATATGTGACGGTAAGATGGAAGAGGTAGAATATTGGAAGATTGATCCGGATGAAAGAAAAGAACTTACGGTTTCTGATTATGAACAGATTATTGAAAAATCTGTGAGTGACAGGTTGCTCAGTGACGTTAAACTTGGAGTTCAGCTTTCCGGTGGTATTGATTCTTCTATTGTTACAGCATATGCATCAGATAATAAAGAGGGCTTGGAATCCTATTCTATTATTTTTGAGGATGAACATTTCTCTGAAAAAAAATGGATGGATATGGTAGAGAAGAAATATCCGATAAAGCAGCATCAGGAATGCCAGACTTTTGATGACTTTGGTAAGGAGTTTGAAAGAGCTACATGGTTTTTGGATACTCCTTTAAATCACCCAAATTCCATTGGAATCTATAATGTGTGTGCGGTGGCTAAGAAGAAGGGGACAAAGGTACTTCTCTCAGGAGAGGGAGCAGATGAAGTATTTGGAGGCTATAGAAGATATGCGAGTTTTCTTACGGCTGAGAAATACAAGCTTTTGGCAGATTTGGTAACCAGACTGAAAAAAACTAAGATATCATCATCCAGATCATATGAAGAGAGATTTATCTCTACGGGAGCATTTGTAAAAGCAAATGATCTGAAAAGGCTTATTCCGAATGGTTCCTGGGAAGATGCTATAAAGAACAGAAAATTACTGTATTCAATGGCAGAAGGAGGAAGAGACAGATTTGCAAAAGCTTTAAATTATGAGCTTAAAACATATCTGGTGGATATTCTGAACAGACAGGATAAGATGTCAATGGGAGCTTCTGTCGAGGTAAGGGTACCTTTTTTGAACTATAAACTTATCGAGGCTGTCAGAAGTCAGAAGACATCAACACTTGTCAGAGCATCGCTGCTTGATAAAAGAAAATACAGCCATATGAGATACACAAAAATACCTCTAAAAAAGATATCCGAAAAACTTTTTGGCCAGGAGTTTACATATAGACAGAAACAAGGATTCAGCTATCCATTAAGGTCAATATATATGAGTGATGAGTATAAAACCAGAGTGGAAAATGTTTTGCTACCGGAGTTGATGAGGTGTGATTTTATTAATATTACAGAAGTCAATCGACTTTGGAATGAGCGTGATAGGATAACTAATGACGAGCTTGAAACTCTTTGGGTGGTTTTATCGTTTGCGCAGTGGCTGTATCTTTACATGGGACCTAAGGATAGAGTTATAGATTTTAAGAGCAAAATCGAGATTATAAAATAATGGGAAACAACGATTAAAACATGTGCGGAATCTGTGGATACATTTCTAAAAACAGAATAACGGAAGATAACCTCAGGGTTATGAATGACACCATGATTCACAGAGGACCGGATGATAACGGCGTTATGATATATCCGGGAACTGACGGTTACAATGTGGGTCTTGCTCAGAGGCGCCTTTCCATTCAGGATTTATCACCCCTGGGACATCAGCCCATGGAGTCAAAGGATGGCAGGATCTCGCTTGTTTTTAATGGAGAGATATACAACTTCCTTGAACTGAAAAAAGAGCTGTCAGATTACCCCTTCGTATCCACCTGTGATACAGAGGTGATTCTTGCCGGATACCTTAAGTGGGGAAAAGACTTTGTAGACCACATTCACGGAATGTTTGCCATTGCTCTCTATGACAGAAAGAGCGATGAGCTTATCCTGGCAAGAGACAGGATTGGCAAGAAGCCGCTTTACTACTGGCTTAATGACGGCAACATAGTTTTCGGATCGGAGCTTAAGCCCATTATGGCATGCCCCGGTTTTGTACCCAGGATAAGAAGGTCGATCATTTCAAGATATCTTTTCCAGCAGTATATAAATGCGCCGGAGAGTATCTTTGAAGATGTGTGGCAGCTTGAGCCCGGAAGCGTTCTCTACTTTAAAAATGGCGAAGTAGAAAAGAGAAAGTTCTGGGATGTAAGAGAGACTTATGCCAGGGAGTCCGCTCACCCGGTAAAGAGCTATGATGAGGCCAAGCAGGAGCTGAAAAAGCGCCTTAAGAAATCTGTGGCAGACAGGATGATCGCAGATGTTCCCCTGGGAACTTTTCTTTCCGGAGGATATGACTCATCCCTGATAACAGCCCTTGCTCAGGAGAACAGTGCATCTCCCGTTAAGACCTTCACCATAGGATTTAACGTTCCCGAGTACAACGAAGCCGAGTACGCCAAAGAAGTGGCAAAACATCTCGGCACAGACCACACAGAACTCTACATCGATGAAAAAGAGATGTTTGATCTTGTGGAGAGCATTCCCGGATACTACGATGAACCCTTTGCTGATGATTCTCAGATCCCTACAATGCTGGTGTGCAGACTGGCCAGGGAAAAGGTCACGGTTGCACTATCCGGTGATGGCGGCGATGAGTTCTTTTGCGGATACAACATATATGAGAAGCTGGCTAAGGCTCAGAGTCTTGACGGCCTTGGAGCTGTGGCAAATGCCGTTGGAAAGATCCCTTTAGGCAGCAGGACTCTGATGGACAAGATGCCCTTTAGCGTAAGAGCGATTGCCGGCAACAGAGATCCCAGGACCAAGTCACAGCTTGCATCTGAAAACTATTTAAAGGCAGCGCACGCCTTTATGACTGGAGTTTATGAGGGGGATTTCGGTCCCTCCAATAAGGGCAACTACAGCTGCAAATACCCGATAGAGACAGACTATAATGTAGACAACTGGGTGATCAGAAGGATGCTCCTTGATATGGATACCTACCTTCCGGGAGACATTCTTGTTAAGATGGACAGGGCTTCCATGAAGTATTCCCTGGAGTGCAGATGTCCGATAATGGACACTTCCGTCATGGAGTACAGCTTTGCCATACCTCAGAAATTTAAATTTATGAACGGAGACAAGAAGCATATCCTCAAGGATATCGCTTATGACTATATTCCAAAGCAGCTCCTGGAGCGCCCCAAGAAGGGCTTTAGTGTGCCGATTGATGCATGGCTCAGAGGGCCGTTAAAAGAAAAACTCATGACATACAGTCAGGAGAACTTCCTGAAAAACCAGGGAGTATTTGATCCTGCTTACGTATCGGGCTTTGTCAGAGACTATCTGTCAACCGGAGACGGGGGACACGGCAGCGGAGCTAATTATTCAGGTCTTGTCTGGAGCTTTTTCAATTTCCAGCAGTGGTATGAGAGGTACTTATGAAGCATATAGCTATGTACATAGGCTCCCTTGTAAAGGGCGGTGCAGAGAGGGTCATGTGTAATCTGGCCCGGTACTTCTATAGTGAGGGCTATAAGGTTACTCTGGTCACAACTTACCTTGCGGATGAAGAGTACGATGTGCCCGAGGGCAACTGGCATCGCACGCCTGCAGGCGGATGCAGTGAGTTAGAGGTGCTGACTCCTGAGGATAAGCCTGTAAAGGTTTGGATCGACCAAAAAGGCGATGGTATTGACAGAGTATTTACCGCACTTCCCATAAATGACCGCAAGGGCAGGATCAGCAATTTCTTTAGGAGAGAGCAGATCCTAAGAAACACCTGGAAGGAGCTTAAGCCGGATGTTATCCTGTCCTTCCTTGGCAAGAACAACATCATGGCAATAAAGACCGCCAAGGGGCTCGGGATTCCCGTTGTCGTATCAGTGAGGTCAAACCCCTCAAGGGAGTACGGCTCAAGAAGTCTTGACCTTTCCATGAGATATTACTTTCCAAAAGCAGCAGGAGTTGTGGTGCAGACCACGGAAGCTGCTGAATATTTTGGAGACAGAGTTAAAAAGAAGATCCTTCCCAACTCCATCCACCCGGATTTCATAAATCGCGACATCGTGCCCTTTGATAGCCGGGCAAAAGAGATCGTGACCGTGGGAAGGCTTGATGATAACAAGAATCAGATACTTCTGATAAAGGCATTTAAAGAGATAGAAAAAGAGTTTCCGGACTACAGCGTAGTCATATACGGAGACGGCGAAAAGAGAAAAGAGTTTGAAAGTCAGGCTCCTGAGAGAGTTTTCTTTAAGGGGCGTGTTTCGGATGTTCCGAATCTGATCTCAGGCTCTGAGATATTTGTCCTGACATCCAGACAGGAGGGCTATCCCAATGCCCTCATTGAAGCCATGTCACTGGGACTGGTTTCCATATCCACGGACTGTCCCTGTGGCGGACCAAGAGACCTTATCGATAACGGTAAGAATGGAATTCTCATCCCAATGGAATCTGATGATGAGATGGTAAAAGAGCTTGCGGATGCATTGAGAAAAGTCATCACAGACAGGGAGCTTTCCAAAGAGCTCTCTGATAATGCGGCAAAAGTCAGAGACATCTACAACCCTGACATAATAAACGCTCAGTGGAAGGACTACCTTGAGCAGGTGATGAAAAAGTAACTATTGACCCCGGAAAGGCAGTGTGAGAAGCAGTGCAATTTAATTCATATATTTTTATATTGTGTTTTCTGCCCATTACTCTGCTGGGATATTTTGGGCTGTATCATATAAAAAAAGACAGGCTTGCGCAGAGCTTTCTCCTGCTTATGAGCCTTTGGTTCTATGCATATTTTAACATCGGTTATCTTCCGATAATCTGTGCCAGCATCCTTGTCAATTACGCCATCTACAGGCTGATGCAAAAGAGCGGCCTTTCAGATTCCCGGCGCAAAGCTCTTCTTGTGTTGGGACTTGTTTTTGACATAGGACTTATCTTTTATTTCAAGTATTTTGATTTCTTTATCTCCAACATAAATACGGCATTCAAGACGGATTTTGTTCTGCGTAACATCACTCTTCCGCTTGGAATAAGCTTTTTTACCTTCCAGCAGATATCCTTTATAGTTGATGCATATAAAGGGGAGGCTAGGGGCTATTCGTTCCTTGAATATGCTCTGTTTGTATCCTTCTTCCCGCAGCTGGTGGCAGGACCCATCGTACTTCACAGGGAACTGGTTCCGCAGTTTCGGGATAAGTCAAAACACAGATACAGTTACGACAATCTCTCAAAGGGCATAATGATGTTTGCAAGAGGTCTTGGCAAGAAGATCCTTATTGCTGATGTCTTCGGAACTGCGGTGGATGTGGCTATGCAGAAAGCTGCTGCCATACAGATAGGCTACGGCGCCCTTACAAGGGTGGAGATCATCATCGTCATGCTCTCCTATACCTTCCAGATATACTTTGACTTCAGCGGCTATAGCGATATGGCAACCGGACTTGGTTCAATGTTCAATCTGGATATTCCGATGAACTTCAATTCGCCCTACAAGGCTCTTTCCGTTTCGGATTTCTGGAAGAGATGGCACA
>JAEEGL017175216.1_pt1 | contig 11757 bp, 8 predicted proteins | sample 9134231 | NCBI WGS metagenome assembly JAEEGL01 (sample SAMN16246548, study PRJNA631951) | gut metagenome | biome: gut microbiome; feature: rumen; material: fiber-attached | host: Bos | place: Iran: Karaj | collected 2018-10
CTTCCTGACGGCGAGCGAAGACCCGGCCGAGGATGCGGGATATCCTGTGGGAAGCACCATCACCGCCGGGATCGGGAACGGCAGCGCCGCTCTGACGGTGCCTGCCAGCGTACCTGCGGGTGAATACTACCTGCGGGCAGTTTACAGCAAGGATGATCAGCTCAATGGCATCATTCACAGCACCGGGAAGATCACGGTGACCAATCCCGACACCCCCGCCGCTGTGGGCGCGCCTGCCGTGGCACCGGCCGGCGACCTGCGGCTGAGCGTCACCGTTCCGGAGACGGACGATCCCAACACCGAGGGTTACGCTGTCACGGTGTATAACGCCGACGGCAGCGCCACCGACATCACCGGCATGATCTTTAACAAAGCCGAGAGCGGCGACACCGTCTTTGAGATCGGCGGCAGCTATCTCGCTCCGACCGGCGACCCCGCCGCTTCCGGAAGCTCCGGAGCTGCCGGGACCCGGACCATCGGTCTGGAGGCCGGCAGGAACTACCTCGTCGGCGTCACGCCTTACAAGACGGTGGATACCGACGGCGACGGCGAACCCGACACGATCATCTACGGCGAGGAGGCCGTGGTTTCCGCCGGAACGCTGCCTCAGGTCGTGACCCCCACCGCCGTGCTGACAGCGGAGGGCCAGACCTTGACCGCCGTGGTGGATATGGCGGATGGCGATCCGGTTCCGGTATTCACCTCCGGCGATCTGGAGATCGCAGCCGGCTTCTCCGAAGCGGTCAACGGCAGCTGGACGCTGGACAACAGCGAGGTATGGAGCACGGAGGAAGGCTCTGACGCGTCTCTCATCTCCGGAAGCTTTGCCGGCGCGGCGGAGACCGCCATCCCGCTCAGCGGTTTGAGCGACGGCGGCCATATCCTGCGCGTCTCCGGTCAGGCGGCCGACGACGGCGACCGGTTTGCCTACGACTACCACTTCACCGTGGATACCACCGCCCCGCGCCTGCTGCTCAGCGCGCCGCTGAACGGCAGCGTGTTCGGCAAGAACGGCTCGCTGGAGATCGCCGGCGTGACCGATACCGACGCCCTGCTGACGGTCACCATCGACGGCCAGACGGTCATCGACGGCAAGACAGTCGAGGAGGCAGGCGGGACCCTTGACGCGGACGGCGTCTTCTCCCTCAGTACCTCCATCCCGGACTACAACAGTGCATCCACCCACACAGTGGTGATCTCCGCCGCCGACAAAAACGGCAACCGCACCGAGGAGCAGGTCATCACGGTGACCCATCCCGGCCTGGGCGACCTGGTCGATCTGGTGCTGATGGCGGACGGGTCCGTCCCGTCGGACGGCAACATCGCCACCGGTACGGCAGGGACCGCGCAGCTCAGCCTGCTGGGCGTCACCTCGGACGGCACACGGTTCCTCCTGGACTCGGACGTCGTTTACTGGAACAGCAGAGCGGCGGAAGGCGCTGCGTCGGTCACCGCCGACGGCCTGCTGACCTATGACGCCTACACCAAGGGCTTTGTGGAAGCCATGGTGGAGGTGACCACCGGGGCCTACCGCACTGCAGCGCTGACCCTGGGCTCTGAGCCTGAGAGCGGCTATGTGTCAGTATCCAGCACCGTGGGCGGCACGGCGGAGGGCGGCGGCTATTATACCGCCGGCGAGACCGTGACTCTGACCGCTGCGCCGGACGACGGCTATCTCTTCGACGGCTGGACGCTCACCGGCGTTACGGTCGACGACCTGACCGCTGAGACCATCACCTTCGCGATGCCGTCCGGCAGCGTGGAGGCCAAGGCAAACTTCAAGGCAGAAGACGCCCCGGAGGAGCCCGAGCCGGAGAAGTACACGGTGACCTTCAACGCGGACGGTGGCAGCACAGTCGCTTCGCAGACGGTGGAGAGCGGCAAGACGGCCGCAAAGCCCGCCGATCCGGTCAAGGAGGGCTACACCTTCGACGGCTGGTACCTGGGCGAGACGGCCTACGATTTCGGTACGCCGGTCACGAAAAATATCACGCTGACGGCGAAGTGGACCGAGAAAACCAAGCCCGCGCCTGGTCCGGTCACCCCGTATCTGCCGGATGAAAGCAGGATCGGGTATGCGGACGTTCCGGATGGCGTTGATCCGAACCGGTATGTTCCCTATACGCTCGATGAAGACGGGAACAAGTCGGTCATCCCCATTTCCTCCGTGATGGAGGACGGCAGGCTGGCGTATCTGAAACCGGCCGGCAAGCAGGTGTTCTTCATGGAGAACCCGGTGACCTTCAACGATATCAGCGGCCACTGGGCAGAGAACAACAGCATCTGGACGGCGGCCCACGGACTGTTCAACGGCGTCGGCAGCGGCCGCTTCAACCCCCAGGGCACGATGACGCGGGCGATGTTCGTGACGGTGCTCTACCGGATGGCTGGATCGCCGAAGGTGACGGGCGTCAGCAAGTTCACTGATGTGCCGATGAACTCCTGGTATACGGACGCGGTGACCTGGGCGTCGGCCAACGGCATCGTCAAGGGCGTCAGCGACACGGAGTTTGCCCCGAACAAAGATGTGAACCGGGAGCAGATGTGCGCTATGGTGGCTCGCTTCCTGCGCACCTTCGGTTATTCTCTGACACTGGGCGAGAAGGTCGAGTTCGAGGACGCCGATCAGATCTCGTCCTGGGCTGTGGCCGATGTGGAATACTGCCAGCGGGCAGGCATCATCAACGGCAAGCCCGGCGGCGTGTTTGACCCGAAGGCCAACGCCACCCGCGCGGAGAATGCCACGGTGATGAAGCGCATGGTCGAAGCAATTATCACAAGCTTGAAATAATCTGGGAAAGGGGACAGGGAGCCTGATGCTTTGGGCTCCCTGTCCTGCAAAATTACGATGAAACGGATAGCAACGCTTTTTTTGGCATGTTGTCTTCTGCTCACGCTGGTTTGTCCGGTCGGGGCGGCGGAGGAACCCATCCGCATCGGGTTCATCGACAGTGGGATTTCCGTCAAGCATATCGATCCCGGACATGTAGCCGAGGGGAGGAATTATGTGCTTCCGGAAGCGGATACCCAGGACCGGATCGGCCACGGGACTGCCACGGCAGGCATGGTGCTTGGCGCGGAAGATCAGGGCGTAGCCGGAGTGTTTCCCGAGGCGGCCGCCGTCCCGCTGGTGGTGGTGGACGCCTATCCCTCCGGAGCGATCGAAAACGGCGGACCTGCGGCGCTCTGTGCTGCGATCTATGATGCGGTGGACATATTCGGCTGCAGAATCATCAACATCAGCCTCTCCACTCCGGAGGACTCAGAGGAACTGCGAGATGCTGTGGCTTATGCGGAGAGCCGGGGCGTTCTGATCGTCACCTGCGCGGGCAATGACGGCGAAGACGGGACGGCTTACTATCCCGCCGCCTATCCCACGACAGTTTCGGTGGGTTCGGCGGAAGGGGATGCTCCTGCCTTCTTCTCCCAAATGGGTGCGGACCTGCTGACCGACGGCGTGGGTTTGACGGCGGCAACCAACAAAAATAGCGTTGTCCCTGCCATTGTCAGCGGGACTTCCTATTCCTGCGCCTTGATTTCCGGCCTCTGTGCAAAGATGTTTGCAGCCTATCCGGGCCTGACCCCGGCGGAACTGCGTCAGACGCTCTATACGCTGGCGGCAGATCTGTTGGAGCCGGGTTATGATGCCCGCAGCGGATGGGGATATCTTCCGCCGGACGCCGCCATTCCGTACCCCTATCTGGATGTAACGGAAGACGCCTGGAGTTATCCCGCGATCTGCTGTGTCACCGAGATGGGTGTGATGAACGGCGTGGGGAACGGGACCTTTCAGCCGAACGAAACGATGAGCCGGGCTATGTTCGCATCAGTGCTTTTCCGCATGGCAGGGGAGCCGGAGACGGCAGGCGAAGCTGCGTTTGACGATGTGGAGCCCGCGGCATGGTACGCCGGCGCGGTGTGCTGGGCCGCCGGAGAGGAGATCATCTCCGGTTACGGGAACGGCCGGTTCGGCGCCCGGGACCCGGTGACCCGGGAACAGCTGGTGACGATCCTCTGGCGTTTCTGTGGCAAGCCGGAGGAACTGAGCGACCTATCTGGCTTCACGGATGCGGACAGCGTCAGCAGCTGGGCAAAGGAGGCATTCTGCTGGGCTGCCGGTGCAGGCATCATCGGCGGCAGACCGGGAGGCATTCTCGACCCAAAAGCCGCTGTAAGCCGGGCCGAGGCCGCGCAGATCCTGATGAGGTATCTTGTGGATCAGAATTGAAATAATGCATTCGTTTTGAAAAACAGAGCACAAAACTCTGATGGTTGTAAAAAGGAATACCGGTCTGTTGCATATGCGGCAGACCGGTATTCCTTTTTGCCGATCCTGTCAGACAGATGTCCAATCAACAGGAGTCAAAGCTTTTATATGGGTGTCAGCCCAAAGGCGTCCTTTTTTTTGCGAAGCGAAGGGCAGAGAAAGCCTTCGAGGTCGCGCTCCCTGCTCCTTCCGGGTCCGGGAGCGGCGAAAGGATAATCCGCTGTCCCGTCAAATGATTCCCGCATTTTTTCAAATTTCTCTTGATAAAAGATGAAAGATAGACTATAATATACATGAAAGTACATGCGAAAGCACAAGAAAGAACAGGAGGAACCACATGACAGCAAAGAATCCCTTTTTTGATCAGACCCTGAGCGCAGAGGAACGCATCTCCTGGCTGCTCTCCCAGATGACGCTGGAGGAGAAACTGAGTTCTCTTTCCGGTTTCGGCGGGGGCATCGAACGGCTGGGCATCCCGCCGGTCTCCCCGGGAGGAGAGGCAGCCCATGGCGTGGAGCAGCGCAACGACCAATTCGTGATCTCCGACCCTGTCCTCACCACCGGCTTCACTCAGCCGTTGGGCATGAGCGCCACTTGGGATCCGGAACTTATCCGGGAAGCGGGCAAGGTCACCGGCGAGGAAGCCAGGGTGATCTCTCACGGCAGCGGCCGCGGTCTGATCCGCTGGGCGCCCACCGTGGATCTTGAGCGGGACCCCCGGTGGGGCCGCACCGAGGAAGCCTATGGCGAAGATCCCGTTCTGACCGGCAGGATGGCCACCGGCTATGTCAAGGGCATGCAGGGCGAGGATGAAAAATATGTCCGCATCGCCGCGACGCTCAAGCATTTCTACGGAAACAACGACGAGGAACTGCGGGAATATACCAACGCTTCCATCGATCCCCGCAACAAGTATGAGCTCTATCTGGAACCTTTCCGCCGGGTCATCACCGAAGCCCATGCAGAGGGGATCATGACCGCCTACAACCGGATCAACGGCGTCCCCGGTATGGACAATCCGGAGGTACAGACGATCCTGAAGGATCAGTATGGCCTGCATCACGCGGTCAGCGACGGCATGGCTCCGTCCCTGGCCTTTGGGCGGCACCGCTACGGCACTTTCGCCAAGGTGGTGGCTGACGCGGTCAAAGCCGGTCTGGATTCGATGACCGACTCAGGCGCGCTGATCACTCCGGCGGCCAAGGAGGCCTATCTGACCGGGCAGCTCACTGAGGCCGACCTGGACCGGGCCATCCGGGACATGTACAAGACCCGCATCCGGCTGGGCGTGTATGACGAGCCGGGCAGCAATCCCTTCGACGATGTGACCGAGGCCGATCTGAACAGCGAGGCCCACCAGGCGGTGAGCCGTCAGGTGAGCCGGGAGTCGGTTGTGCTGCTGAAGAACGAGGGCGGTCTGCTGCCGCTGAACGTGTCCTCCGCCGATGAGATCGCGCTGGTGGGACAGGTGGGCGACGCTTGGTTCCACGACTGGTACGGCGGCGAGCCCCATCACAAGCTGACTCTGAAGAAGAGCTTCGATCAGCTTCTCGGGGGCGAGGTGGCCTTTGCGGACGGCTGCGACCGGGTCTGCTTCGAGACGAACGGCAAGTATCTGGGCATCGGTCCGGACAACAATCTGCTGCTCACCGACGAGCCCGAGGTCTTTCTCCGGGAGTGCTGGGGCGAGGGCAGCAACACCTTCCGCTCGGTGCGCACCGGCAAGCTGATGAACATCATCAACTATGCGGACGGCGAGGATCCCTCCCAGTTGGGTCGGGCCGCCGCCAAGAAAAACGAGCCCTTTGCCTGGATGGTCCAGTCCATCTTCCATGTACTGCCCCGGGCGGACGGCAGCATCCTGCTGACCGATGTGTTCAACGACCCGATGGAGCTGCAGGCGGACGGCAGCTTCCGCACGTCGCCGGACTTCACCGGCACCCCCTTCAAAATGATCGTCAAGGAAAACGGCCTGGAGAAAGCCGTGGCTCTGGTGCGGGGCAAGAAGGCCGCCATCGTGGCCCTGGGCTGCCATCCGACCGTCAACGCCAAGGAGACGGTGGACAGGAAGAGCATCGCCTTTCCGCCGGAGCAGGGCGCGCTGCTGAAAGCGGTGGCTGCGGCCAATCCCAACACTGTCTTCGTCCTTTACAGCAACTACCCCTATGCCATGGCGAAAGAACTGGCGGCGGCGCCGGCGGCCCTCTGGAACACCACCGGCAGCCAGGATATCGGTCTGGGCATCGCGGAGTCGATTCTGGGCAAATATGCCCCCGCCGGACGGCTCAATATGACCTGGTATCTCTCCGACGCCGACCTGCCTCCGATCACCGACTATGACATCATTCGCGGCAAGCGGACCTACCGCTACTTTGACCGGGAGGTGCTCTTCCCCTTCGGCTACGGTCTGACCTACACCAGCTTCGCCTACGCAAACCTGCAGGCGCGGGTGGAGGGTGACGCCATCCGGATCGCGTTCGATCTGACCAATACCGGGGACCGGGCCAGCGATGAGGTGGCTCAGGTCTACGGCGTGCCCGCGCCTTCGTCGATCCCGAAGCCGCTCCGGCAGCTGCTGGCCTTTGAACGGGTGCATGACGTACAGCCCGGTGAGACCCGCCGCCTCAGCTTCACCGTGCCCACAAGTGAGTTCCGCATCTACGACGTGGCCGCCGAGCGGCTGATCGTGGAAAGCGGCGAATATGGCATCTTTGCCGGCCGTTCCTGCCTGGATCGGGCGGTGGAAACCACCGTTTCCATCCAGGGTGAGAGTCTTGCAAGCCGCAGCCTTGCACAGCTGCTGAAGGCCGACCACTATGACGACTGCAGAAACGTCAGCCTGGACGCCGGAGAACTGGGCTTCACCGCCGTCACTGCCTTCGACCCCGCCCGGGGATTCACCCTGGTCTATGACCGCCTGCGTATCGATGAGAAGCTCCGGGGCCTGCGCCTCTGCATGAAGAGCAACGCCGGCTGCACCGTCACGCTGAAGCTGGACGGAGAAGAGCTCGCCTCGTTCTCGGGCGGCACCAAACGGCCCCAGAACATGATGTCCCTGGCCCATCAGGGCAAGCGGACCATGGCCGAGTTTTACGCCTACTGCGATGCCCGGGAGGAGCGGTATAACGACGTGACGCTCTCCTTTGCCCCCATCGAGCCCAAAGAGGGGCTGCACACCCTGACGCTGGAGTTCACCGGCGACGCCCGGGTCCTCTACGGCACCTTTGTGTGCGGTGAGGAGCAGCGCGGCATGTTCTGATCCCTGCAGATGACACGACAGCCCCGGAGCATCGCTCCGGGGCTGTCTGCATGGGACCCTTGCAATCCCCGCTTGCCTGTTATACAATGGACCTGACAGATACCCGCACCGGAGAGGAGGGGACAGCGTGCAGTCCAACTATGAGATCACCAAGCACCGGATGGAGGAGGAGTTCCTTCGCCGCTCCCAGGAGACGATGATCGCCCGGCACCGCCTCGCCGCCGACGCGGACTGGCTCTATTTCACCCTTTTTGCCGAGGAATGCCGGGTGAGCCGCAGGACCGGCAGGGTGGAATGCCGGGACTTCGGCGGCGGTATGTTCCGGGAAGCGGACTACAACGAAGCCATGACCGCCTTCGCTCTGCTGTGCCGGGAGGGAACGGCGGCCCCGGCGGGGGAGTACGTGAACATGAAAAGCCTCTCCCGCATCCAGAGCGCCTCGCCCGGCCTGGTCCGGGACAGCCTGTACGGCAGAGAAGCGAAGCTCTTCGACGGACATTTCGAAACGTTCCGGGATGTGCTCGCGGAGCTGGGCGGGGAGTTCCGCTCCAGCGGCGATCTCTGCGCCGCGCTGCCCGTGTTCGACGGGATGAAAGTGCTGGTGCGGCTGTGGCGGGCGGACGACGAATTCGAGGCCCAGCTGCAGCTCCTGTGGGACGCCAATGTGCTTGCGTATATGCACTATGAGACGGTCTGGTACGCCGGAAGCGTCCTGATGAAGCAGCTCCGCCGGAGCGTGGAACGGAAAATACGATAGGAGCACCGTCCTTGGCGCTCCCATGAAGAAAGCACCTGCCGGCGGGCAGGTGCTTTCTTTGCAGGATCTCTGACATCAGTTCACGTAGTCGAATTCCAGATCATAGATGGAGACCGTATCTCCTTCTTTGATGCCAAGCTGTTCCAGCCGGTCAAAGATGCCGGCCTCCCGGAGCTGGCGTTCATACCACATGCGGCCCTCATAGTCGTCGAAGTTGACGGCAGCGGTGACCTTGTAGAGCCAGTCGCCCTCCAGGAAATAGACCCCGTCCTCCACGGTGATGGTCACATCGTCGGCGCTGCCTGCGCCCACGGCGGGCGGCACATACTCCGGGGCATAATATTCGATAGGCGGGAGCGTCCGCAGCAGCTCGGCTGCCCGATAGACGAGCGCACGGGTCCCTTCACCGGTGGCGGCGGAGATGCGCAGATGCTCATAGCCCAGCTTGTCCAGTTCGGCTTCCAGGGCTTCCAGCGCCGCCTGCTGTTCGGGCGGGATCAGGTCGCATTTGTTCAGTGCCACGATCTGAGGCCGGGCCGCGAGCTCGGGGTTCCAGCGCTCCAGCTCGTCGTTGATCACGCCGAAGTCCTCCAGCGGATCCCGTCCCTCGCTGCCGCTGGCGTCCAGTACATGGATAATGAGGCGGCACCGGTCCACATGGCGCAGGAAGCTGTGTCCCAGACCCGCCCCCTCGGCGGCGCCCTCGATCAGACCGGGGATGTCCGCCATGACGAAGTTTTCCCCGTCGCCCACCGACACCACGCCCAGATTGGGCTGGAGAGTGGTGAAGTGGTAGTTGGCGATCTTCGGCTTCGCGGCGGAGACCACGCTCAGCAGCGTGCTCTTGCCCACGTTGGGAAAGCCGGCCAGGCCCACGTCTGCCAGCAGCTTCAGCTCCAGGATCAGCTCATGCTCCTCGCCGGGGTTGCCGGTTTTGGCGAAGCGGGGGGCCTGCCGGGTGGGGGTGGCGAAATGCTGGTTGCCCCAGCCGCCCGAGCCGCCCTTGGCGGCCCGCCAATCCGCGCCGTCCGACATATCATGCATCACGGCGCCGCTCTGAGCGTCCTTGACCACCGTGCCCCGGGGCACCTTGATCACCAGGTCCGCCCCGGATCTGCCGGTGCAGCGCTTGCCCTGGCCGTTCTCGCCGTTTTCAGCGGCGTATTTCCGCTTGTAGCGGAAGTCCAGCAGGGTGGACATGTGATCGTCCACGGTGAAGATCACGTCTCCGCCCCGGCCGCCGTCCCCGCCGTCCGGACCGCCCGCCGCCACATATTTCTCCCGGCGGAAGGCGACCGCTCCGTCGCCGCCTTTGCCCGCGATCACGGTGACCCGGGCCGTATCAATGAATTGATTTGGCATTGTTTTCTCCAATGAAAAGGGGAGCAGGTCCGCCTGCTCCCCTCAGTGTTCCGATTACTGCTCGATCTCGTAGACCGAAACCTGCTTGCGGTCGCGGCCGAGACGCTCAAAATGGACTCTGCCGTCCACGAGAGCGAAGAGAGTATCGTCGCCGCCCTTGCCGACGCCCTTGCCGGGATGGATCTTGGTGCCCCGCTGACGGACAAGAATGTTGCCCGCGAGGACGAACTGACCATCGGCGCGCTTCGGCCCGAGACGCTTGGACTCGGAATCACGGCCGTTGCGGGTGGAGCCGACGCCCTTTTTGTGGGCGAAGAACTGCAAACCGATCTTAAGCATAGCTGTTACCTCCTGTAGTTTCAAATCACGCGGTCAGAACCACTGACCTGAATGAACTCCGGATACTCCGCCTGATATTCCCGCATCAGCAGCGCGAACGCCCGGAACGCGGGAACGGCCTCCGGACGGTCGGATGCGATCCGGATCATGGCCCGGGCGTCATCCACTTCGATGTCCGGCGCAAGGGAGAGCGTGTCGTCCAGCAGCGCGGCCAGATACCGCATGGCGCTGGTGACGGCAGAGCAGACGATATCGGTGCCCGCTTCGCCGTAGCCGCTGTGCCCCTCGCAGGAGACCGCGTGCGCAGAGATCCGAACGGTGACCATCAGCCGTTGATGGTTTCTATCTGGAGCCTGGTGAAGGGCTGGCGATGGCCCTGACGGCGGCGATAGTTCTTCTTGGCGTTGTACTTGAAGACGTTGATCTTCTTCGCCTTGCCGTGCTTGACGACCTTGGCGGTGACGGTGGCACCGTCCACCACAGGAGCGCCGAAGACGCTCTCCGCGCCGTTGATGACTGCGAGCACCTTGTCGAAGGTGTAGGTTTCACCCTCCACGGCGTCGGCCAGCTTCTCAACATAGATGACGTCACCCTCGGTGACCTTGTACTGCTTGCCGCCAGTTTCGATGACAGCGATCATTCCGGTATACCTCTTTCTTAAGTCTCGCTCTTGTGGGCGTGTGACCGGAAGATCCGGGCACAGCTTGCTGGCCATGGATGACCTGCCCATTCGATGCGGCCTGACTATTATAGCAAACGCTTCCTCCGTTGTCAACTGTTACTTTCGGTGTTTTTGGGGATTTTTTTCGAAAGATTCGGGACGTTTTCCACAAGACCGGGCATGGGAGCGTCATGTTCCGCGAACCAGGCCCGCGCCGCCTCTCCGTCCCGGCGCATCTGACGGGCCAGCGCCTCCAGGTCCGCAAAGCGGCGCTCGGGCCGCAGCCGGGCATAGAGCCAGAGCCGGACCTCTTTTCCGTAGCCCTCCAGCCCCTCCGGCCAGCCGAAGAGATGGGTCTCCACCGTCAGCGGATCGTCCGGCGCGACGGTGGGTTTGCGGCCGATGTTGGTGACGCCGTCGTAGCAGACCCCGTCGATCTCGGTGCGGGAGGCATAGACCCCATAGGCGGGTTCCACGACTCCCGGCGGGATCAGCAGATTTGCCGTGGGGACGCCCAGACGGTGCCCGAGCCGACGCCCGTGCACGATTGTCCCGCTCAGCAGATGGGGATGGCCCAGCAGCGCCGTTGCCTCCTCCATGGCGCCCTCCGCGATGAGACTGCGGATCCGGGTGGAGCTCACTGAGCCGCCCGCCGCGCTCACCCTGGGCACCACGATGCAGTCCGCGCCGCGGGCTGCCGCATAGTCCCGGAGCAGGGAGGCGTTTCCCGCGCCGTTCCGTCCGAACCGGTAGTCGTAGCCGCAGACGAGCAGCCCGCAGTCCAGCTCTCCCAACAGCATCGCCGCAAAATCGGACCAGGCGGTGTGCTGCAGCGTTTCGTCGAAGGGGAGGTCCACCACCTCCGAGATGCCGTAGCAGGCGCGGATCAGATACTCCCGGTCGGCAGGGGCGTTGATGAGGGGGGCAGGTTCTCCGCCCACGGCTGCGGCGGGATAGCGGTCCAGTGTGACCACAGCGCTGACCAGTCCCCGGCGCGCCGCCTCCTCTGCGGCGGTATGCAGCAGCGCGGCGTGGCCCAGATGGACCCCGTCGAAAAATCCCAATGCCGCCGCGCGCTTTGTCATGCTCCCTGCCTCCGTATGCGTTTCTCA
>JAEEGL010192240.1_pt1 | contig 11756 bp, 10 predicted proteins | sample 9134231 | NCBI WGS metagenome assembly JAEEGL01 (sample SAMN16246548, study PRJNA631951) | gut metagenome | biome: gut microbiome; feature: rumen; material: fiber-attached | host: Bos | place: Iran: Karaj | collected 2018-10
CATATAGGCAACCGCGTCATGCATGGAATTGACCCAGAACGGCGCCCATGCCTGCAGGAATACGCCGAACGGTGCATACTGTTCGTAAGCTGCGTTGTCGAGATCGGAATGACCGTGGTCATACTGATCGAGCGCAAGCACGACATAGCCGCGGCGCGAAAGTTCGATCGCGTTCGCGTCCTGCATCTCCGCGGAGTTCAGATAGCCGTGCGTGACGATAATCGTAGGACGCGGGTTATCTGCCCCTGCCCCCTTCGGCATGTACAGAAGACCGCTGAGTTTGCCGTTTGCCGCATCAAAAGAAATGCGCGAGACTTTCGTTCCCATCGCGCCCGCATTGAAAACGGACGCCAGAATGCTGCCGATCAGGATCAGCGCGAGCCCGATGCAGATGGCGATCAATGCTCTTTTTTTCATTTCTTTTCCTCCCTCTGTTCGTTTTATTGTTTCCTTCGGAAACTTTACAATTATATTATATACTATACCCTTTTGATTTGCAAGCATTTTATAGGATGTATGTAGTTTATTTACAAATAAACAATCGTTTTTATATTGCGGTACAGAGTGATTTTTGGTATGCTTTGATCGGAACGAATGAAAGGGGCAACATGTGTGAAACTTGAATGGATGGGCGAAAACCGTGAAGTCGTCGAAGCGCTGATCCGCTACTGCAACATTTATGCAGGTGTGTATCGGATCGAGAGAATGTGTTTTCGCGGGATCACGTATTCCTATGCGCAGATACAGGTGCTGGAATATCTCTTGGAAAACGAGGAGCGAAATGAGAACATGTCCTCGATCGCGCAGCGTCTCGGCATCAAGCGGAGCAACTTCACGAAGATCGTCACACGTCTCTGCAAAAAGGGACTGGTCGAAAAGGTCCGGGTGCCCGGCAGCCGCCGGGATCTGAACGTCGTCGTGAACGAGCTCGGTCGGGAGCTGTATGAGGATTACGCAAAGGGCGTTCTGAAACGGCACTTCGAGCCGATGTTCCGCTATCTCGATCAGCTGGATCCTGAATCGCGTGCGCTTGTCCGCGACGCGCTGTTCCGGTCGATGGGAAAACGAGACAGAAATGAAGAATGAAGAACGAATAATGAAGAATGGAGGAGGGTTTTCCTGCGGAAAATCTTCTTATTTTTTTGGATTGCTTACAAGAGATGTGGCTTCAGAGAAGCCGTACGCGGTCAAGTCCCAACCTATTCATACCAAAAACAAATACCACCCGCAAGGGGTTGTTGTCATCATATCGGCAGATGGGACTTCTTCCGGCGGTATCAGACTCGTCTGCTTGTTCTCCGAACTGCGCAGCCGATCTTACCGCCGCAAGCCACCCGCTATTCAATGCCGCACTGCGGCATTGAATACGGCTTCAGAGAAGCCGTACGCGGTCAAGTCCCTTCCATCTATACCAAAAAACAAATACCACCCGCAAGGGGTGGTATTTGTTTTTGGTGCGGCAGATGGGACTTGAACCCATACGCCTGCGCACACGCACCTCAAACGTGCCTGTCTGCCAATTCCAGCACTGCCGCGCATCGTGTATTATACGATGACGAATCAAAAAAGTCAAGACCGAATTTTGGATTTTTTCGGATTCCCGTTCGGCGCTTGCGATCGCCCCGCCGACATGCTATACTGAACCTATGCAGCGTATGGAGATCACGCATCCCTTTCCCCCGTTCTATCGGGCGGATTCGCATATCCTGATTCTCGGCAGCTTTCCCTCGGTCAAATCCCGCGAGCAGCTGTTCTTTTACGGTCACCCGCAAAACCGGTTCTGGCGTGTGCTCGCCGCCGTTTTTGAAGACGAAACGCCCCGCTCGATTCCCGAAAAGCGCGCCTTTTTGGAGCGGCATCGGATCGCGCTTTGGGACAGCATCGGGCGCTGCACGATCGAGGGCAGCTCGGACAGCTCGATCCGCGACGTCGTCCCGAACGATCTTTCCGTGATCCTTTCCGCCGCGCCGATCGCCGCGATCTTCTGCAACGGAAAACAGTCCTTCGATTGCTACTGCCGCTATATTCTCCCCTCCCTGCATCGCGAAGCGTCTGTTCTTCCCTCGACCAGTCCGGCAAACGCCGCGTGGCGATTTGAACGGCTTGTCGATGCGTGGCGCGTGATCCGCACGGTCTGATGCTTGCAATCCGAAAAGATATATTTCGTCATTATCTGCGTTTCTTTACATAATTGTTCTTGCTATTTATCGATTGGATGTTATAATGGTTCCATTGTCTGGATTTTGAAGGGGTAATTTGTATGAACATTACCGTTGTGTGCGACGTGCTCGGGGAAGCGAATAACGGCACGACGATCGCAGCGCTGAACCTGATCCGCGCCATGAAGGAGCGCGGACATACCGTCCGTGTCGTCTGTTCCGATCGGAACCGGAAGGACCTGGACGGTTTTTATATCGTCCCGACGCTCAACCTCGGACCGCTGAACGGATACCTAAAGAAGAACGGCGTTTCAATCGCGCGACCGGACGCAAAAATCATCAGCGAAGCGATCGAAGGCGCGGACGTCGTGCATTTCATGACGCCGTTTTCCCTTTCCCGCAAGGCGATCAAGCTGGCAAAGAAGAAGAACATCCCGCTGACCGCGGGCTTCCACTGCCAGGCGGAGAATTTCACCTCGCATCTGTTTTTGAAGGACTCAAAGATCATCAACCGGCTGTTCTACCATACGGTCTGGGGCATCGCGTATCACAACTGCGCACGGATCCACTACCCCACGCAGTTCATCCGCGACACCTTTGAGCACACGATCCGCCGCGAAACGCCCGGCGTTGTGATCAGCAACGGCGTCAACCGCGCGTTCCATCCGGTCGAGGTCGAGCCCGATCCGAAGTACGACGGCAAGATCGTGATCCAGTTCACCGGGCGGCTCAGCAAGGAAAAGACGCACAAGGTCCTGATCGACGCGGTCGCCATGTCGAAGTACAAAGACCGGATCCAGCTCGTCTTTGCGGGCATCGGACCGCTGCGCGACAAGCTGGAAAAGCGCGGACAGAAGCTTCCGAATCCGCCGGAGTTCCGCTTCTTCTCGCGGGAGGACCTTGTGAAACAGCTCAATCGCGCATATCTGTACGTCCATCCCGCCGAGATCGAGATCGAGGCGATCGCCTGTCTCGAAGCCATCGCCTGCGGGCTCGTTCCGGTCATTGCAAACTCGCCCCGCAGCGCGACGCGCTACTTTGCCCTCGACGAGCGGAACCTCTTCCACAACAAGGACGCAAAGGACCTCGCAAAGCGCATCGACTACTGGATCGAGCATCCCGAGGAAAAGAAGGCGCTTGCCGAGCGCTATAAAGGCTTTGTGGAACAGCACGAATACGAACACTGCATGGACCGGATGGCGGAAATGCTGTCCGACGCGGTAAAGGAGCATCAGCATGAGCAAGATCCATGAACCGAAGCGCGTCATCTATTACCGTGACGCCGAAAACGAAGACTACGCCGGGACCAACATCAACACCAAAGCGGTCGGCGCGGATTTCCCGTTCGCTCCGATCGGCGTGATCTGGAAATTCCTTGCGTTTATCGCGTACTATGTGATCGCGATCCCGCTCGTGTTCTTCTACTGCTACGTCGTCTGCGGCTTCCGTGTGAAAAACCGCAAGGCGATCAAAAAGATCCGCAAAGGCGGCTTCTTCCTTTATGCGAACCACTCGCACTTTACCGACGCGTTCCTGGCGCCGATCGTGGCGTTCCCGAAGCGCGCGTACGTCATCGTCGGACCCGATACCGTCTCCATCAAAGGGCTGCGGAGCTTTGTGCAGATGGTCGGCGCGATCCCGATCCCGCAGGGGCTTCGGGGCATGGCGTCGTTCCTGGACGCGATCCGGCTCCGTACGGAGGAGAACTGCTGCATCAGCGTGTTCCCCGAGTCGCACATCTGGAACTACTGCACGTTCCTGCGCCCGATGAAAAGCGGCTCGTTCCGCTACCCCATCCACCTCGGTGTACCGAGCGTTGCTGTTGCAGTCACGTACCAGCAGCGTAAGCTCTCTTTCATCAAGCAGCCGAAGCGCACGGTGTATATCTCCGATCCGTTCTTCCCGGATGAAACGCTTTCCCCCAAAGAAGCGCAGCACAAGCTGCAGAACGAGGTAGAGACGTTTTTGAGGGACAAGCTCGAAACTTACTCCACCTACAAATACTTCGACTACCGCAAGGCGGACGAAACCGAGAACGCGTGACCCGCGTTCTTTTTTTGCGCCGAAATCGTTGCGTTTTGCCGGTCTGTTGAGTATAATGTGAGTATCAATATGGGGAGGTGTGGGCATGGTCACCAAAAAGCCGTTCGGTGTGACAAAGGACGGAACGGACATCACGGCATACACGATCACAAACGGTCGCGGGATCGCCGTGACCGTGCTCGATTACGGTGCGACGCTGCAGTCGGTCGTGCTGCCGCACAAAGGCGAGCGCGTCGACGTCGTGCTCGGATACGATACGATCGAAGAATACGAGAATAACGACGGTTACCTCGGCGCGTCGATCGGACGGTTTGCCGGACGGATCCCCGATTCGCTTCTGCGTATCGGGGATCAGACATTTCCCGTGACGCCCAACGAAGGCAAGAACCAGCTGCACGGCGGCAGGATCGGATTTGACAAGAGCGTCTGGCAAGCCCGAACGCCTGATCGGAAAACTGTGCAGTTTGATTTGGCGTCTCCGGACGGCGATGAAGGCTTTCCGGGATTTTTGAAGACTTCGGTTGCATACCGTCTGTTTGCCGATACGCTCGAAATTCTCACTTGGGCGCGGACCGACCGCGTGACCGCATGGAACCCGACGAATCATGCTTATTGGAACCTGAACGGACACGACGCCGGCGACGCGCGGAAGCATCTACTCGAGATCCCCGCGGATCGTTATGTACCGGTCGGTCCCGATATGATTCCGACGGGCGGCGAAGCGGACGTCGACGGCACGCGATTTGATTTCCGAACGCTTCGGGAAATCGGCGAGTCCTATGACAACAGCTTCGTTCTTTCCGGAAGTCCGATATGCCTCTGGGGCAACCGGGGAATCGGCATGGAGATCACAACGAGCTGCAGCGCTGTGCAGTTTTACAATGCAAAGTTTCTCGGCGAACGCTGCGGCAAAGGCGGCGCGCAGTACGGTCCGTTCGGTGCGGTCTGTTTGGAAACACAAGGTCGGCAAGCTCTGCGCAATCAATCGATCGCGCAGGAGAACATCATCTCGACCGATTTGTTCCTTTATCCTCGCTGCACAAAGTTTACGTTCATCAATAAGGAGAATTGAGTATGGAATCCATCGAAAACATGCAAAAAGAATTTGAAGCGGCTTTCGGTCACGCGCCGAAGCGCGCGTTCACGTCCTGCGGTCGATCGGAGCTTGTCGGAAATCATACCGATCATCAGCACGGTCTGGTGCTTGCCTGCGGCGTGAATCTGTCCGCCGTTGCACTTGCGGCGCCGAGCGACCGGAACGAAGTGCGGCTGATCTCGAAGGGCTTCCCCGCCTGCTCCGTCATGCTTGATGCGCTCGAGCCCGATCCGAACGAATACGGCACGACGACGGCGCTTTTGCGCGGGGTTTTGAGCGGGATCGTGCAGCGCGGCGCAAACCCGTTCGGGCTCGATATCTACGTCGTATCGAATGTGCTTTCGGGAAGCGGCTTAAGCTCCTCCGCCGCGATCGAAGTGCTGCTTGCCGGCGTTATGGAAGGCTTCTATCTTGACGGCGATCTTGACGAGATCGCGCTTGCCGTGATCGGACAGCGCGCCGAAAACGTGTATTTCGGCAAGCCCTCCGGGCTGCTGGATCAGATGGCGTGCGCTTTGGGCGGCATCCAGTTCTTTGATTTTTCCGATCCCGCCGTGCCGATCGCGGAGCGGATCGACTTCGATTTTGCCAAAAGCGGTCACGCGCTCGTCATCATCGATTCGGGCGCGGATCACGCGGATCTCACCGACTGCTATGCCGCGATCACGCGCGAGCTTTCGGCGCTCGACGGATTCTTCGGCGCGACGGCGCTGCGGGACGTCTCCGAGGACGATTTCTACGCCGCGATTCCGGTCCTTCGCCGGATGTTCGGCGATCGCGCGGTGCTGCGCGCGATGCACGTTTTTGACGAAAACAAGCGCGTCCTTGAAGCGAGAGCCGCGCTGAAAGGGAACGACTTCCCCGCCTTCCTTGCCGCACTGAACGCGTCCGGCGAATCATCCTACACGATGCTGCAGAACGTGATCGCCGAAGGTCACGAAAACGCGCAGGCGGTCGCCTTTACGATCTGCTACGCGAAAAAGCTGCTGCGCGGACGCGGCGCGGTGCGCGTGCACGGCGGCGGGTTTGCCGGAACGGTCCTTGCGATCGTGCCGAACGACATGCTCGACGAGTTCTGCGCAGGCATGGACCGCGTACTCAGACCGGGCGCATGCCATCCGCTTTCGGTGCGCAGACGCGGCGTCTATGAACTGCATTTTGAGGGCTGACCGATGAACCGGAAACGCTTTTGGATCGCGCTGTTCGTATTCAGTCTGATCGGACAGGTCGCATGGGTCGTTGAAAACATGTATTTCAACGTCTTTATCTACAACATGTTCCGCGCCACGCCGGATCAGATCGCGCTGATGGTGCAGGCAAGCGCCGTCGCCGCGACGCTGACGACGCTGTTCATCGGCGCGCTGTCCGATCGGCTCGGCAAACGCAAAGCGTTTATTACGATCGGCTACATCCTCTGGGGCGTGTCGATCCTGTGCTTCGCGTTTCTGCGCGTCGACTGGATCCGCGCGCTCTTGCCCGACGCGGCGCAGGACTGCGCCGACGCCGTCGCCAAGGCGAATCTGATCGGGGTCACGCTCGTCATCGTCTTTGACTGTATCATGACGTTCTTCGGCTCGACCGCAAACGACGCGTGCTTCAACGCGTGGCTGACCGACAGCACCGACGAAACAAACCGCGGAAAAGCGGAGGGCATCAGCGCCATGATGCCGCTTGTGGCGATCCTGGTCGTGTTCGGCGGAACGATGTGGACAAAGAAGGACGATCCGACGCACTGGACGATCCTGTACCTGATCATCGGCGGCATCGTGCTTGTCGCCGGCGTGCTCGGCTTCTTTCTGCTCGATGAAACCGCAGAACCCGACCGGCAGACGACGGGGTACTTTGAAACGCTGTTCTACGGCTTCCGTCCGCGCGTCATCCGTTCGCATCCCGATCTGTATCTGTCGCTGATCGGATTCACGATTTTCGGCATTTCGATCCAGGTCTTTATGCCGTATCTGATCCTCTATTATCAGGTCGCGCTGGGACTTGACAACTATGTGCTGATCATGGCGCCCGCCATCGTGCTTGCCGCCGTCGCTACCGCGTTCTACGGCCGCGTTTACGACAGGATCGGGTACGGGCGTTCGCTGATCCCCGCGCTCTGCGTGCTGCTGCTCGGCTATACGTTCCTGTTCCTGTTTCGCAATACCGCGCTCGTGTTTATCGGCTCGCTGCTGATGATGTGCGGATATCTCTGCGGCATGGCGGTCTACGGCGCGCGCGTCCGCGACTGTACGCCGGTCGGCATGGCGGGACGCTTCCAGGGGCTGCGCATCATCGCGCAGGTGCTGATCCCCGGCGTGATCGGTCCGTGGATCGGCAGGCTCGTCCTGCGCAGCGCGGAGACCGTTCTGAACGAGGATCATACGGTCTCGTTCATTCCGAACGCAAACATCTTCCTGTGGGCGGGCGTTGTTCTGCTGCCGATCGCCGCCGTCATCGCGATCGAGCGCATACGCGCCGGAAAGGAGCGGCAGCGCGTTTGACGCGTATCCGCAGCACAGACAACAAGCCATCACGGCGTGCGAGACTTTGCCGAACGTACGGCAAGCTCTCCGCGCCGTTTTACGGTTTCGCACATTTTCTGTCTGCACAGCACGAATGCGGCTGCAATCAAAAAAGAGACTGTTCGCACGGAACAGTCCCTGTTTGTATTCTTCCGATCAGCCGCAGCGCAGCCAGGAGAACAGCGAATGCGTTTCCTGCTCCTTCTGCGGAACGGCGGACACGATCACGGAGCAGGTTGCTTCGACGCCGCCGTCGGAACTGCAGATGCGGATCTCCGCCGTTCCCGGGTATAATCCCTTGATCACGCCGTCGTACCCGACCTTAACAATGCTCGGATCTGAGCTCACAAAACGCAGATTCTCTGCCGCCTCTTCCGGGTCGACCGTGACATGCAGGGTGTAGTAATCGCCGACGTACACCTCGACGATCGATTCCTCGACGGAAATGCTCTTCGGCGCTTCATAAACGATCAGCGGCGTCGGATCGGGCTCGGGCGTGCCCGCTGCCGGGATCACACGGCTGTCAAGGACCTCGCCGCATTCCGTACAGGTCAGGATCTCCTCTCCCGTCGTGTCCGGTCCGGGTTCCTTTGCAACGGTCCACTCCCCGGGGGTGTGTCCCTTTGCGGGGATCACCGCCGAATAGGAATCGCCGCACAGCTCGCAGGTGTAATACGCATGCCCTTCCTGGGTACAGGTCGCGGATTCGCCCTCCTGACGGTATCTGTGCGCCGGAAGGGTATAATCGTCGCGATAGCTGTATCCGCAGGTCGTGCAGGTATAGGTCGTGTAGCCCCATTCGGTGCAGGCGGGCAGGGTCACCTCGGCGGTATAGCTCGGATTCTCGCACGGTTCCGGATGCTTCGGGATCGCCGTGTCGTGATAGGTGAAATCAAAGTGCTTAATATCGTTATGCGTCAGATAGCAGTCGTTCGCGCAGTTTTCCCCGATGAGCGGCTCGCAGTAAGCGCGGCGGGAATCGGTGACCTCGAAGAAGCGGATCTCGGCGTCGATAACGGATTCCCGCACGGCAAGGAATTTGCCGTTGTATTTGCGCGGGAGCTTGAACATGCCGACAACGCCGCCGTTGTGCGCATAGCCGTAGATGTTCGCATATCCGCGCGTAAAGACGCTGCATCTGCAGATTTCCCCGTATCCGCAGGCGTACACACCGCCGAGAAATTCCTCGCACATGAGACTTTCGTTGACGTCGACAAATTCGAGCTCGGCTTCCACGGCGCAGTCTTTCACTTCACCGGTCTTCAGATATCCGATCATGCCGCCGACGCCTGCGTCCTTTGAAGAAACCGTCAGCGATCCGCGCATCGAAACGGTGCAGTCGCTGACCGTTGTGTTTTCCGCGTAGCCCGCGATCGCGCCGATAAAGCAGCACCGATCCGTTTCGATCGTGATCTTGGTGTTCAAAAGACGCAGATTTTTGATCTCCGCGTCGATCGCGATCGAGAATAATCCCGCAAACACGCTGTCGTAGTCGAGCCGATTGCCGTCCGTCGTAACCGCCGTCTGCTCGGAGGTCTCGATCACGGACAGATTGCCAATCGTGTGTCCCGCGCCGTCAAACACGCCGGAAAACGGGATCGGCGTCCACGGATCCCCCTGCATATCGATATCCGCCGTCAGAACATAGCTTCCGCCCGGATTGTCCGCGATCCGCATCAGATCCTCACGCGTTGCGACGCCGACCGGGTTGGGCTTGGTCTCCGTCAAGGGAAACGTCATCCCCAGCATCAGCAAGGCAACCATGATTGCGCAGATCCTCTTCATCATTGCTTTCTCCTTATATTAAACCGTTCAAATCGATCATATATACATCATTTAATGTATTATAGCATGGATTCGGCGTTTGGCAAACGTGTAAATGAAAATGATCTGTGAATAAAAAACAAGGACCGCGATGCGGTCCCCATTTTTATATCAAGTCGATCAGTTGAGAGCGTCCTTGAGCGCCTTGCCTGCCTTGAAAGAAGCGGACTTGGTCGCAGCGATCTCGATCTCCTTTCCGGTTGCCGGGTTGTGGCCCTTGCGCGCCGGACGGGTCTTTGCTTCGAATGCGCCGAAGCCGACGATGGAAACCTTCTCGTCCGCCTTGAGTGCGTCGACGATGGTGGAAACGACCGCGTTGATCGCCTTCTCTGCGTCCTTCTTGGACAGCTCAGCCTTCTCTGCAACTGCAGCGATAAGTTCAGTCTTGTTCATGATTATTCCTCCAAATAATAGTTTTCAAAAGTGTTGATGCCCTTAACGAGCAGTGCCTATTTTACCAATCAAATCCGTATTCGTCAAGACCCAAATTGTCCTTTTTATTCGGAAAAACGGGATTTTTTTGCCTTTTCCCAGTACTTGTTCTGTTCGGACAGCGGAAGATCCGCCAGGTTTTTGCCGTCCGCCGCCGCAAGCGCCTCCATCTGTCCGAACCGTTCGATGAATTTATCTGTCGCATCGTGAAGCAGCTGCTCGCTGTCAAGCCCCAGAAGCCGGACCACGTTGACGATTGCAAACAGCAGATCCCCCGCCTCCTCGGAGACGTCGCCTTCGCCGCGCATCGCCGCCTTCAGCTCGTCGAGCTCCTCGTACACCTTCGGCATGGCTTCGTCCGCATCGTTCCAGTCGAAGCCGACCTTCCTTGCGCGCTTCTGTACCTTGCTGCTTCGCATCAGCGCCGGAAAGCGCTTCGGCACCGCACAGAGGACCTCCTTCTGCGTCTTTTGGTTCTTTTCCTTCTGCTTGAGCTCGTCCCACCGCTTCAGCACGTCCGCGCTCGATTCCGCCTTCTCTGTGCCGAATACATGCGGATGGCGGTAGACCATCTTCTTCACGATGCCGTCGGCAACGTCGTTCTCGTTGAACCGTCCCTGCTCGTCGGCGATCGTCGCATGAAACACGACGTCCATCAGCACATCGCCGAGTTCCTCGACGATATGCGCGTCGTCCTGCTCGTCGATCGCGTCGTTCAGCTCGTAGCATTCCTCAATGAGGTCGCCCTTTAAGCTCTCGTGCGTCTGTTCGCGATCCCATGGGCAGCCGCCCGGCGCGCGAAGGCGCTGCATGACGGCGACGAGATCGTAATATCCGTAGCGCGTGCGCTGCCCAAACGAGGCGGGCTTCACGTACAGCACCGATCCCGCAAACAGCGTACGGCGCCGGTCGAGCTCCGAAAGCGGAAACGTGCGGAGGCTGTAATGCCCGTCCTGCTGCATGGTCGCAAGCGTCACCGGCCAGTCGTCCGGGTAGATCTCGGAAAGCGAGAGCTTGACCTCCCCCGCGATGATCGGGCTGTCCAGCTCCTGCACGAGCAGCGGCACGCTCGGATCGACACGCTTCGGAAGCGTACGCGCGGTGTAGATCTGCGCGTCCTGCACCTCGGGAAACGCCGCTTTTGCATAGGAAACGCCGGGCAGCACATGAACGCGAAAGCCTTTTTTCTTTGCCGCAGCTTCGATTGCGGAAAGCTGCGCGAAGCAGCCGTCGCCCATGACCGCATAGACGCAGTCCCCGCTCGAAACGAGCCGGTCCGCAATCGCTTTGTTCAGCGCATCGAAGTCTTCGGCGGTCTCATAAAGATCGTCCATGGACGCAAACGCAAGCCCTGCGTCGAGCACGGGCTTTGCCGAGGGATGTTCTTTTGTCTGCAGGTACAGCATCCCGGCATGCAGCACAGCGTCCCACGCGGCGCGCGTGAGCGTCTGCGGCGTGGAAAGCGGCGCGATCGTAATGATATTCATATTATCTCCTTGCAAATCGGGCAAGCTTTCTGCCGCCCGGAATATAGGTCAGCTCTTCCTTGGTGAACATGGCGAACAGCAGCGTAAGGACGGCGTAAACAACGACGGCGGCAGCGATGGCGATCACAGTCGCGAGCTTCGACGTCCAGACGCCCTGAAAGACGCCGATTCCGGAAAGCAGCCGCTGCACGCCCCATGCCGCGCC
>JAEEGL011043890.1_pt1 | contig 11756 bp, 10 predicted proteins | sample 9134231 | NCBI WGS metagenome assembly JAEEGL01 (sample SAMN16246548, study PRJNA631951) | gut metagenome | biome: gut microbiome; feature: rumen; material: fiber-attached | host: Bos | place: Iran: Karaj | collected 2018-10
GAACTTGATTTTATGGAGTCTTTTTCCGTGATAAATCTCTATATGTACGGCGGGATGTATGCCATATTCAACGGGACACACGCAGATAACATCCATGTGGACTTCGTAAACGAGGCAACTGGCGAAGTAATAGACTCTGCAAATTCAGAAGATATGGGAAAAGACGAATAAGAAGGAGATAAACAGATGGGTAAAGAATATGAAAAAGATGAAGATGGATTGACAGAAGAGCAGGCACAGAGACTCGTAGAATGGGTTATAGATCATGGTCATACAGAAATTGAGGCTTATGAAGCTCTGGCAGTAGTTATGGGCGCAACCCAGAAAAGATAAAGTATGGATACAGGGCGGACAGTATAACAAAGGCACATCCTAAGGAGGAGATTATGAAGAGGGCGATAATTCTCATGATCATACTATCAACATTAACCGTGACTTCGGTGTATGCAAGTCCAAAGTACAGCGTAGAAACAGAGCGCCTCATGAGAGAAGCCGGTCTTCAGGTGGATGAACTGGAGTGGGAAGAGATCAACAGACGGCAGCAGGAGCACCGGAAACGCAAGCAAAACAGCACTTCCTCAAACGATGAGCTTCATATTAGAAATAACGGCAATAGCAGCGAATCCGTGGCCGTGACCGAAACAGCCGGCGGTCTGCATGTCTACAACAACGAATACGCCAATCAGAGCAGTAACTATGGGTCAAAATACAGCTATGATGAGTTTCATACCGCGCCCAAGGACATCTCTGCAAACGATGGTTACGGGGGAGGTGGCTTTGACGAGCTTCATATCAACGAGAACTATCGTCAAAACGTATGGCACCCCGAGCACAGAGGCAACAGGATACAGGGTTTCGATGAGTTTCGCTATCCGGATGATATGTAACTGACACAGAACAAGTCCTGACAGGGGTGTAAGGACTTCGAGAAATACCAGAGACAGGCAGATGCCGAAAGACAGTGGGATGTGATTATTATGAGTGACCTGGTCAGATGAAATAAGTTCTAAATCAGGAAACGGGGGGAAAATGGGAACAGGATATGGATTCATATGTACAAGATGTAAGAAAAAGTATCGTGTATCGTTTGGGTCAGGCTTTTGTCCTGAATTAGGGTATGAAGAAGCAATAAAAGATATTCGCTTGGGAAAATATGGGGGAGACTGGAAAGTGTTATATGAGTATATCCCCAATCTTGTTATGGATCCGGATTACACAGTTTATATATGTGAATGTGGGCATTGGGAAAATGAAATGGACGTAACCTTATATGCACCTAACAATCCGGTTGATATTCAAATGCGGATAGATAAAGAATGTGAGAAATATGGTGATGAAGGAAAATATTTCTATGAAGCCTGGCTTTCCGCAGAGGAGAGAAACGAACAGTATCACATTCTTAGGGAATACAATAGGATATGTCCGAAATGTAGAAGTATTATGAAAAAGATATCATATGAAGAAGTCGAATGGCTCTCTTGCCCTGAATGCGGAGAAATCAATAGACGCAGTATTTTTACGCTGAGTGACTAGAATCATTTATCAAGGGGGGATTTTGAGCAGCAACTCTAATGTGTTACTTTTAGCATATCACTTTAACTGTGGGTTGATGATTCCAGGAACTGGACAATGGAGATCAACAACTTTTAAGGTCTTGTATTGCGGTGATATGTGTATAAAGGTTCGTCATCAGATCAATAGTGTGGACGAAATGTTTCAAATTTCTTCGGAAGAATTGGAGAGTTTGAAAAGACAGCTTTCTGGAATCAAAGCGAAGCCGACCGCTTTGCGTCATGATATTGATGACGGAGCAATGTGGGATATACAGATATATGACAAAGAAGGCAATATAGACTATGACTCGGGATCCGGATACATTGATGGAATTGAAACGATAGAAGCGTTGTCACAAACGCTTTATAAGTTCGTTCCCAAATACAAAGAACCGGATATGGAAAATCCACCCAAAGCCATTCCCATTTTTCATGTTAATGAAATAACATACGATGGAGAAGAGATTGTCGAATTGGCAACTTATTTACCTGCAGAGAATAAGGATTATTTGATGTCATTTTTACGGGGGTTTGATCCTGAATGTCATTGTTATGCTAACGGGATATATGATCGAGTTTTTAATAAAATGGTTTCAAATACAAAGAATTACAGCTATAGATATCGGAAGTATTACTGGAATGAAGAGATGATATACCATTTCGAGAAATATAATATCCCTTTGAATCTGGAGTTTAAGAATATTGCACTGCTTCGGATAGACGTTCCTGACATTGTATATGTTATAAAAAAGCACCGGATGGGTACAGTTGTGGATAGAGACAGTCACGGAAAATATACAGTTGAGTGCTGTAACATAGATAGCTCGGAAGGTACGGAGGAGCGATACTCGCTTTATTATGACCTTGATAGATCTGATCTAAGGCTTATAAAAGTGTGTCATCAACGAAAATGGAACCAAGAAGTGATAGGAAAGATATGATGATGGCGCATCTGTTGCTTCAGGCTAAACACGGCAACGAGATCATTTGATGTGCTAAAAAAAATATTTTATTAGCTAAACATCCATTTTGACGATATAAACATATCTATTTATAATATAAATCGTCAGACTGTTTTGTTTTTTAAGAAAGGTGTTTAGGATGACGGTAACAGAACAAATAAAGGTATTATGCGTTCGTTGCAATGTTAGCGAAGCGGAATTAGCAAGGAGGTTAGGAAAGTCACCGCAAAGCTTTAATTCAAAGATGCGCAGGGGTACATTCAATATCCATGAAATGGATAAAATTGCAGATGTGCTGGGAGTGGATTTCAAAAGAGTATTTATCTTAGCTAACGGAGAGGAAGTTTGATGAAATCAAAAAATAATAAAGTATTCAAGTTGGGCGAATTGTTTTGTGGTCCGGGCGGGCTTGCTTATGGAGCAACTACTGCACGTATTAATAATCCCGAATATCGAATAGTACATAAATGGGCGAATGATTATGATGAGGATACTTGCCATACTTATATTCGTAATATCTGTCCTAATGATGCTGATTCTGTAATATGTGGGGATGTTCGGAAGTTGGACATAGAAAGCCTTGGTGATATAGATGCTCTCGCATTTGGCTTCCCATGTAATGATTTTTCAGTAGTTGGTGAGCAAAAAGGAATTAATGGGAAGTATGGACCGTTGTATACGTACGGTATTCAGGTTCTTAAACGGTATCAACCAGATTGGTTTCTTGCGGAAAATGTTGGAGGTCTCAGAAGCGCAAACGAAGGAAAGGCTTTTGAAAGAATACAAGAGGATATGAAAGATGCTGGTTATAAAATATATCCAAATCTATATAAATTTGAGCAGTATGGGGTGCCTCAGGCTCGACATAGAATGATTATTGTAGGAATTCGAAAAGACTTGCCATACGAATATAGAATTCCTAGTCCCTTGCCGTATAAAGATATGGATGTTTCCTGTAAAAGTGCTATAGAAATCCCGCCGATTGAGGAAAACGCACCGAACAACGAACAGACAAAACAGTCAGCAACTGTAATTCAAAGACTAGAATTCATTAAACCGGGGGAGAATGCATTTAATGCAAATCTTCCGGATAATCTTAAGCTAAATGTTAAAGGCGCGAAGATTAGTCAGATATATAAGAGACTGGATCCAGATAAACCAGCATATACTGTTACTGGTTCTGGAGGAGGAGGAACACATATATATCACTATTCAGAGACTAGAGCATTGACTAACAGAGAAAGGGCAAGACTTCAAACTTTTCCTGACGATTACATTTTCGAAGGATCAAAAGAATCCGTTAGAAAGCAGATAGGAATGGCTGTTCCTTGTAGGGGAGCCAAGGTTATATTTGAAGCAATATTAAAAACATTTGCAGGTGAGGAATACGAGAGTATTGACGCAAAGATAACGGAGTGAGAAGTATGTTGAATTATTGGTGGGTAACACGTCCCAAAAGAAAACTTGACTCAATTCCAGAGGTTTTAGCCACATTTGCTGATTTATCATTGAATCAAGAATGGGATGGGCAGAGAGATTCACATCTGGCATATGAAGAAGCCTTGGAAAAAGCAGGATTAAAAAGGGTTGGTGATCGTAGAGATCAAACTGGGGGAGGGGCTCGAACATACAAAGCATGGCTAATGAGCCTAGGATTGATTTTTACCCAGGAATCCACAGGTATGATAAAGCTTACATTGGCTGGCGAAGCTATTATGAATGGGGATTCGCCCGTAAATGTGCTTACAAATCAAATCTTGAAATATCAGTTTCCATCAGCTTTTTCAATGAGTAGAGGAGTACAGGTAGCTTCGAGGTTTAAGATTAGACCTTTTAGATTTTTGCTTAGACTTCTAGAGGATGTAAGAGTAAATAGCCTGTCAGAAGAAGAGATAGCAAAAATTGTCGTTACTGAAGCAGAAAATGAGACAGATAAATGCTATGAGAATATAGTTGATAGAATAGTTGAGTATAGGAATTATGGAGATAAGTGCTTAGACGAGGACTTTTTTATAAAGTATCAGTCCTCTAAGGGTGGAGTTAATCTGGATCATCCATATAGCCATCTTACAGATCTAGCTAACACGTTAATAAACTGGCTTGAATACACGCAGCTAGTTAGGCGTGATAATGGGAGAGTATACATTTTAGATGACAGGCGAAGCAGAGTGGAAGAGATATTAAAAGATCATATCCCTTTTATTGACCGACCGGAGGAACAGGAATACTTCCAAAGAAAATATGGGATAGATCCTAAGCATCGGAAAGATAATCGGGATCTTAATCAATCAATGACAATAACACCTCGAATAATTGCTCGTCAAAAAGTAATGCAAGCGTACATTACTGAATCGCTAAATAGGCCTATTACTGGGGTAAGCACAAAGCTTGTAAATTGTATTGTTGCTACAACAGGAATTGATGACAAGACAGTAGAGGAGATTCTTATAGAAACATATCCGAGAGGTTCTGTTGGAGCATTCATGACAAAGTATTTCGAGATGGCTTTCAAGGGACGTGATGAGGCGACGGAATTTGAAAAAGCCACTACAGAACTATTTAGGGATGTTTTCGGTTTTCAGACCAAACATGTAGGACCGTTAGGTCTTACTCCTGATGTACTTCTAGTTTCAAGAAGTAATAGATATCAAGCGATAATTGATAACAAAGCTTACAGCAAATATACAATTAATAACGACCATCATAACAGAATGGTTCATAATTACTTGTCTGACATAAACAGATATAGTGATTCAGACTATCCTATGACTTTCTTTTCATATATTGCGGGAGGATTTGGTACAAATATTGACAAACAGGTTCGGCAAATATATACGGAAACTAATATCCCAGGGTCAGCGATAAGCGTCTCTAACATTATAAAGATGGTGGAAAAACAAGAGGATGAGGTTTATACACACGAAAAGATAAAGAATATATTTAGCTTAAATCGCCAAGTTGTACTAAGTGATTTATAGAAGGATAAAGGAGAATAGCGAATAGTGTTTGAACAGGAATGTGTTCCATACGCACCAGCACTCATTGAGTCAATGAGGTCTTTAGGATACTCATTTTCATCAGCAATAGCTGATTTAATAGATAATAGCATAAGTGCACACGCTAATAAAATAGACATTCTTTCTGATCCAGGAGTAGATCCCTTTCTAGTTATTATTGATAACGGAGATGGTATGGATAGGAAGGAAATCCAAGAGGCTATGAGATATGGTAGCACGAATCCGCTTGAAGAAAGAAGAGAAGATGACTTGGGCCGTTTTGGACTGGGATTAAAGTCGGCATCTTTATCGCAATGTCGAAAGTTCGTTGTTGCAAGCAAGAAAGGTTCCGAAATAAGTGCATTTTCTTGGGATTTGGACTATGTAGTAGAATCTAAAGCCTGGATGTTGAAGGGATATTCAGCTGAAGAGATTAAGGCCCTTCCAAGGATAGACGTCCTAAATCGAATTGACAGTGGAACATATATTATCCTATCGGATTTTGACAGAATCAAAGAGAGCACAGGTAATATAAGCGAAACATTTAATAAATGTTTAGACGATATGATAAACCACTTATCACTCGTGTTTCATAGGTTTATAGATGAGGGGCTTGTTATCAATGTAAATGGTCTGACAATTGAAGCGAAAGATCCATTCTTATCTTATCACAGTGCAACGCAAAGAAAGCGAGAGAGCACGTTTTATATCAACGACGAAAAAATCACGCTTAAACCTTATGTCCTACCGCACTTGTCGAAACTATCACAAGAAGATCTAGATAAGGTCGGCGGGAAAGATCGCTTGAGAAATGATCAGGGATTCTATGTGTATAGAAATAAACGTCTGATTATATGGGGGACTTGGTTCAGACTTGAGAGAAAAGATGAACTAAATAAATTGGCACGCGTCATGGTAGATATCCCAAATTCACTTGATTATATGTGGTCTATAGATATTAAGAAGAGCACAGCGTCTTTACCGGATATTATAAAAAAGAACATGTATAACGCTGTGTATGAATCTGTCATAAGCAGCGAATCTGTACATACATATAGAGGGAGAAAAGAAAAGAAGGATAAGGATATTGAGTATATTTGGGAAAAGATCAAAGTGAGAGAGGGATATGAATACCAGATAAATAGAAAGATACCTCAGCTGGCTTTACTGGAGTCAACACTTGATGAATCCGAAATCAGAATACTCGATTCGCTGATAAATACCATAGAATCATCGTTTCCTGTGCAGGCAGTTTATGTTGATGTAGCAAAGGGACAGATAGAAGACAAGAAAGAAGATGAAAACATCTTAGAGAGAATATGGGACGATTTGCAAACACAAATTGAATATATCAGGAATAATGGATTACCGATCAAAGAATACTATGAGATGTTTATGAAAGTAGAGCCATACTGCAATCATAAACATATAGTTGAAAGAATACAGGAGGAAATGAGCAAAAATGAATGATTTGCAAAAAACATTAAAAGACATGGTGGTTATGTTTATTTCTTCTGCTTCAACTTTAGAAGAAAATATTATTGATGAAAAGGTTTCCGAGGTAAGTGGATTGCCAACTTTTGCAACTTTATCAGAGACTGAAGTTGAGGAAGTTAAAACAGAAATTAAGGCTGAATTTTCAATAAAACTGGATCGAGGTGTGCTTATTGAAGAGAAGAATCACGAAAAGTGGTTCCTTGCCAGAAAATCGCAGCTGAGCATGAATTACTGGGAAAGATATAAAAAATATTTGTTGGCAGATAAGGGTTTTTCCACAAAGGTTGTCAATACTATGGATGACATTTTGGATACACTTACGGATTTGCTGGGTGATCCAGAAAGAAATATTAGATACAAGCGCAGAGGACTAATTATAGGTGATGTCCAATCTGGCAAGACGGCAAATTACACGGGCCTAATATGTAAAGCGGTTGATTCGGGCTATAAGGTTGTAGTTTTGCTTACTGGAACTATAGAGAAACTTCGGCAACAGACCCAGACACGAATCGATGAGGGGTTTGTAGGAAGAGATAGTGATGCCTTAATGAAACAGCAGGAGGACAAGATAGTTATAGGTGTTGGAAAATATGACGCTAGCATAAGCCCAGTGTGCTTAACATCGACCTCAGATGATTTTAAGCAGAAAAATGCAAGTAATCTAAACTTCGATCTTAGAAATATTAATGGATCGGTAATTTTTGTTGTAAAAAAGAATTCGGCTGTCCTGAAGCGGCTCAACAAATGGTTGAGCACATTCAATCAAACTGGAGATAATCCAATCGATAATTCAATACTTGTTATTGATGACGAAGCAGATAATGCATCGGTTAACACAAAAGACAGTGAAAACCCTACGGCAATAAATGGACAAATTCGCGAACTGCTAAAAAACTTCACAAAATCAAGCTATGTAGGATTTACTGCGACACCTTTTGCCAATATTTTCATAGATCCTGACAATTTTAATCAGATGGTAGAAGAGGATTTGTTTCCCAAGGACTATATATACTCATTAAATGCTCCATCGAATTATATAGGTGCAAGAGATATTTTTAGTGAGGATGGCAGTAATACTGAAATGCTTGTAGAGATAAATGATGATGTAATGGATCCTCACAGTATTGAAGTGATCCTTCCACTGAAGCATAAATCTCAGATTCGAATTAATCATCTTCCGGATGACTTGATGGACGCTATAGCAACATTTGTATTAGCTAATGTCATTCAGGACATTGACCATGAAAGAAAAAGAGAAAATACTCATCGCTCAATGCTAATAAATGTAAGCCGATATACAGAGGTACAGGATCAAGTTTCAGAAGTAGTAAATGACTTTCTAAAGAATCTTCAAAGTTCATGTAGACTGTATGGGAGACTTCCTGTAGAAAAAGCTTTGACAGATGAAAATATTGCACGAATAAAAAGAGCATATGATTACATTTATGGCAATATTAGTATTGCATGGGATGTTATACAAGAAAATCTGTACAGTGCGTGCGCCGGTATAACAGTTATGACAATTAATCAACGTAGCGGAAAGAATCTAGATTTCAGTTCATACAAAGATGGATTAAGAATGATTGCTGTTGGCGGAATGAGTTTGTCGCGAGGACTGACTTTAGAAGGACTTGTAGTTAGTTATTTCTACAGGAATTCCACAATGTATGATACTCTGATGCAGATGGGGAGGTGGTTTGGCTATAGAACGGGTTATGCGGATTTATGCAAGATTTGGATGTCGGCGGAAAGCATAGAATGGTATAGACATATTAGTGAAGCGACGGACGAATTAAGGGGAGAAGTAAAACGATATGAAGACAGTGACTTAACCCCGCGAGATTTTGGATTGAGGGTAAGATCAGATATTACAACCCTGCTTGTTACAGCCAGAAACAAAATGCGAAGCGCAGAAAAAAGAGAGTGCGTAATTAGTCTAAGCGGCGAAACAATTGAAACCCCAGAGATTTTATCGGATATTCATAAAAATGAGATAAATTATAATGCGGTTCGGGATCTTGTCGCAAAAATGAAAAATGAGAATATAGGAATAATAAATGCTGGATCGAATGGAAATAATAGGTATGGATATAAAAATGTACCCGCATCATTCGTTATCGATTTCCTAGAGAAGATAGAGGTATCTCCAAAGAATGAAGGGTTTGATACTCAAACTATTAGGAATTTTATTCGTGAATATAAGGGAACAGAACTGAAAAAATGGGACATATCTTTTGCAACTGGCCAGTCTGATGATACCGTCAAGATTCTAGGAGATGGATATGAATATCATCACCCTGAAAGAAAGTTTTCAATTGAAAATGATGGTCGAATATTTAAAATGAGTGGATCTAAACGACGTTTAGGTACTACTGCAGATGGTAGATTTGGCCTCTCTCAAGAAGATATAAATAAGGCATTAGAGGTTGCTACGATGCGAGCAGAGTTAAAGGCGGCAATGAGTGGAAAACCCAGACCGGAGAAGATTAATGTGAGACAGTCAGATTATTTCTCGTATGGAATCGTTAGAAACCCACTGTTGACAATATATTTTGTAGGCTTAGGTGATTTGATTAAAGACAAAACAGAAGAGAATGAACTTATATATGAAAGAAGTAAAGACCTGCTCTTTATTGGGTTTGGAATTGGTATTCCTTCACTGACGAATCAGGAGACCAGATATGCTAAATACGTTTTGAATAAAGTCGCTTTGCAAAAACTATATGACGGCGATGCTGATAATTGGGATGACGAAGAGGAGTATGACGATTAATGGATTTATATGAGAAATTCGAAAAAGGAAAAGTAACGCATACATATCAAAGGGTTGATCCAGGTTATAAGACTGATATTTTTGTTGGTTATAACGATGACGGTATGATGTCGATGGTTATAACAGAGAATGGGAAGGAGGAACGTGTTAAGTCATCCAAATTGATAGAAGTTAACATTAAACGAAGAGAGGATAAAAAGCTTGCTCTTTCGTTTGATCTAATTGACTCAGCATATGCCTCTATGTTTACTGTCTTTTGCAAGGATATGATTATCTCTTGTGAACGAGCCAATAAGGAAATGGCGGTAACAACAGCATTATTAAGATGGAAGTATTGGAGAGAGCTTTTTGGAAGAAAACTCTCACAAATATTAGATAAACAAGAAATAAAGGGATTAATTGGGGAATTATTTGCATTAAAGAATAGATTTATCCCGGAATATGGCTTGAGAAAAGCAGTTAAGAGCTGGATGGGACCATTACAAGGACACAAAGATGTTGAGATCGATGACACCTGGTATGAGATAAAAACCATAAATGATGGAGCGGTACAACTAATTATTAGCTCTTTGGAGCAGCTTGAATCAGAGGTTGAAGGACATCTAATTGTTGTTAGAGTTGATGAAACTAGCGAAAGTTACAAAAATGCAATTAACCTAAATAAGATGGTGTTGCTGATTATTGATATGATAGAGGATTCGGAGATATTGGAGGAATTTCAGACAAAACTAGACAACGCAGGATATTGTGCCAATGAAGAATACGATAGATTTAATTTTGTGTTTAAGGGTATAGAAACATACACAGTAAATGAAGCGTTTCCTAGGTTACGACGAGAAGAGATTAATTCAGCTATTGGAAATGCTAAATATACCATTATGATCACTGGATTAAGTGAATTTAAGGAGGATTAGCCTAATGACAATTGAGGAATATCGTGAAGTATTACACGAAGATATAGCATTGGCAGCAAGTGCTAATATGTCCACTCCTGAAGAAGAGTTTATAAAGTATGTAACAGATATTCTAATCGATGCTGAGGAATTTGATGACTTCGAAGAGTGTTATTATGAAGGAGTTTCAAGAAGAAAGGCAAATATAAGGATAGACGGATATTCAATGGATGAAACAGATGAAAGCTGTTGCGTTTTTATAGCCGACTATCACGGATCCCACGGAGATGATTCCATTCGGACGGAAGATATTAATGCACAATTCGGCAAAATCCGTCGCTTTGTTGAAGAAGCTACTAGGTACAAAATGTATCTAGAGCTTGAAGAAAGCACTCAAGCATATGAGTTTGCTCAGACGTTATACGTGGAAAAGGATAATATAACAAAATACAGGTTTTACCTTCTTACCGATGCGTATAATAAACAGCGAAGGAAGAATATAAAAGATGCAGAAGTAGGCGGTACTACTGTAGAATTAAATGTATGGGATGTATCTAGAATATTTGATGTAGTTAATTCAAAGACACAGAAGGAAAGTGTTGAAATACTGTTGTCAGAGTTCAATTCCCCCGGCATTCCTTGTGTGAAAGCTGTTGAATATACGGATGCTATTGCAGATATAGAAGTATTACCCAAATATGATGATATTGAAGAATCTGATGAGAAACCGGAAAACCTTATAACATACACATCTTATTTAGCTGTTGTTCCGGGGCAAGTATTAAATGATTTGTATTTGGAATATGGATCAAGACTACTAGAAGGAAATGTTCGATCTTTTCTTAGTGTAAGGGGAAAAGTAAATAAGAGTATCCAGAACACTATTAAGAATTACCCGGAGATGTTCTTTGCTTATAATAACGGAATTGCTGCAACAGCATCTGAAATTGATACGGAGAACACGCCTGAAGGACTGAGAATTACTAGAATAAAAGATCTTCAGATTGTCAATGGTGGTCAGACAACAGCATCCATTGCTAATACATTGCTTACGGCTAGGAAAGATGAAGTAATAAATATTA
>JAEEGL012036882.1_pt1 | contig 11756 bp, 8 predicted proteins | sample 9134231 | NCBI WGS metagenome assembly JAEEGL01 (sample SAMN16246548, study PRJNA631951) | gut metagenome | biome: gut microbiome; feature: rumen; material: fiber-attached | host: Bos | place: Iran: Karaj | collected 2018-10
ATCGGAGTTTCCGAAGGCGCTGGAACCAGAAGGAGCGTTGTATGACAGTTTTTTGAATGAGCAGGACAAGATTAAAGTTTCGGCGGTGCGGAATGCTGACAAAAGACAGTTAGCCGATTTTCACCCTGATTTTATCGATGAGAGGTTGCCAGAACTTTTGCTACATTATAAAGGCCGTAATTTCCCGGATACTTTGTCGGATTCCGAGATGGAAGCGTACGAAAAATATCGGCAGGCGCGACTCAAACGACTATTACCAGGCTTCTTAAAGGAACTGGAATTTGTGAAAGACGATTTTGTCAAAGAAGAATTGATGCTATACGTTCAATCTATAGCTTAACGGATTTGATGGCTTTTTTGAGAGCATTGATGGACTTTTGTAGTTCGACACCTTCGTGTTCAGAAAGTGAGAGATCGAGGCGACGAATGACGCCTTTACGTCCGACGACGGTGGGCCAACCAAAGGAAGTATCAGAGAATTGGTCGTAAGAGGAAACTGGGAGAACGCGCATCTCGTCATTTAGAATGCTATTTAGAATCTGAGCGACACAGGTGGCAATACCGTAATAAGTGGCGCCTTTTTTCTCGATGATGTCGTAGGCTTCGTTTTTGACGAAGTCGGAAATGCCATTCCTGACGTCATTTTTAAGTAAACTCGTCACTTTTTGGCCACCCATGTCGGCTAGGGACCAAGCAGTGAGTTCGGTGTCGCCATGTTCACCGATTTGGTAAGCATGGACAGATTTTGGATTAACGTCTAGGAAGCTAGCGATGCGAGTGCGGAGTCTGGCGGAATCTAGGACGGTGCCAGAACCAATTACTTTCTCGGCTGGTAAGCCAGAATATTTCATAGTGAGATAAGTTAGAACATCCATCGGATTAGTGACTACGAGGAAAATACCATTAAAGCCGGAGTCCATGATTTGATCGATCATGCCCTTCAAAATATTGGCATTTTTTTGAAGAAGGTCCATGCGTGATTCGCCAGGCTTTTGATTTGCACCGGCTGTGATAACTACTACGTCACAATCTTTAGAATCTTTATAAGTGCCGTTTTTGATTTTGACAAAGCTAGGAGCGACAGCTAAAGCGTCGCGAAGATCCATGGCTTCGCCTTCGGCATCGTGCGCGATAATATCGGTAAGTACAATTTCATTGACGGCGGTACGTTGATTGATCAAAGCGTAGGCGATGGATGCGCCGACGTTTCCGGTGCCCACGATCATGATCTTATTATTGTCCATAGTTTAATTATAACATAAGTGTTTTAATGATGTATAATAGAATTATGAGAAAAATTGGGCTTGTTTTAACAGTATTATTAACTACATTTTTCGTTTCGCCAGTAAACGCGGCGGATACAAATAATTTCTATTTTGATGATTTTACGGCGGATTATTATTTAACGAAAGACCAAGATAATATTTCACATTTGAGGGTTCGAGAAAGTGTGACGGCGGTTTTTCCGACTTACAATCAAAATAAAGGAATTTGTCGGCAGATTCCGTTCACTAATCAGGGTGGTAAAAATGTGACTTTGCCTAAGCTGACGAAAGATGATTTGAAACTAACTAGAAATGGTAATTCGGAGCCAATTTATAGTATTGAAATTAGTAAAAAGGGCAGTGATAAGTATTATAATGTTTGCACTGGAAATGATGACTATGTTTTAGGCAGGCAAACTTATGTGTTTGAATATGAGTTTTCTAGAGTAGTGACTGAGTTTAAGGAAAAAGGCAAAGTTTTTCAGGAATTATATTGGGATACTAATGGAAATGGCGCTTTGCAAAAGTTCAACAAAGTAACAGCGAGGCTTCATTTTGAAGATAAGAACGTTTGGTCGGGGGAGAGCTCGTGTTATGTGGGGAAACTCAAAGAAAAAGGGATGGATAGGTGTAAGACTACGCTAATTTCGGATGGTTTGGAGTTTTCGGCGGAAAACTTGGCTAAGTTTGAAAACTTGACGTTTGATGTAGAACTAAAACCTGGAAGTTTTGCGGTACCGGAGCCTTATACGCCGCCTTTAGAGAAAAATTATTTTTATGTGTGGGCTGCTGCGGGAGTAGGGGTGCTATGTCTTTTGGCAATTGGCTTTGAATTTAGAAAGTTTATGAAAACGAGAGAAAAGGCACATTATTATAAAAGTATTTTTGTAAAACCAGAATATCAACCTCATAAGGAGTATTCTTTACCGGAGATGGCAGATCTTTTCATTGGCAAGAAAAAAGATATGAAGGTGGGGATGATGCTAGAGTTAGTAGTGAATAAAAAGATTGAGTTCCAAAAAGCTGATGGTAAAAAATGGAATATTTTTGTCAAAGATCTGACTGGAGTGAGAGAGGAATATCTCGATTTGCTATCGATTTTGAATGGTGGAACACGACCAAAAGAAGGCGATACAATAAATTTGAAACGACAGGTAGCGACTAGTAGCCTGATTGCGCTTAGAAAATCAGAAGAAGCCAAGATAGTTAGTGATTTAAAGAATGATAAATTAGTAGAAGAAAAATATCATTTCGGGAGTAATAATGCTGGAAGCAGCGTTTTGAATGCGATAATTCTAAGTATTATTTTCGTACCTATAGTATTGATGGTTGGGCTATTTGTGATTACGGTGCTAGAAGAATTGGTAGTAGGAAAGGGAGTATCGGATTACCAAGATTTTGTATTTTATGATCATTTCTATACTTTGACTATAGCGATGGTCATAGTAACAACTATAATAACGGTTTTGCTTTCGGATGCAGCGTCAAAATATGAAAGACATACAAATAAAGGCTTGGAGGCTTCAAGGTACATGGATGGACTTAAGCTATATATTGAGATGGCTGAAGCTGATCGGATGAAAATGTTGCAAAGCGTAAAGGGAGCTGACGTTTCTGCCGAGGGAATTGTTAAATTATATGAAAAGCTATTGCCGTATGCAGCTATTTTTGGATTAGAGGAGAGCTGGATGAAAGAAATGCGTGAATACTGTGAATTACAAGAAATAACACAGCCGGATTATCTGATGACGGGTATTGCAATCTCAGACTTTTCGCGAGGTTTAAATATGGCGTCGTCTTATGTTTCGACTGCATCGACAATGTCCAGTTCAGGTGGCGCATCTTCATCTGGTTTTTCTGGCGGTGGGGGCGGGGGCTTTTCCGGCGGAGGAGGCGGAGGAGGCGGTTTTTCTGGCCGTTAAAAAATACTAGAAATTTTTGGAAGTTATGCTATAATGAAAAGCATAAGCTTAATTATCAATTAATTTTGAAGGAAAAAAATGGATCCAACTAACAACCCTACACCAACACCTAATAATACACCAGCGCCTAATCCTGTGCCGACACCAGAGCCTGTGACGACGCCTAGTCCTGTTCCAGTATCGGAACCGGCACCCGTAGCTCCAGGTGCGCCTGCATCTGCACCAGCGAATCCTTTGGCGACGTCGGCTGAGTCAACTGCTGCTTCAGCTCCTGCGAGTTCAATGCCTGATCCTGCGCCAGTAGATCCAGCTATTGGTGTCCAAGGAAATCCAGCTGTAGGAGTTTCAGAGAATCCAGTTGTAGGCGCGCCAGTTAATCCTGTGATTCAACCATCTGGACAAGGTGGTTTTGCAGCGACGGATCCAATTATGATGCCAGAGGCTCCGACTCCTCCAGATCCAGTTGAAGAGGAATTAAAAGCTCCTATGAAAGCAGCAGAGCCAGCTCCTGGTTCAATTGGTTCGGCTGTTTCTGGTCCAGCAGGTGCACCAGCTGAAGGTAATCTTGTGGCTGCCGATAATCCTTTTGCTAAACCGGAACAGACACCGAGTGTTTCTTTCACGGATCCAGCTGCGCAACCAGGTGTACCACAAAATGGTAAGAAGAAACCTGTGACCAATAAGACCACTTTGATTATTCTGATTGCTGTGGCCGCAGTAGTTGTAGTTGTGCTTGCTGTTGTCTTCATAATGCAACTTACTTCTGGTTCTTCTAGCAACAATTCTGGTGCTAATGGTTCTAATACTCAACCGGATATCAATTATGAACCAGAAGAAGAAGAAGAAGAAGTGAAATCTGAGACAGAGTCTAGCGATGAAGAGGAGAGCTCTACTTCAAGTTCTAGCTCTAACTCCGATTCTAGCTCTAGCTCTACTTCCAGTTCTGAGTCCGGTTCGTCTGTGGTAAGAGATCAAGAATCGACTACTAGCGATGCGGCTGACGATGGTTTAGCTGAGCCTGAGCTAGATGAGAGCGATGTTTTGATTGACAACGCTGAATAGTTATTATAAAATATGTTCATGAATAAGTATGTAACGACGGCAATACCGTATGTGAATGGTGTTCCGCATATTGGGCATGCAGTAGATTATTGTCTGGCTGATACGGCAGCACGCTACTTTAGGTTGACTGGGAATGAGGTCCGCTTTCAAGTTGGTACGGACGAACATGGTGGGAAGATTTTTCAAAAAGCGGCCGAGCTAAACATCCCAGTTGAGAAATATGTAAATGATAATTCCGCGGCTTTTAGGAGTTTTATTGATAAACTAAACATTTCTTATACAGATTTTATTAGGACGACTAATGAAGCTCATATTAAAAGTTGCCAGGAGATTTGGCGAAGGTTGTCTAAGCATATTTATCTTGCAAGTTATGAAGGTTGGTATTGTACTGGTTGTGAAAGATTTGTGACCGAAAAGGAATGTAAAGAGAACCATGGCGTGTGCCCGGACCATCAAAAACCATATGAAAAAATCAAAGAAGAAAATTATTATTTAAGGATATCGGATTTTAAAGATCAAATTAAAGAAAAGATTGAGAACGATGAACTTTTGATTTTGCCAGATTTTCGTAAAAAAGAAATGTTGAAGTTATTAGAGGATTCTCCGGATGTTTCGATTTCTAGACCGCGTGAGCAATTGAAGTGGGGCGTGACAGTGCCGGAAGACGAATCGCAAGTGATGTATGTATGGATAGATGCACTTTCAAATTACATTACGGTTTTAGGCTATCCAGAAAAAGATATCAGCACGTGGTGGCCGGCGGCAGTACAATTTGTCGGAAAGGATATTTTACGTTTCCATGCTATTATTTGGCCAGCGATGTTACTTGGGTTAGGGTTGCCACTTCCAAAAGTGATTGTCTCGCATGGCATGATTTTGGCTAATGGACAAAAGATGTCGAAAAGTATTGGTAATGTGGTAAATCCAAACGAAGTGATTGAAAAATATGGTTTAGAGGCATTTAGATATTTCTTTTTGAGACATATTGACACGTTTGTTGATTCGGATTTTACTTGGGAAAAGTATGAGGACGCTTATAAGAATGAACTCGCAAATGATTTAGGTAATTTAGTGCAACGTTTGGCGACTCTAGCTTCTAAGAATGGAATTAAAATTTTGAATGAAGCGACTGATTTAAAGCCTTCTTCTAACTATTGTGAGTTGATGGATCGTTTTGAGTTTTCTAAGGCATTTGATTATGCTTGGGATAAAGTACAGGATTTGAATAAAAGAATAGATGATGAAAAGCCTTGGGCATTAGCTAAAAATGGCGAAAAGGAGAAATTGGAACAATGCTTGAAATCTTTGGTACTTGATCTATTACAAGTTAATGTAGAGTTGTCACCATTCTTGCCAAGTGTTTCCGAAAAAATTGCTAAGACCTTTACTGACCCGATTACTCCGCCGAGTACACCACTTTTCCCGAAAAAATAATCAAAAAAAATAACCCCCGAAGGGGTTATTTTTTATTCTTCGCCAGAGAGCTTACTAGTAAAGTCTGATAGGTAGAAACCAAGTACACCACCGATCATTGGCAAAATTGCATAGACAGAAAGTGCTTGGCAGATGCCGCCGAGGATTTCGCCAAAGTTTTCACCTGCAGTCGGGAAGATCTGAAGCATCATTGCTACAGCTGGGTTCATGATGAAGTTGCTGTTTAGGCTAAGGAATGCTGCAGATGCAACGTAACCAACTAGGATAGCTAGTGTTATACCACCAACAATAACAGCAGCAAAAGTGAAGACGCTGCGTTTGTAGCTGAGGGCGCGTGCATAGAAGAACGCAATGATGATTGCGCCAAGTAACTCAACCATAGCAAATAGCCAGAATTGGTTTTCGCCAATTGCGGTCATTGCAGGCATGTCATAGGCAGTTTCACCACCGGCTAGATGGAAGGCATTGAAGATAAGCCAGCCAAGCCAAGCGCCGATAACTTCAGCGATGATATACATAATGCCACGAATAACTGACATGCGGCGAGATGCCATCATGCCGACTGCTACGATTGGGTTGAGGCAAGCGCCAGAGAATGCATAAACGGCAATTAATACTGCAATTGCTGCGAAAGCATAGGTTGCTAGGCTTGCAATTCCCATTAAGCTAACTGAGAATAATAATAGTGCTAGGACTAGAGTCCCGAGTATTTCGCCAAGAAGTGCACCGTAGAATTTATGGTCTTTGAAAACCGTAAAGATGCTTTCTTTAGCTTCGTACTTTTTTGCAAAGAAACCAGATAAGCAAGTTTTGCCGCTACTGGTTTTCACCACCGTGTTGGTTTTAGGAGCTTCGTGCTCTGTCTTGACTGCGGATTTTACAGCAGTTTTGGATTTGGTCGTTTTAGCCTTTTCGGACTTGTTCGACGTTTTCGACTTTTTGGTCGCCATTTATTCCTCCTTTAATGATATTGTCTTTATTATATCACAAAATTGTGTGTTATAATAAAAAAGTTAATAATTTATTTAGGAATAACAAAATGGGCGTAATTGTAAACAAAGAAAATAGTCAAGATGAATTATCAAGGAGAATTAGCGCGGATTTGAAAGATCGTGCGGAGGCAGCTTCTGAAGTAGATGATCCTGATTTAGCAGAGGATGCCGAATATTTAAAAGATTTGAAAAAGACTAGTAAGTTTAGTTGGGCGTGGTTTATTTTAATTGCACTTGCGACTTTGTCAGTGATTTCGATTATATTTTTCTAAAAAAACGATAAGTGGTATATAATATAGTGTATGGATAATAGTTTGAGCGAGCATGACCCTTATCGTGGAATGAGACGGGCACAGGATGATATTCAGCCAGATTTTGCGCCTGGAGATGTAATACAGAAGGGCGCTAATAAGCTAAAAGATAACACCAAGAAAAGTTTGAAGGCGGCTGAAGATTTTGCAACTAAGAAAGGTGTTGGAAAACAGAATCCAAGTGTGAATGCGGCAAAAAAGACCGAAAAGACTCCTAATGGATTATTTTCTGGTACTGGTAGAGAATTGCCAAAGGGAACTAATGGGAAAAGGAAGTTTTCTTTCGGGAAAAAATCGGCGAGGATTTTTGTTAGTGCTTTTGTCGGCATGACAGCTGTTTGGGTTTTTGTAATTGGTGCACCGATTTATATGATCGGCGCACTTGATTATAATCTCCAAAATTCTATCGGGATTTCCTTTATACAAGAAGCCTTGGAAGGGCAGGCGAGGCATGTAACCGTAAGTATGCTTCTAGATGGCAAAGTACCGGATAAATATGCTAATGATTTGGCAAAGGTTGGAATAAATGTTGGCCAAGTGACGGCTAATGGTGAATTTATTAGAACAAATTCCTTCATTGCAAATATTGATGATAAAAAGGATCTCGCGTCCTTAGGAAGTGGTTTTCATGTAAGGACTGAAGATGGTGAATTGGCGGTTTTATTTGAGGATGAGGTGATTAAAGCTGAGGATTTTGCGACTGCTGTTGAAGCAAATCCTGCGATGTTTATGGCTTATTCGGAAGCAACAGATATCATGGCTAGGTTTTTTTATAGCCAAGAAGTTAACGATATCTTTTCCGAGATGTGTTTAACACGGCATTCTTTTCATGATTTTGAAAGTACGGGAGATGCAAAAAAAGATCAGGAAAATTTTAATAAGATTCTAGAAGAGATGTTAAACTGTAGTTCTGATGTGAATATGAGTGGTGCAGGGGCGGATGGGTCAGAGTTTTTCTCGGCTTCGATGAAGGGTAATGCGGAAGAAATTATAAGTGAAGTAGGAGAAGCCCAGAGTATGGTTTCAACGGCGAATGCAACTTCAAAGGCAGCACAGCTACTTAATTCAGCGATTTCGGCTAATGAACCATATAAAGCTGCTGCGTCATTTATGGCGATTGAGGAACCAATCCAGCGTGCAAGAATTGAAGGTGATGGACCAGTTAACGAATTGATGAATGTACTGCAAGAGAGATCTGTTGCAACGTATGTTGATGTGAACACTGGTAAAACAGTTTCGAATGAGCATTCAATTCTTGATACGCCTAATTTTTCCGCGGCTGTTTCGCAGGGAAAATTTTCTAAAGAAGAGGCGGCAAATTTTGCAAGAGATAGAGTCTTAAAATCGACTGATTCAGTGGATGGCGATGTGATAAAGGATACAGCCGTCTCTCAAGAAGGCCAAAAGAAGGTAGATACGGTGCTTGGTATTAGTCTAGGGAATAGTGCCGACGAAGAGGTTCTTAAAAAAGCGTCTGACAATATTGAAATTGCAGCACTTGAAAAAAATTCCGATTTATTTAAGAGTGAGATTGGAGGGAATCGAGCAGTAGAAGGCGGTTCATTCATTTCAAAGACAATTAGTATGAGTACGCTTGGAGCAATGCCTTCAGATGAAGAGGCGGTTCTGGTTTATAATCACGAAGTAAATGAAGCGTTAGCTAAGAGAGCGGCGGCAGAACGTGCGACAAAGAGTCCATTTGACATCTCTTCGCCGAATACATTTTTAGGTAGTATTATGCATAGTTTTGCAGTTGGGATGCTTAAAAATAGTCAAGTATCTAACGGAGTCTCTTTTGTGTCTTCAGTTGGGTCTTTGGCTAATGTGACGAATGATTCTTTTAATGGGTTATTTGGTGGGGCAATAGCGGATGGTGAGGATTCTAATTATTGGACTACTTTTGGTAATCTTTGTGAGACGCCTAAGGGTGTAAAGTCAAGCGCGGACATTTATTGCACCCAGACTACTACAATTACAACGAAATTCATGGATAAGAAACTGGATGTAGATAAAGAAGAATATGAAAAATTTGTAAAATATGGTATGGGTCGTAAGCCAACAGTTGGAGTGAATGATGCGAAAGCTTGTGAAGATTTGGCGGATAAAACTGTTATAGATGAGATTGCTGATATCTTTGGTGTATATGCAGCTTGCGATGCGGTCAGAAATTCGGATGACAAGGCGATAGTATCTGGTGCTGCATATGTAATTAGTGTTTACAATGAAAATAGGGCGGAACTTGAAAAAATGTCGGGATATGCTTTAAGGGACAAAGTTGAATCCCTTCTTACTGAAAGTGAAAGTACGGCGGAAAGAATTAAGAGAGAGTATTTAGCTGAGCATCCTGTAGACCATTCTGCGGCAGGCATTATTGCAGAAAGGTCTGGTTTATCTAAAGAAGAAGCGCAAATTGCTTTGAATTATTATAATTATTTAGCTAGAATTTCGAATTATGACCCTACGACGAGGTTCGCTTTTGGGGAGACTTTGGTTTTAGAACATAAGTCGCCGCTTAAAGACCATTCAAATAGTATCGCTTTGAATTATTACGCGGTAAAGAGGGGTGAAATTGAATATAATAGCATTAGAAATAGAAGCTTCGCAGCTTAAGTTTATGCGAAGCTGATATCTCTATTATAGCATGATTTTGATTTTTTGTCAATATGGAGTATAATGTGAATAGATATGGAAGAGCTAGAAAAGCTAAAAAATGAGCTAAAAAAAGTTAATCTCGAAGCTGCGAAAGTACGGGATTTGCCACCCGAAAAACGGGCAGATTTTGGTCGTGAGATCAATGCGAAAAAGAACGAAATTCTTGAAAAAATTAATTCTATTCAGCAATCACTTTTAGATCAAGAAGTTGAACCGCTGGATATTACGGCTTGGTCTGGGGTAAATGAGGAAATGCCGGAGTTTTATGGCACTGAGCTAGGGTCAAAGCATCCTCTGATGACGGAACTTGACCGCGTAGCAGAGATTTATCAAATGATGGGATTTGATATTATGGAATCGCGGCAGCTAGATGATGAATATCACATGTTTGATAGTCTGAACTTTCCGAAGGAACATCCAGCGCGAGATGGCTATGACACTTTTAGGACGGAAGAAAATTTGATACCGCCGGCGCATACTTCTACAATGCAACACCGGGTTCTAAAGAAGTTTAAGTCGAGGCTAGATGAAGGCAAGGCGATTGCCGTGGCGGTACCGGGTCGGGTTTATCGTAATGAAGATGTCGATGCGACGCACGAGCATACTTTTTATCAGTGTGAGGGAGTTTATGTTTCAAAGGATTGTACGATGGGGCAGATGTTGGGGATTTTGAAGGATTTCTTTGAAAAATACTATGAGCAAAAGTTGAATATTCGGACTCAACCGGGTTATTTCCCGTTTACGGAACCTTCGCTTGAACTTTTGATCGAAAAACCTAAAAACATTGGCGGTAAGAAAGGCGACTTTTTGGAAATGCTTGGCTGTGGTATGATTCACCCGAATGTGCTAAAAATGGCGGGAATTGACCCGACTGTTTATCATGGTTTTGCCTGGGGTGGAGGAATTGATAGGTTGGTGATGCTAAAATATGGTCTTTCTGACGTGAGAAATTTCGAAGCGGGTAATTTAAACTTTTTGAGGGAGTTTTAGTTATGAGGATATCTTTAAATTGGCTCAAGAAATATGTGGACATTCCGATTTCAGATGAAGAGTTAGTGCGGCTAATTGGCGCACGGTTAGTAGAAGTTGAAGAAGTGATTGATGAAACACATAAATATGACAATATTTTTGTGGTGCGAGTAGAAAAGGCTGAAAAAATTCCAGATACGCACCTAACTCTTTGCCAAATAAATGTAGGTGAGCGGGAAATAAATAAGGTGGAGAAGAATGCTGAGGGTTTGGTGCAAGTGGTGTGTGGGGCACCAAATGTGCATGAAGGGATGCTAGCGGCTTGGATTGCACCAGGTGCAATTGTGCCGGCATCGGTGCACGAAGCGGCGCCTTTTGTAATTGGCAAAAGAAAAATGCTTGGCAAATTTGATTCGAACGGTATGCTTTCTGCGATGGACGAGCTAGACCTTGGTGATGACCACGAAGGAATTGTAGAGATTGATCCGAACGAGGCAAAGCCTGGTGATATGCTGGCCGAAGTATTTGATCTCAATGATTTGATTTTGGATATTGAAAACAAGTCTTTGACACATCGGCCGGATACATTTGGATTAATTGGTTTTGCTAGAGAAGTAAGTGGGATATTAGACAAGCCGTTTAAGGCTGAATTTTCAAATCAGTTTATGCTTCAGGAAAATCAGATTCCAAATGGTCTGTCTATTCAGATTACCGATAGTACGATTTGCCCGAGATATTCGGCGGTGGTGTTAGAAAAACATGGCGAAATCAAGAAGAAATATCTTTCGTGGCAAGATACGGTGCTTGCGAAAGCTGGCATGCGACCAATCGATCCGATTGTAGATGCGACGAACTATTTGATGCTTTTAACTGGTCAGCCGTTGCACGCTTTTGACTATGATAAGTTTGTTAAAGTTGGTGGTACTAATGAGCCTAAAGTAATTGTGAGATTAGCAAGAAAGGGCGAAAAGTTAGTCCTTCTAGACGATGAAGAAGTTGAGTTGAACGAAAATGACATCGTAATTACTTCGAATGATAAGCCGGTGGCGTTAGCTGGGGCGATGGGTGGTAAGTCGACTATGATTGATGAAAATACGAGAAATATTTTAATTGAATCGGCTACTTTTAGCTTATATAATTTGCGCAAAA
>JAEEGL012807731.1_pt1 | contig 11756 bp, 6 predicted proteins | sample 9134231 | NCBI WGS metagenome assembly JAEEGL01 (sample SAMN16246548, study PRJNA631951) | gut metagenome | biome: gut microbiome; feature: rumen; material: fiber-attached | host: Bos | place: Iran: Karaj | collected 2018-10
TAGAGGGTGGAGTGGAAGAAGGGCAGGGCCAACAGGATATGACTGCCTGTCACGATCACACAACCGATGAGCATCAGGGTGGCACCCTTGCCGATACGGTCGTAGAGATGACCGAAGAGGGGTGTCAGGATAATCGTGCCGTAGGGTAGGATAGAGACGATCCATCCGGCAGTGATCTCCTGGATACCATATTTGTTGACCATCAGATCACTGGCAAATTTCAGGAAAGGACGGATGCTGCTGTAGAAGAAGACACACAGGAAGGCAATCAACCAGAAACCGGGATTACGGAGGGTCTGCATGAAATCATTCATGCTGAAAGTACTGTCCTCCTTCTTCTCAATACGGATACTCTCCTGCGACTGTTCCTTGTCAAAACGACGGTCGTAAATGATATATACGAAGAAGGTAAGCAGTCCGAGGAGCAGTAATACACCACCCACCAGCAGTGATGCCGGAATACCGAAGCTGTTAGCTATCAACGGACTGAAACTGATGGCACTGGCAGTACCTAAACGTGCCATCGCTACCTGCACACCCATCGCCGATGCCAGTTCATAGCCTTTGAACCACTTCGTCACAATCTTTGAGATGGTGATACCTGTGATGTCACAACCCACACCGAAGAGTCCGAAGCCGACGGCAGATACCAACACCTGCACTTTCACGGTCTCGGGGATCATCCCAAACAACGTGAAGTCAGGTTGTGTCGTTATCAACGGGGAGATAAATGCCACGGCATACCAGTTTAAGGCTGCTCCCCCGAACATCAGTCCGGTGGCGAGGATACCTGTAAAACGGATGCCCATCTTATCGAGGATGATTCCTCCAAAGAAGAGCATCAACAGGAAGATGTTAAAGATGCTGTATGAACCGGCGAAGAAACCGTATTCAGCGGATGTCCACCCCATACCACCTTCTTCCATCGGTGTTTTCAGGGTGGTGGACAATGGAGAGACGATATCCCAAAAGACATATCCCATCATCATGATGAATGAAACCATGAAAAGGATCATCCAACGGTTCTTCTTTGATTCGTTGAGCATATATTTATTAGTTTAAAGTGAAAAGTGTAGAGTGTATAGTTATGATTTGTTTCAGGAACAGAATACTATTAACTTTACACTCTACACTCTACGCTTGCGGGGACCGGGCTCTTGAGCCCGTCCCCGTCATATTATTTGATGTTCGGTTCTTCCAAACCTAAGCCTTTCTTCTTGTCAACAACTTTCAAGACAAGACCCAGTATCAGGGCAGCTACACCTAAGAAGGCGAGCATCACCAGCGGGGCTGTGTAGTTGTATTGAGTAGGATCGGTAACACCAGGGTTCGTCTTGTCGAGCACCTTACCAATCAACAACGGGAACAGCCACAAACCGATGTTCTGAATCCAGAAGATCAGCGCATAGGCAGAACCGATGATCTTTGCATCCACGAGCTTTGGTACGCTGGGCCACAAAGAAGCAGGAACCAGTGAGAAGCTGGAGCCCAATACCAAGATGGTCAGGTAAGCCACCACGATGCCACCTATCATATTACCCTTCAGTGCCGGGAGGATGAAGGCAAAGGTAAGGTGACAGGCAATCAGTAACAAAGAACCTAATACCAACATGGAAGCGGCCTTACCCTTATGGTCCACATAGTTGCCGAGGATCGGGGTGATACCTACGGCCAGCAATGGGAATACAGCAAATACCGTCTCTGCAGACTGACGCATATAACCCATATAGCAGAAGATAACAAGGGCAACGACAGACAGACAGAGCAATCCGTACTTCATACTCTTCTGCTTCATGAAGTTGCTGGCAAAGGCAGCTGCGGCAACAACCAGCATGATGAGATACTGTACGATGGTTACGGTAGAACCGGCCCAGAAGGAGTTGGGACACACTTCGGTGAAGGTCAGGTTACACTGCAGCATGTTGACGGCATACTTCTGGAAGGGGAAGATAGCACTGTAATAGAGCACACACAGTAAGGCAACCAACCAGAATCCGCTACTGGTAAGGATCTGTCCGAGGTCGCTGATCTTGAATGGATCGTCTTTCTCTTCTGCCTCACCCGTCTGAGCATCCAATTTCTTATCCATAAAGAAATAGACGATGAACATGATCAGGGCGATCATCAGCAATACAACACCGAAGGCAACAGAACGGGAAACACTGATATGACCACCTAACTTGGCAAAGAACGGTGAGAAGATCATACAGGTAGCAACACCTAAACGAGCCAGAGCCATCTCTGAACCCATTGCCAGGGCCATCTCACGACCTTTAAACCACTTCACGATACCGCGGCTGACGGTGATACCGGCCATCTCAACACCACATCCGAAAATCATAAAACCGATAGCAGCAACCTTAGCAGATGCCGGCATACCGAGATAGAACGGAGAAACACCTAACTCGTCGAAGCCAGGGATGTAGTTGAGGTTGTTGGTAAACCAAGTCTCTAAGCCACTGCCGATAAAGCTGTCGGCTACGGCATACCACTTGATAATAGCACCTACGAGCATGACAGCACCTGAAAGGACTGCTGTGAAACGGACTCCCATCTTGTCGAGGATGATACCTGCGAAGATGAGGAAGAAGATGAAGACATTGAGGAATGTCTCTGCTCCCTGCATGGTACCGAAGGCTGTTGAGTCCCAGCCACGTTCTGAAAGCATCAGGTCTTTGATCGGAGACAGGATGTCCATGAAGATGTATGAGCAGAACATGGCTAATGCCAGTAATAGCAGTGCTGTCCAACGCATGGCAGCAGAATCTCTGAGTGTCTTTACTTGAGTTTTCAAATCACTCTGCAAATTTTCTTGTGTCATATTATTTTGATTATTAATTTTGATTGCGAGATTGCGAGATCACGAGATCACGAGATTAGGAGATCACGAAAATAACTCTAAACTCTAATTATCGTGCAAACCGAATGCAGTGAAACTTGTTTCAATGCTGAGGTGCAGCCGATAATCACGGCGAAGCCGTAAACCCTAAACTATTTCTTCAGCCAACGATCCAGCCAATTGAAGTAGGTGCGCTGCCAGAGAATACCATTCTGTGGTTTCAATACCCAGTGGTTTTCATCGGGGAAGAGAAGCAGCTCAGCGGGGATGCCTTTGAGACGTGCTGCGTTGAAAGCACCGAATCCCTGGTTGGCATTGATACGGTAGTCTTTCTCTCCATGGATACAGAGTATCGGCGTGTCCCACTTATCGATAAACTTATGGGGAGAGTTGTCGTATGTCTTCTTGGCATTTGCCGACAGGTCCTTGTTCCAGAAAGCATCCTCATATTCCCAGTTGGAGAACCATACCTCTTCGGTATCGGTGTACATCGACTCAAGATTGAAAGCACCGTCGTGAGCGATGAAACACTTGAAGCGTTTGTCATGATGTCCGGCCAGGTAATAGACAGAGAAGCCGCCGAAGGAAGCACCAACGGCACCCATACGATCCTTATCAACGTAAGGCAGTGTGTTGGCTGCATCATCAATGGCAGAGAGGTAGTCTTTCATACACTGTCCGGTCCAGTCACCACTGATCTGCTCACACCATTCTGATCCGAAGCCGGGGAGTCCGCGACGGTTGGGAGCGATCACCACATAACCGTGGGCTGCCATGATCATGAAGTTCCAGCGATAGCTCCAGAACTGGCTGACAGGACTCTGCGGTCCGCCCTCACAGAAGAGCAATGTCGGATATTTCTTGTTCTCATCGAAATGAGGTGGCAGGATCACCCAATAAAGCAATTCTTTGCCATCTGTTGTCTTTGCCCAGCGCTGCTGCACCTTACCGGGAGCAAGTTGTTCAAGGATATGCTTGTTCTCGAAGGTGATCTGCTTGACATCTATTAATGCACCGATGGCAGCCTCCTTTTTCTTCGTCTTCTTGGCTAAAGGTGTGATCACGTAGAGATCGGCAGGCTCCATATAACTGTGGCGCTCTGCGAGTATCTGCTTACCGTTATTCATCATCTGCAGTGAACCGAAGTCAGCCCAGAAATTACTCAACTGCTTTACCTCACCCTTCCAGTTGATGGAATAGAGGTTCTCTGTAGCATGCCATACACCTATAAAATAAATCAGTGCTTCTTTATTGTCAGACCAACAGAAATCATCTACGTTGGAGTCGAACGACTCGGTGACATAACGTTTCTGACCGGTAGCCAGTTCATAGACACAGAGTCGCTGACGGTCGCTCTCATAACCATCACGCTCCATGGACAACCATGCTACGTATTTTCCGTCGGGAGAGAACTTCGGGTTCTGGTCATAACCGGTATTCAAGGCTTTCATTGCCTCACTGTTCACCGCTTGGTAACGCAGTGTCTTCGAAGCATCTACTTTGACGTTCATCTTATGGTTACCTTTACAGAGATTCTTCGTTTCCTTCGTCTCAATATTATAAAGGTATATGTCGGTATCTGTAGAGATGGCATACTCCACGCCCGTCTTCTTCCTGCTGGTATAAGCGATACTCTTGGAGTCTTTGCTCCAGTCGAGTTGCTCGATACCGCCGAAGGGTTTCACCGGACACTCATAAGGCTCATCCTTCATGATGTCGTAGCCCTCATTGATCGTGCCGTCGGCTTTAACCTCAGCTACGAAGGGGTGGGGGATGCTCTCCACATACTCATCCCAATGACGGTAGTTCATGTCGGTGATCAGTCGTCCGGTAGCTTTGGGCAGATCATCCGGATTCTTCTTGATGCTCTCATGATAAGGCAGTTGTTTGATTAATATGATATGCTGTTCATCGGGAGAGAACTTAAAACCGTCGATACCCGTCTTATCGTTAGTCAGTTGAATACGTCCTGTGCCGTCAGGATTCATACTCCATACCTGACCATCTCTCAAGAACGCTATCTTACTGCCATTCTTGATCCATGCAGCATCTGTCTCATTCTTACTGTCTACGGTCAGCAATTGTTGGTTCTGACCATTGGCATCCATGATATAGAGCACATGATGACTCTTGTTTTGCTTTACACTGTAGTAAGCAACATTATAAACGATCTTTGAACCGTCGGGAGAGGCTGCATAACCACCGATACGTCCCATTGCCCAGAGGGCTTCCGGTGTCATCAGGTCATTGCTTAACTTAATGTTGTTCTTTCCAATTGGGCGTGCCACGTTGTCTTGTGCATTAAGGTTAATTGTTGCCATCACGAGGATGACAAACAATGTGATAAGTTTTTTCATGATTATTTATATTTATTCATTTGTTTCTCACGCATCTCACGCTGACGTCTCAACTCTTCTGTCTGCTTCTGCATCGCTTCCAGACGGGTGGCCAGGTTCTTTGCTTTCTTGGGATTGTTCTCATTCTCCTTGTACTTTGCTTCCAGGATAGCCAACAGCTTCGCATCATTGGTGGTCTTACGCAATGCCCACATGATAGCAGCACTGAAGAACAGGGAAACGAAATAATAGAAGTTCAGACCGGAAGAGTAATCATTGAAGATAAAGAAGAACATCACCGGCATCAGATACATCATCCACTGCATCATCTTCATCTGCTCAGCCTGCTGTCCGACCATCTGGTCTTTCTGCTGACGCATGTTCATAACGGAATACAAAACGTTAGCTACACAGAAGAGGATACATGTCAGTGAGAGATGGTCACCAATCATCCAAATATTCTTGTTCCAAGTGATAATCGGGTCGTAGGTACTCAGGTCGTTGATCCACAGGAAATGCTCACCACGTAACTGAATGGCATTAGGAACAAAGAAGAACAGGGCCATCCAGATAGGCATCTGTATCAGCATCGGCAGACAGCCGCTCAGCGGACTCACTCCATATTTGGAATACATCGCCATCATAGCCTGCTGCTTCTGCATCTGGTCTTCCGGTTTGTCGTACTGTTTGGTGGCCTCATCGAGTTTCGGCTTCAGCACACGCATCTTGGCAGACGACATATAACTCTTCTTCACCAACGGATAGGTGATGGCCTTGAGGAGTAAGGTGATCAGGATCAAGACGATACCCATGTTCAGTCCGAAGGAGGTGAGCCAGTCGAAGACATAGAGGGTAAACCATCTGTTGATCGGGCGGATAATCCACCAACCCAGATAGACGAGGCGCTCCAACTGCAGGTTCTTTCCGAAGGTGCTCTGTTTCTCTACGTTCTGCAGTACCCGGAAATCGTTCGGACCGTAATAGAACTCAAACTCTGATGGTTTTGCTCCTGTAGGATCGAAGGCTGTCTTTAACTTGGCAGAATACTGCTTGAGATATTTTGTGCCTTTCTCCTGCAACAGGGATGTCAGTGAAGCATCGGTAGCAAAATTATCCTTAGAGATCATCACAGCAGAGAAGAACTGAGTCTTGAAACATACCCAGTCGATAGGTTCATCGATCTTCTTGTCAACAACATCCTTCTGATCGCTCAACTTCGTTGTACCTCCTGCTGCCTTATGGCAAGTGATACTGGCATAACGGTTCTCAAAGGTAAAACCCCTTTCTTGCTGACGACAGTGCTCATCCCACTGAATATCCATCTCTTTGATGGTGGGAGGGAACAACCCGGCCATGCCTTCTGCTTGCAGTGACATATGCAGCATATAGTCCTTACCCAGAAGATATTTCATCACCAACTGTCGTCCATTGCCCGCATCGGCAGTCATCGTAACTGTGGTGTCAGTCACCTCTGATGGGGTGAAGAAGAGATCGGATGTAATGAAATTATTCTCTTTTCCTGTCAACATGAATTTCAGTTGTTGGTCCTGTTTGTCGAACAGTATCAAATCGTTATGACCTTCCTGATCCTTGAAATTCTTGATAACAGCCTTTTCAACGGTTCCACCTTTGGTGTTCAGCGTCAGTTCTACCTTACTATTTTTTAATACAACAGTAGAGGATGTGCCGCTCATGGCATTGTGGAAGAGCGCTGTAGTATCCTCTAATGCTGCCTTTTCCTTTTCTTTTTTTGCTAACTGTGTTGCTTGTTGAAGTGCTTTAGCTTCTTTCTCAGCTTTTTCTTTGGCAACCAAAGCCAGAGAGTCTTGTCGTTTCATCTCGGCTATCTGTTCTGCTGATGGTTGTTGCCACCAACTGTAACCAATCAATAACGCAGCAATCAGAATAAAACCGATAACAGTATTTTTATCCATTTCTTATTTATTTGTTTTTTATTTCTAATATCAAAAATATTTTGCAAAGATACATATTTTCATGTTACTGGCAAAAAATATAGAAACTTTGTTTCTTATTCTAGAGGTTTTTATTAACTTTGCAGAAGATGTTAAAGATTATTCTATGAGATACTGCTTTTCTTTGATATTTGCTTTCTGTTGTTTTTGCCTGCATGCACAGACAACAGGAACAGATAGTGTGGTTACTGTCAAAAGAGCTGATTACGCTGATTCGATCAGACAGATGCGGAGAAATATTTGGAAATCAACCGTCACCCCGCAGATGTCTGCTTATAATCAATATCGTTTGTTTGCACCATCCACTTTCTATCATGCCATCGCCAAGCATAACCTATATCTTTACGATAGTGAACAAGATATTTATGATCAAGCAGTTGACGATGCTTTGTTAAATATTTACCTGAATCATCCAGAGTATATCACCAACAGTGAACAACAGTTGCGTGATGCGGGAGGTGTTGATGAGACCATCACCTCACCGATACGTACAGAAGTGAATCTGGAAAAGAAAGAAGCACCGACACCACAGGAGGTGATCGATGCGCCTGTGGAAGTGGTGGTGACCAAACCCAATTTCTGGACTTACAAGGGTGATCAGTACTTGCAATTTCTCCAGAACTATATTTCCGGCAACTGGTATAAGGGTGGTGAGAGTAACTACTCCATGGTGGGAAGTATCACCTTAGAGGCTAACTATAACAATAAACAGAAGGTTAAATGGGATAATAAGTTGGAGATGAAATTAGGTTTCCAGACCAGTAAGGCAGACACGATGCATAGTCTGAAGACCTCAGAAGACCTCGTTCGTCTTACCAGTAAGTTAGGTCTGCAAGCCACCAAAAATTGGTATTATACCCTCAGTGTACTTGCCTATACCCAGTTTATGCGTGGTTTCAAGAAGAACGATATCCGTACCTACAGTGATTTCATGTCACCCTTCAACTTAAATATCTCTATCGGTATGAACTACTCTGTCAACTGGTTCAAGAAGAAGCTTACAGGAAATATCCAATTGTCTCCGCTGGCATACAACTTCCGTTATGTCGGTCGTGATGCTTTGGTAACGAGATATGGTTTGAAAGAAGATCATCATACCCTGCATGATCTCGGTTCGATGTGTACCGTGGATCTGACATGGAAATTCTCTGACAACATCAACTGGAAGACACGGTTATATGGATACTCAACCTATCACCGTGCTGAATTAGAGTGGGAGAATACCTTTACCTTCCAGTTTAATAAATATATTTCCAGTAAGTTGTTTATTTATCCGCGTTTCGACGACTCCACCAAGAGAGATCAGCACCACGCCTACTGGCAATATAAGGAATATGCATCTTTAGGCTTTAGTTATTCGTTCTAAGCAATAAGAAATTAAAATGAAAAAATATTAATATAATGGGAAAAAGTTATTTATTAGGATTCGACATCGGCAGTTCTTCTGTTAAAGCATCTCTGGTGAATGCTGAAAACGGACAGTGTGCTGCCTCCGCTTTCTACCCGGAATCAGAAGCCCCTATCATTGCCAAGCAGACAGGATGGGCTGAGCAAGAGCCGGAGATGTGGTGGGAAAATGCCAAGAAGGCATTATGGAAGATTATGAGCGACGCACAGGTTAAAGGTGAAGAGATACAGGCTATCGGCATCTCTTATCAGATGCATGGCTTGGTATGTGTCGACAAAAACCAACAGGTGCTGCGTCCCAGTATCATCTGGTGTGACTCCAGGGCTGTACCTTACGGTGAGAAAGCATTCGATGTTCTTGGTCATGAGCATTGCCTGTCGCATATCCTTAATTCTCCAGGTAATTTTACTGCGTCAAAACTGGCTTGGGTAAAGGATAACGAGCCAGAGCTCTACAGTAAGATTGACAAGATCATGTTACCCGGTGATTATATCGCCATGCGCTTGAGTGGAACAACCAATACCACTATCAGTGGACTCAGTGAGGGAATGATGTGGGACTTTAAAGAGAAATGTCCTGCTCAGTTCCTGTTCGATTACTATGGTTTTGATAACCATTTATTAGCCGACATCGTGCCTACTTTCAGCATTCAGAGCACAGTCAGTAAGATGGCGGCAGAGGAGTTGGGTTTGAAAGAGGGTACTCCTATCTCATACAGGGCCGGTGATCAACCCAATAATGCACTGTCGTTGAATGTGTTCAATCCCGGCGAAATCGCATCTACCGCAGGAACGTCCGGTGTGGTTTATGGTGTGCTTGGGGAAGTTAATTACGATAAGAAGAGTAGGGTGAACACCTTTGCTCATGTGAATTATGCTCCTGATAAGGAACGACTGGGTGTGCTGCTGTGTATCAACGGCACAGGTATTCTCAATGCATGGGTGCGTAGGAATATTGCTCCAGAGGGTATCTCATATGCTGATATGAACGAGATGATGTCGCAGATACCCATTGGATCCGATGGTATACAGGTGATTCCTTTCGGCAATGGTGCTGAACGTGTCTTGGAGAACAAAGAGACAGGATGCTCTTTCCATGGCATTCAATTCAACAAACATTCGAAAGCACATCTCATGCGAGCTGCACAGGAAGGTATTGTGTTCAGTTTCTGCTATGGCATGGAGGTGATGCAGGAGATGGGCATGAATATCAATATGATACATGCCGGAAAGGCAAATATGTTCTTGAGTGAGATCTTCAGAAACACCTTGGCGTCCGTTTCCGGGGCAACCATCGAACTGTATGATACTGACGGTAGTGTAGGTGCTGCTTTGGGTGCAGGTATCGGCTGCGGATTATATAAAGATCACGAAGAGGCATTTGCTAATCTTAAGAAACTGCAGGTTATTACTCCCGATGAGCATCATCTTGATGAGTACAAACAGGCTTATGCTGCTTGGAAAGAGCAACTATTGCGAATTATTCATTAATTTTATTATACCTAAATTTTTAAATTAATATGGCAAAAGAGTATTTTCCTCAAATTGGAAAGATTCCTTTTAAAGGAACAGAGAGTAAAGATGTAATGGCTTTCCACTATTATGATCCTGAGAAGGTAGTGATGGGAAAGAAGATGAAGGACTGGTTGAAGTTTGCTATGGCTTGGTGGCATACACTGGGTGGCGCTTCTGGTGATCAGTTCGGTGGACAGACCCGTTCCTATGAATGGGACCAGGCAGAGGATGCTGTACAGCGTGCTAAGGATAAGATGGATGCCGGTTTTGAGATCATGCAGAAATTAGGTATTGAATATTTCTGTTTCCATGATATCGACCTGGTTGATGAGGCAGATACTATTGAAGAGTACGAGGCTCGCATGAAGGCTATTACCGACTATGCTAAAGAGCGTATGGCTGAGACCGGTATCAAACTGTTGTGGGGTACAGCCAATGTCTTTGGTAACAAACGTTATATGAACGGTGCTGCTACCAATCCTGACTTTGATGTTGTAGCCCGTGCAGCCGTACAGATCAAGAACGCTATCGATGCTACGATCAAGCTCGGTGGTACCAACTATGTATTCTGGGGCGGACGTGAAGGTTATCAGAGCCTGCTGAACACGCAGATGCAGCGTGAGAAAGATCATCTGGCACAGATGCTCAAGGCAGCACGTGATTATGCTCGTTCTAAGGGCTTTAAAGGTACGTTCCTCATTGAACCGAAACCGATGGAGCCAACCAAGCACCAGTATGACGTAGATACAGAGACTGTTATCGGATTCCTGCGTGCCAACGGTCTTGACAAAGACTTCAAGGTAAATATCGAGGTGAACCACGCTACACTCGCAGGACATACCTTCGAACATGAGTTGGCTGTTGCTGTGGATAACGGATTCTTAGGTAGTATCGATGCTAACCGTGGTGATGCACAGAACGGATGGGATACCGACCAGTTCCCCATCGATAACTATGAGCTCACACAGGCTATGATGCAGATTATCCGTAATGGCGGTTTCCAAGATGGTGGTACAAACTTCGATGCCAAACTCCGTCGTAACTCTACCGATCCTGAGGATATCTTCATTGCACACATCAGCGGTATGGATGCTATGGCACGTGCCCTCTTGAATGCTGCTGCAATTCTTGAGGAGAGTGAACTGCCTGCTATGCTCAAGGAGCGCTATGCTTCTTTCGACAGTGGTATCGGTAAGGATTTCGAGGATGGCAAACTGTCCTTAGAGCAAATCTATGAGTATGGTAAGAAAGTAGAGGAGCCCAAGCAGACTTCCGCTAAGCAGGAGAAATATGAGACTATCGTAGCACTGTATTCTAAGTAATTAGTATATAAACGGTACTTTTATTAGGGGACAGGTCCTATCTAGGATCTGTCCCTTGTTTTGTTTATCCACATTCGTAAATCCTAGATCAGCCCGTGTGGGATGCCCTTGCCCCTAAATTCCTAACCCCTATACTATGCACTACAAGAGGGTTTTCCCTCTCATGTTTAGGGAAAGCCTCCTGTCAGTTTAGGGAAAATACGTTGCAAAGCGCTGTAAAAGCCGTTATCTTTGCAGTAGAAATAATAAATATAATGTCAAACCTTTTAAAAAGTACGACTATGAAGAAGATGATGTTAACGCTGATGGCAATGGTCACAATGACCATCTCAGCACAGGCAATGAGTTATTCAGCAGCTCGCAA
>JAEEGL013601484.1_pt1 | contig 11756 bp, 1 predicted proteins | sample 9134231 | NCBI WGS metagenome assembly JAEEGL01 (sample SAMN16246548, study PRJNA631951) | gut metagenome | biome: gut microbiome; feature: rumen; material: fiber-attached | host: Bos | place: Iran: Karaj | collected 2018-10
AAGAGGATATTAGGGATAATTTCATTGAATTTGAAAAGTATAGAAACTATTGTAAATACAGCGATTGTATGCATATAAAAGAAGATGATTGTTATATAAAACAAATGGTAAAAGACAATGAAATTAATGAACAAAGATATAATGATTATGTTGAATTTATAAAGGAGAAAGAAAATGAAGGTATCAGTTTCAATTCTAAGAAATAAAGACAGTTTTAAAGATACTATAAAAGTATTAAATAATACTCATGCAGATTATATTCATGTAGATGTATTAGATAATACTTTTGCACCTTTTACTTCTTTTGAATTAAAAGATTTTTCTAAAATAAAAAGTAGTACTCCATATGATATTCATATTATGAGTACTAATATGGAATTTCAAGTTGAAGAAGCTATTAAATTAAAGCCTGAAATTATTACTATTCAGTATGAAGCAGTAAGAAGAAGAGATATTGATAAATACCTTGATTTAATAAAGGAAAATGGCATAAAAGCAGGTATTGCTATTAACCCTAAAACTAGTATAAGAAAAGTTAAAAAATATTTTAAAAAAATAGACTATCTTTTAGTAATGGGAGTATATGCTGGTCAAGGTGGACAAGAATTTATTCCAAAAACTGTTAGAAAACTAAAGAAATTAATGAAATTTAAACATGATTTCTTAGTGGGCTTAGATGGTGGAGTTAACTATGAAGTTACTAAATTAGTATGGGATAAAGTAGATATATTAGTCGCTGGAAATTACATACTTTCAAGTAATTCTTATGAAGATCAAATCTTAAAATTAAATCATATAAAAATAACTAAAAAATAGTTATTTTTTTTGTGCCATTTTATTGAAATTAATAATTATATATTATATAATTATTATTAGTATAATAATGGACGGTGATGTAGATGAAGAACACACTAAATAAATTAAAAAGAAGGAGATATGCAACATCAATACTATTAGTGGTATTGATTGTTTTTGTGATTGGATTATTTAGTATATTAAAACCAAACATAAAAAATATCAAAGTTAAAGACGTATTTATTAAGTCTAGTTCTTTAAATGCATCTGTTATAGATGGAGTTAGTGAAGATGTAACTTCAAATAACTATGATGAGATAAAGTACAAACTAAAAGTTAATAAAGAAAATTCAGATACTGCCGTTATAGTTGGAAGACTAACAGACAAAGAAAGCAAATATGCAAGATTTAAATCTACAAAAGAAGGAGTAGTTACTGATAATGGTAAAACAATAACAGTAACCACTACTAAAAATAAATTAAACATTACCGTAATCGTAGAAAACGCACCATATGGTTCTACAGTAGATCCAAAGTTCACTATCAATAGTGAAGATGAATCAAAATCAGAAATAAATGTTGAACCTGTAACAATTACAGGAAAGAGTGTTGAAGGAACTGTTACTGATGAAAATGGAACAACATATGAAGGAATAGAATTAAAACTAACAAAGAATGAAGAAGAAGTAAAAAGAACTTATTCAAAAGAAAATGGTAAATATGTATTTAGTTTAGGAGATACTGAAGGATATCAAATTTCATTAGCAGAAACTAAATATCAAATAGTTAGATTTAATGAAGAAACAACTGACGAAAATAGAAGGGTACTAAATGTAGTAATCAAAGAAGTTGAACCATTTAATTTAAGTGTAAGAAAAACAATTAGTAAACTTGATTTAGTAGTAAATGGTAATAGACAAACTTATACTTTTGATGATGCATCAGTAGTATCAAAATCAGTTAAAGGTGCTAAAACAATTGAGGGTTCAATATACTATAATATTTATATTAAAAACTCTGGAGAAGTAAAAGGAACATTAGCTGTACTAAAAGATGCTTTACCAGATGGATTATCATTTGATGAATCTAAAAACCCAGGATGGACTAAAGAAGGCAAATATTTATTCTATACACCACTTGAAGGAAAAGAAATAGAACCATTTGGAAAAGAAAAAGTTACATTAGTACTTGATATAGTAAAAACTAATGAAGCTAAAACTTATATAAATACTATTAATGCTAATGGTGAAGATTATAAGTATGTAGTTTATTATTTAAACAATAATGTTTATAAAGAAGAATATGTAATTAATTCAGAAAAAGTTGAAGATATAAATCCAAATGTAGAAAACTTTGATGGATGGTATACAGATAGAAATTATACAAACAAATATGATTTTAAATTACCTGTAACAAAAGATACAATTTTATTTGGTAAGATAGCAAATAATAAATATAATGTTTCATTTATTGATGTTAATCCAAATAATAATCAAGAGACTGTTCTTGATATAGTTGAAGTTAATGAAGGAGATTCAGTTGATTTAATAGATCATCCTGAATATAGAGGCTATACATTTAAATGTTTCAAACTATATAATAGATGCTATGACAATGAAGAAATAACTGATGATGTTAATTTATATACTTCATATACAATTGATGAATATGAAATTGATTATGATTTAGATGGTGGTTCAGTAAGTGAGTCTAATCCAGATAGATATACAGTAAATGATGAAATAGAACTACATAATCCTACTAAACAAGGACATACATTTACTGGATGGTATGGGACTGATTTATCAGAACTAACATTAAATGTAACAATTCCAAGAGGATCAATTGGTAATAGAGAATATATTGCTAATTATGAAATAAATAGATCTAGTTTAACAGTTAATCCAAATGGTGGATTATATGAAGGCACTGTATCAAATACAGTTTATACTGAAGATTATGGAACAATCAAACATATAAATGATTCTGAAAGAACAGGTTATAATTTTACCGGATATACTCATACTGGCGGTGGAACATTTAATAATGGAACATACACATTTGATGATGACGATGCAGAATTAACTGCTAATTATGAAATCATTACATACGATATCCATTATGAAAATATTACTGATGCTGAAAGAGAAGCATTAAGAAATCCAATACATTATGATGTAGAAACAGAGACATTTACATTGAATGAACCTTCTACAAGAGTAGATGGTGATGGTAATCCGAGTGAAGATTTCATTGGATGGGATGATGGCTCTGGAACTGCTTCAAAAAATATAACTATTCCTAAAGGATCAACAGGAAATAAGACATATACAGCAGTATGGAGACAAAATGGAAAAGAATATGAAATAACATATGAATTAAATGGAGGTACATTAAGTAATCCAAATCCAAATACATATACAAGAGCAAGTGAATCAATTACTTTAAATAATCCAACTAAAAACGGATATAGATTTATTGGCTGGTCTGGAACAGATTTAATTGGAGATACAAATCAAATAGTTATTATTCCAACTGGTTCTGCAGGAGATAGACATTATGTAGCTCACTATGAAGTAATTGAATACACAATTGAATATAATGGTTTATTACCAACAGAGGATTTGAGTAATCCATTAAAATATACAATTGAGAGTGATGATATTACATTACATAATCCATCAAGAACAGGTTATAATTTCCTTGGATGGACAGGATCAAATGGAACTACACCTGGAAATGTAACAATTCCACATGGATCAACTGGAGATAAATCTTATACAGTTAACTTTAGTTTAATTGAATACTCACTTACATATACACTTAATGGTGGTACAGTAACTGTTGATAATCCAGATAAATATACAATAGAAAGCGATGATATTACATTACATAATCCAACAAGAGAAGGATATAGATTTATTGGTTGGACAGGTACAGATGTAACTAATCCAACTATGGAAGTAACTATTCCAACAGGTTCAATAGGGCATAGAAGTTTCTTGGCAAACTATGAACCAATTGAATATACAATTACATATGACTATGGCGAAGGTGCTTTGCCTGATGGAGTAACTAATCCAGATAGATATACAATAGAAAGCCCTGAAATAACATTTAACAGTCCAGTAAGAGAAGGTTATGATTTTACAAGCTATACTGAAAACGGAAATATAATAACAAGCATTCCAACTGGTTCGATGGGAAACAAATCATTAGTAGCACATTATCAAATAAAAAAATATAATGTTAGATACTTTAATGAAAGTAACTTATATCATACTGATGAAGTTGATTGGAATACACAAACAACTGCACCAACAACTGATCCTACTAAACCACATAATATATTCTTATATTGGTCAGAAGATGGGACTACTAGTTATGTATTTACTACTCCAATAGTCGCAGATAAAGACTTATATGCAGTATATGAAGAAGTAGAAGTTCCTGCAATAACTATTACACCATCTTTAGATGATACAACTAATAGAACTTGGGTATGTAGTGATTCAAGTAATACTGATTGTGGTGTAACTGTAACAATTACAAGTGATCATAATGATTATGAATTATATTATAAAATTGGAGATGGTACTGCAGTATTATATACAGAACCATTCAAAGTATATGAAAATGTAGAAATAACTGCATTCTCTAAAAAGAGTAACATTTATTCTGAAGAAGTATCTGAAGACATAGTAAATGTTGATAGTATTGCTCCAACAATAAATCAACCTGCAACAGGATCAATGTCATTTAATATGACAGTAAGTGGAACAGCACAAGACGCAGGATCAGGTGTTAAAAAATTCACTTTATATGTAAAAGAAAAAGATGCTTTAACTTGGGATGATACATTAACATATGAATCAGAAATATTCGATGGAATAAGAGATCATGCTGAAAATTATGATCATACATTCTATGGAGTACAAGAAAATACAGAGTATATAGTAAAAATAGTTTCAGAAGACTATGTTGGAAATATATCTGAAAGAGAAGTAGAAGTAACTACTCATCCATATGTAGCTAGAGTAGTTGGTAAAAACGGAATGCTTTGGTATACAGTAGATCCTGATACTAAAGAATTTGTAATTGAAGATGGCAAAGAATTCTTACTATTTGATAGTATACAAGCAGCAGTAGATTACTGTGCTGAAGTACAATGTACTATTCAGACAAATCCAATATTACCGGTAGTAAACGAAAGTGTTATAATTGCTGAAAATCAATATATTACTATTGATTTGGACGGTAGAGGAATTACAAGTGATCAATCTGCAACATTCGTTAACAATGGTAAATTACAAATTGTAGATAGAAATCCAAGAATGAATGGTACTGAACATGAATCAATTGGCTTTGTTAAGAATACTACTGATAAATCAATAGTTAATAATGATAAATTTATTCTAGGAGATGGTTCATCAGAACCTAGTGAAACATTCATTTATCCAGAATTAGATAGACCAATTATTGAAGGAGTAAATAATGCCTTAGAACAAAATAATTTATTCTATTTCTATGATGGTAAATTAGTTTCTGAAGGCACAGTTATTCTAGACCGTGGTGAAGATGCAATTACTCAATATTCTTATAATGCTATTTTAACTGGTGAAAATGATAAGAATATTGCAACACTTGATAAAGTAACTGACCCTGAAGCAAGAATAAGAAGTACTTATTATGCTAAATTAAAAAATACTGGAGGATTAAATGCATTTGATTCTTCTAGAATTGGTACAGTTACTACTACAGAAGCAAAATTACTATCTAAGATTAAACAAGCTGGAGATTATGGATTTATATATGATGCAGTAAATGATCAAATCTATAGTGGTAATGATTCTACTGCTAATACGACTGCATTATCGTATTTAAAATTAGATTTAACAAATGAAACTGAAGGTAAGTATATTACTTTTGATGCATTTGTTGATGGATATAATTCTAATTCATATGGATATATATCAGTTAGTGAAGAATTAGGACAAACTGGTACTCAAATATATAGAATAACTGGTAATGATGCAACTGCAACTAGACTATATTATTTAGAAAAAGGTAAAACATACTATATATATTTTGGTTTTGTTAAGGGTGGAGGAGATGTTAACCCTAATGAAAAATTTAAAATAACAAGTTTTAAAATGCTTGGTGAAAGAGAAACAACAACTGAATTTGCAGTATATTCCGATCCTAACTACTATGGTTTCTCTAAACAAGAAGATGGATCTTATTTAAGTAATAATAAAGGCGTTAATACTTCAACAGCACATGCTTATACAATGTTTGATTTAACAAATGAAACAGAAGATGTTACCTTATTAGTTACTGCAAGTAATACAATAGGTCATTCATATGATAGAGCATGGGTATATACTTCAGATAATATTGGTTATCAAGGATATGACACAACTGATAATAGATATTATGCTACGAATGGTGGATTAAGTAATTTCACATTTACTATTCCATTAAAAGCAGGTAAAGTAACTTATTTACATTTCTGTTACTACAACTATTATGATGGTGGTGGAGGATTCTCTATTGATAATATGGCATTTACAAGAACTAAGTCTGAGGATATTCTTCCTAATGGTGAATTGGGTCATAATAGTGGTGATTCATATTACTTTGTTGATACAGAATATGATTTATGGGAAGATTTAACTGGTAGTGGTAAGGATGTAATGGTATTTGGTGCTTCATTAAATGAAAATGAAGATGGTTATGTATTCGATGGTAATGATTATATTATGGCTATTGGAGGTATTACAGATACAGCACTTACTAATGAATCAGTTGAATTAGAATTTAGTACGGATAGAACAAGTAACCAGGTATACTATATTGGTAGTGGTAATCAAAATATAGGTATTGGTACTTATGATGGATATATTATTGTATCTAATAAAAATAATGCAGTTACTTATAAGATTCCTGAAAATTTAGCAGATGGTGAAAAACATAAAATTACTGTTACTTATGACGGTACAGATTATCTTGCTTATTTTGATTCAGTTGCTATGGAGCAAAATAGTGCAACTAATTCATGGAGTTATGCTTCTAGTAACTTAAATATTGGTAGAAGAGATACTGCTGATAATTACTTTGTTGGAACAATATATGGATTAAAAGTTTATAATAGAACATTATCTGCTGAAGAAATATCTAATCCTGATAATGATGGATTAATACTTGATCTTGATGGTGCTAATTCAAGAAGAATTAGAAAACACGGATATATTAGCAATAATTTTGGTGGTTATTATGATACAGCACATGGATATGTCATATACGATTTAACTGATGTTAATGAAGATAAATATTTATATATAAATACTGCTATGTCTAGATTATATGGAGATGGATATGTTGCAGTATCTGATTCTACTAGTGCATCTAGTTCAAGTGGATTAGCAATTAATTATGGTAGTACAGCAGATAATGTATCTGGAGTATTAAAATTATCTAAAAATAAAGTTAATTATGTACATTTTGTTTATTCTAATAACTGGCAAGATAGAACTCGTTATAAAGATTTCTTGTTGATTAAAGAATTAAGATTATGTAATACATTAGAGGATGCTTATTCTGTTAATCCTAATAGTTTTGCTAAAGAAAATAATTATTATTTTGAAAATCCTGTATTAAATGAAAAAGTAGATACAATAGAAATGTTAAAAGATATTACTTTAAATACTACTATTTCAGTACCTCAAGAAAAAGAAGTAGTACTTGATTTAAATGGATTCACTTTAACTTCTGAAAAAGAAGATTATATTATTAAAAATAATGGTAATTTAACTATTATTGATAGTGAATATAAAAATAGACATACCCAAAATGTTGATTATAGAACGGAACAAGCAAGATTATTTGATGAAGCAAAAGCTAAATATTTAGAAGATAAAGCTGAATATGAAGAATATGTAGGACTATGTGATGGTTGCACAGAACCAAGTGACGAATATAAATTTGATCATATAGAAGACTATTTAGAAGACTTTGGTTATTCATCTACTGAATATTTATATGATTATGTTTCTGACAGTGAAGATAAAGAACAAGTATTTACAGCACCTTCTACAGGCATATATTCTATAGAAGTATGGGGTGCCCAAGGTGGTACTGCTAGAAGTGGATATACAGGTGGATATGGTGGATACTCTAAAGGTTTAATAGAATTAACTGAATCAACCAATTTATATATTAATGTTGGTGGAGCAGGTACAGGTGTAGGCGGAAGAGATGTACACATTGCCGGTGGTTATAACGGTGGTGGTGACGCATACACTGAAGCTGGAAATACTAGATATTCTGGCTCTGGTGGTGGTGCAACATCAATCGCATTAGTTCATGGACAATTATCCGAACTTGTAGATCAACAAGACCAAGTTATTATGGTAGCCGGTGGTGGTGGAGGAACTTGGGCTTGTCCAGGTTGGTCTAACTGGGAGACTAGAACTTATGGTCATGCCGGTGGATTTACTGGTAATACAGCTGCTGGAGTAAGCAATGGAAGCTGGCATTATTCTAGTGGTGGAACTCAAGATTCTGGATATGCATTTGGTCAAGGACAAGGTAACGGACAACCAGGAGCTGGTGGTGGATGGTACGGAGGTACTGTTACTACTTATGCTGCTGGTGGTGGATCTGGATACATTGGCTATAGTGATTTAACTGATAAAGCTATGTATTGTTATAGTTGTACTGAATCAAATGAAGAAGATACAAAGACTATATCTACTTCATGTACAAATGCTACAGCTACTGTTAATTGTGCTAAACAAGGCAATGGATATGCTAAAGTAAGATTCTTAATTTCTACTGAAGCATTAGAAGAAATAAAAGAACAATTACCAAAAACATATAATGTTAAAACAGAACCTGTTTTTGCTGATTATATAGGCAATATTGATTTTGCTACAGGAACTGATATTAATTCATTAACTCCTGATTCAACAATTTCTTATAATAATAAGTATGCTGTTGAACAAATTGGAAGTATCACAACAACTATTGGTAATGCAGTATTAAATGAACAATATGCAAATTTAACAATTGATGGTGCAACTATTAATGTTAATGTTAATAGTAAAATAGGTGTTGTTAATAGAGGTAATTTAGTAATTGATGGACTTTCTATAATAAATGCTAATAACTCTAGTACAATAGGTGTTTATAATGAATCTAATGGTGAAGTAACAGGACTTGGTGGTGTTATTAATGCCAAAGGTAGTTCATCTGTTGGATTATTAAATAGAAGTAATACACCATCAATAAGTGGTATTAAAGTTGTAAGTACACAAAGTAATGCAACAGATATTAGTAATAATGCTATTGCTGATATAACTTATTCTAACTTGGATTTATCTGGAGCTGGTACTGGATTTAATAATAATTCTACAGCAAATGTTATTATTACTGATTCAAATATTAAATCTACAGGTAATAATTCTTATTACTCAGGTACATCGTCATTACCAATTAGAGTTAATATTTCTTCAAGTAATTTATACGGCACTTTATCTTCAGATTATTCAGCAAGTATTATTAATGTTGATAATTCTACATTAACTTCAATTTATAATTATTTAGGATACATTAAGATTAATAATTCTAGTCTTACTTCAATTAATAATAATGGTAAAATTGTTATTAATTCATCCACATTAAGTAATACTGGAACTATTATTACAAATAACAGTACTAGACTTAGTGGAAGAAGTGGTACTCAACATAACTCAAGTTTAATTTTAAAAAATAGCATCATTAATTCTAAAGCTACTTCTGCTGTAACTGTAATAAATAATACTAATGATATGATAATAGAAAACGTAACATTGAATAATATTAATAATGTTAGTTCTACTGCAATTAGTAATTCACCTGGATCAGAAAATGGTGCGTATTTAACTATTACTGGAAATACAACTATAGATTCAAGCTTTGGAACAGCAATTAATAATACTGGAACATTAACTCTTGGATCTAGTGGTGATAACACTACACAAGAATTCGAATATGGTTATACTGGTGAGCAAGAAGAATTTGTTGCTCCTGAAGATGGATTATATAAGTTAGAAACATGGGGCGCTTCTGCTGGTCGTATTAGAGAATATAATTATGATGGATTCTGGATAAGAGGAGGATTTGGAGCATATGCTTCAGGTGTTATTAATCTTCATGCAGGAGACAGGTTATATATCCATGTTGGACAAGCTGGTGGATTTGGAAGCCAATATTATGGTTCATATAATGGTGGTGGATATTCTAGAGCTCATGTAGCTAATGGTTTTGGTGATCCAAGCTCTGGAGGTGGAGCTACAGACATTTCATTATCTAGCGAAGATAATCACTGGACTTATGATAATGGTATATCCATGTCTATTAGAAGTAATGATTCTTATGTACAAAGAATACTTGTTGCCGGTGGTGGTGGCGTATGTGCTCATAATATTTATTACGGTGGTTATGATATTAATTACAGTACATGTTCAGGTGGTTATGCTACTTCATCTACACAATTAGGTTATGGTGCAAATAGTGGAGGTGGAGGTTACTATGGAGGAACACCCGGAAGTGGTGGTTCATCATATGTATCTGATGCTCTTACAAATACTGTAATGAAAACTGGTAATGAAGAAATGCCTGATTATACTTCATCTGGGTTAATGAAAGGTAATATGGGTAATGGTTATGCTAAAATATCTTTATTATCATCTGATAGCCAAGAAAAGATATCAGCAACACCAACAATATCTGCAGTTAACTATGGTATAACTGGATCAGGTAAAGTTATATATTATGATGGAACAATTACTGCTACTACATCAGTTAACTCTGATATATCAGTAGTTCCTGATGGATATGATATATATAATTCAAAAGATGAAAACAATAAGGAAAAAATGACATTACTTTCAAATAGTAATTCTAGACCTGTAGAACAAGGTGAAGAAGAATTTGTTGCAGCTATTGGTAATGCTAAATATACAACTATTCAAAAGGCTCTTGATGCATCTAATAATGGTGATGTAATAGAATTACTTGTTGATATAGAAGAGCAAAATATGGTTACTATACCTGATACAAAGAATATAACAATTGATTATAAAGGCCATACTGTTAAATCTTATAATGATAAATACTTATATAAAAACTTAGGTAATTTAACTATAACTGATAGTGAAAATGCACTTAATAAGAATGTATTTATGGGAGATAAATATATCTATAATGAAGGTACATTAAAAGTTAGTAATCTTTATATTGGCAGTCACAATTATTCAGTAAATATTATTCAAAATAATGAAGGTATAGTTACACTTGATAGTGTTAAATTTGATTTTGGTAATTCAACTAGTAGTAAAGTAGCTATATCTAATACTACTAATGGTGTTGTAACTGTTAAAGATAGTACTTTAAATCTATATAATGCAAACAATATGTTTGATAATGCTGGAACATTAACAGTAAAAGATAATACTGTTCTAGGTACATCAAATGGATCATTTGTATATAATAGAGAATCAGGTACTGTAACTCTTGATGGTAACTCATATAGTGTTGCTGGTAATGATGATAATGGTAGATATTTCTTAAATAATGTTGGAACTGCTACTGTTAAAAATATGAATACTCACGTTGAAGATTTAGTTAATACTGGTACTTTAACTCTAGAAGATAATAATATTCCTAGTGGAGCATTATCTAATTCAGGATTAGTAATAATCAATAGCGGTACTTACAGTAACTCATTCAGTAATAGTGGATCTGGTAAATCTATAGATGATACTGATGATTTATATTCATTTATAATGCATGATGGTACTATTAATAAAACACTTAATAGAAGTGCTACAGGTATCTTTAATATAGAGAAAGGTACAATTACTGTTACTTCAGGATCAGCAATTAATAATACAACTACAGGAGTAATTAATCTAGGT
>JAEEGL010542771.1_pt1 | contig 11755 bp, 5 predicted proteins | sample 9134231 | NCBI WGS metagenome assembly JAEEGL01 (sample SAMN16246548, study PRJNA631951) | gut metagenome | biome: gut microbiome; feature: rumen; material: fiber-attached | host: Bos | place: Iran: Karaj | collected 2018-10
AGGGTCAGCGACTACCTGAGGGACGCACCCGAGGGGGTCATCGAGGACCTGGCCAGGACGATCATGGCGAGGATCCGCGGATGCGGAGGGGACTACACCGAGAGGGCCACCGCCTGGCTGACCGCCCCGGAGTTCTCGGAGACCCACAGGCCCGTGTACCTGGAGAGGGACGAGAGGGCCGGGAGCGCGGAAGGGGAGCACAAGAGCATCGAGGCCTCCCTGGGCAGGCTCGAGGGCCTGGGCCTGATCGGGAGGGACCCCAGCATCGAGATCCGCTGGTCGAAGGAGGAGGAGCGCGGGAGCGCGGCGAGGTCCTCGGTCCTGATGAGGCTGGTCGTCGTCGACAGGGCCCTGGATTCCGACGAGGTCCCGGACTCCGCACTCGACCTGGCGGTCCTGAAGCACCTGGCCCTGATAAGGGCGGGGTTCCTAGCGGAGCCGCTGAGAAGGGACAGGGAGGTCGAGGACGCCCTGAGCAGGTACCCCGGGTTCGACGGGGCTATCGAATGGATGGAGAACCACGGGATTTCCCTCTAAAAAATGAGAGGAAACCTCTTAACAAACCATTTACCATTACTATGGGACAAAAGTGAAAAGAAAGAGGGATATGTTCAATGGGATACAATGTTAATTAATTCCTGAGAGAGACGATCGATGTCGTCCAGATCGTTATCCAAGCCGAGGCTAACTCTTATGGTGCCAGAAGAATACTTCTCAGGAATTGACAAAGCCTTGACGACATCGGAGATTTCATCGGAATAACCGTTGCATGCAGAACCTACAGAGACTGAAATGCCCTTGAGATCCAAACGATTCTGGATAACAATACCATTATAATCAGCGAAAGAAAGGCTTAGGCAGCCTGGGATATGGGATTTAGGGGTGTTGAGGATGAAGTCAATATTGTTATCGTAGAGCTGTGAAAGGAGTCTGTTTTCAAGAACTTGCATCATGGAAATTAAATGGGGCATTTTTTCTATGCTGAGACTCAAAGCCTTGGCCATGCCAACAATGGAAGCAATATTTTCTGTTCCCGCTCTGAGTCCGGATTCCTGGGATCCACCAACCAGAAGAGGTGGAATGTCGGCACCTTCACGTACGAAAAGAAAACCTATCCCTTTCGGACCGCCAAACTTATGGGCGGAAGCTGATAGATAGTCAACAGAAGTGCGGGACATGTCTATCGGAATATGTCCCAAGGCTTGAACAGCGTCGGTATGGAAACGAACCCCGTTTTTGTGGGCAATGGCCGAAAGATTCTCGATATCCTGAACGGTTCCTATTTCATTGTTAGCCGTCATTACTGAAACAAGCAATGTATCGTCAGAAATGGATTCTTTTAAACTGTCAATATTCACGATTCCTTTGGAATCTATCTTCAAAAGCTTGGAGCTGATGCCAAATGGTTCCAGCCTGGAACACGCCTTGGAAATCGAATGATGCTCTATGGGCGATGTGACTATATTGCCTTTTTTCATTTTTAGAATAGAAGACCCGAGTAGAACCCAGTTGTTGCTCTCGGTGGCTCCTGATGTGAAGAAGATCTCGTCGGGTTCGCAGTTTATACAGCGAGAAATCTGACATCTGGATTCCTATAGGGCTTTTCTGGGATTTACCGAAAAAGAGTATCTCTGGGACGGATTTGCATACTCTTCGGAGAGAAAAGGTAGCATGGACCTCAGGACCTCGTCATCGATTTTTGTGGTGGCAGCATGATCTGCATAGATGCGCTTCATAGCAATCACTCGAAAAGCGTGCAGCCCTCGTCCTTGAACATCTCAATACGATATTCCAAGTCTTCGACCGAGCAGTCCAGAAATTGTGCGAGACAGTTGATACAGTAGTAATTGATAGGTTTGGGATCTATCAACTTCTTGCAGAGCCCCTTCTCGTTCTTGGATAGTTTTATGTTGCAAGCGCAACAGCATACAGTTCTTGAGGTCAAAGCCCTTTCACTCCGAAATCTGGGACGTCCTTGCCACGATACTCGGAATCCAGCCATGAAAGCTGGACACGAATCATGTGCCTCATCTCGACAGCACGATCGAGACAATACCTCTTGAAGATGCGGGGATCTATGTCACTGCTGTCCTTCACCCAGGGGAAAAGCAGCTTTAGATAGGCAGTAGAGATCCTTTTCACTGCCTCTGTATCACGAGTGTCTGCACCGACGGGTACCAGGATAAGATCATCGATTATAGCACGATATGTAAGATCGTTACGAAGGTCATGCATGATTGAACAGAAATACTCTGAATTCAAAGCCCAACCTGAAACTTTCATATCGTCATTCATACGGGGGATATCCCAGCCTTTGATGATTCCATGGAAACGTTCTATCAACGCGGATTCATGGAACACCTCGGGGAGTTCTTCCATCATGTTGGCATATCCCTTCAAATCCATTGCTTCCTTGGAGACGTTACCACATAGAATGACGCCAGCATCAGCCTTACCCTCGTAGTTCCCGACGGTGAACACCCCCGACTCGAGATAACCTTTGAGAATAGCCCTCATTTCGGGTACATCGGAGAACGAGATCGTCTGGACTTCGTCAAGCGTGATGAAATCATGGCCAGATATAAGGCCCTCGGTATGCCTGGAGATGTCATAGAACATCTTGGCGCGGCTCATAGTTCCTCCGTTGGAAAGCCATCCAAAGCGACTCACACGACCGTATAGATACGACTTACCGGTCCCTTTGGGAGCAAGCTCTATTAGATTGAGCCTTTTCTCTACGAAAGGAAGAAGTCTAGTGAGCATGGTGAGCTTTGCTTCTTCGGATTCATAGCCTTTTGAGTTATAGTCGATTGCCCCGAGCAGTACATCTATCCAATCCGATATCCTGAAGAAAGAGCTTACGTCCTTGTAATAAGAAAGATCTGTCTGATAAGGGCAGAAGCTCTGGAAGCTGACAAGACGGATCTTTCCAGGAACCTTTGGGATTTCAGAGGCAGGACGGTATGCCAGTTCCAACAGACCCCAGGTCTCGTTGCCTTTGACGAGAGAATCCTTGCATGCATCCCATGTATTTGAATCAATGATGGTCTCTCTATTTGTAAGGCCGTAATCCGGAAGATTGAAGGAAACTTCGCCCGTCTTGACATCGATATTGATTGATATCTTAGCAAGGATCTTAACGATCTCGTTGTCGGTTATTATTCTGCTCTTGACGCTGTTCCAGTCCTCGGAACGAGGAATGAACCTTTTTACGAAATTGTCGATAGTAGCCTGATCGAAATTTCCGGATTCATCTTCGAACTTACGCAACAACCAGTCCCTCATGAATGAAGGGAGTCCGATAGAAGAGAAGAAATTGCTTTTCTTCAGGTCTTTGTAAACGACCATGTCTGAGAAATACTGTCTGATGTCTTCCGCCATAGCATCACGTGAACCAATCATCGTTCATATTCATTTTAGCAAGCTTTCCGCTCACTTTGAAATCGAAAGTGGCCTTCAAAGAATCCCCTTTGAAAACCTTAAGCACATAGGTGCCTGAACGTTTAATATCATTGACTTCGACAAGAATCTTTTTTCCTTGTCTTGTGTATTTATAGGGTTTTTCTGAGATGGATACAGTGATGTCCTCGACGACGGTGTTACATACGATGATGAGGGTGAAACCCTGGTCATTGGAAAACTCTAGAGAGGGAGTGGCCAGATCAAAAGTGAGGGATTCGTCTCCAAGCGAAAGGACAATTACCGGCACCAGGACCTCCTCGAGGGTTGCACCACCATGAACTTCCACGCCTTGTCTGTTGCCGCCTTTGAAACGATCATAGGTCGAGAGGGACCAATAGCCGTCATCGAGGATGGCGGATTCGATTTTCTTGTCTTTGTCAGAGAACTTGCATATGCGGCCGGATTTCTCACCCGGATTCGTCATCTCTATAGTCTCTCCGAAGTTGAAGATCGGGAATCTTGAGGCCCCATGGTCAGATACAAGAATGACGCAACGATAACTGCCCATATTGAGGATGTTAGACACCTTGGCCATCCATTCTTTGATGATCTGCAGCTGACGAACCAGGTGGAAAGGATAGTTCAAGGATTCGGCAGAGTTGAAGCCATTGATGCCTTCATGGAGCAGATTGTCGAATTCTGATTCTTTGCAACGACTGCTTTCCGGCCATGCAAAAAAGAAATCCGAATTCTTCTCTGTGATTGTAGGCAGGTGGGAACTGCATATGGTTACTGAAGAATCCAGACGATATTCGTCGATCATTTTCTGAATGAATGGAAGATACTCAATGCCAAGGGCGTCTATCCAAACAAGATACGTGTTGTCGTGATCTATGCGGTTAACAATGCGATCACGCGGTTTAAGAGAATAGAAAAGGTGGTTGTCGGCAACAGACTGTTGTTGAACCTGGACAGATAAGGAAGGGGATATCTTGTTGAATAGTTTAGAAAACCGGTATTCATGGAAATAATCCGAAAGCACATCTCCGAATTCGTTTTTGAAGATGTAGTTAGAGATGTAGGCAAAGAGATCAGGATAGATCATATCTAGATGCTCAGGAATGGTTTGTTCTTCAACTATCCATTTGATGACTTCGTACTTTTCGACATCTGTGGAATCTGTGAGATAATAAATCCTGTCACGACCCTTGGCGGAGGTACGGTTGATGTATCCTATCATATCGTTGACATCGATGGTAGAGTTGGACAGTATTTCTTTTCTTTTCGCATACAGATGCCAAAAATCAGAGGACATGAAATCAGCATCTAGAATATGGAGAAGGATGAGGGCTTTGTAATCCTCATAGCTTTCTGAATGTGATGCGACTGAATCCAAATAAGGATTCGCGCTCCCATTCAGCTTTGCATCGAGGAATGTGCGCCAATGGACGAAAGGATATCCGTTGAAATTGCGGTCTCTGTAATAGTCCATCCAATGCTCAGGTTTTAACGCATTCTCGGGAACAGAACGACAATCTAGCAGATCGTAGATCGAGACCGATTTCACATTCGCAAGATGAAGTGAAGTCACGATGTAATAGCGAAGGGAACAGCCATAGCCGATCTCGATTCTTTCCAGCAAGGATTTGAAACCATGGATTTTGGGGTCCAATGGGAAATCGATATTCACCCTGAAGATATTGTCGAGATGCTGGCATCCAAGATGCAGAACGCGGAGCTCGGAGAACTTGGCGTCATCTATGGACATGGACCCGATTAACGGTGAAGAGAATCTGCTCAGAACAATTACATGAGACGAGACGTGTAAGTCTTTAATTCTGTAGAAAATGTCGGAGTCTTCCACAAGGACACAGTATTCAGACAATCCAAGAACTATCGAATCGATATCGGATTCAGAGATGTCACGACAAAAACGATCCATGTCCGGAAAGACGTCATCCGAGGAGCAATAGTCGCTCAATTTGAACCGTTTTAGGTCGTCATATCTCTCTAACAAGGAATCATATTCCGATTGGGAGCATTGAACAAAGAATGTGCATCTGTTGTTATCGGAAAGAAAGTCGTTTATTGAATCGGAAAGTATGTCCATGGGTAAGCCAACCTCAATTTCTGTTAAGAATAGCGATTCCTACGTCAATACTCTCCTTGATGAGTTCATCGAGGTATTTCCGAACTTCTGAATCTGACATTTCAGAGACTTTATTCAAAGCCGATTTGAGTCCATCGGAATTATACATACGGGTGGCATAAGCTTTGATCTCCTCGTCTATGGATCTATTGGAATACCATTTGAACGCAGGAATACCAGTGTTTACCAGATAAGACCGAATCTCCTCTAGGTCGGATATCACAGAAGAGTATTTTCCCAGGAGTTCATTTCTGAAAGACGAATCGATATAAGGCGAATCATTTAGGTGTTGAATGAACTTGGGCTTCTTTTTGAGATAATCTAAAGATTGAGCGATATCCGATTCATCATTGTTATTTCCGCTAAGGCAATCGAACAACAACGATGCGCTATCTCTTTCTTTCTTATCCACTAATGCTATAATGGGCGTGCGATTTGAGATCGACCAAGAATAGGGATCGGCAGTCTGAGTGAGGGACGACCAGAGGTTGATCAGTTCCGTTCTTTTCAGGTTTTTCCTGATATCGTTGGAATTCTTTTCTAGGTTTCCAAAGTACGATTGTAAGTCTTCGGTGAAGGAATCTGAAGGCATCTGGAACATCAATTTCTTAACGTCTTCGGGACCGAAACCAGAAATGTAGGCGGCTGCAACATCAGAGAACGTAGAGAGGCCATCCTCGTAAAGAGAAGAAAGGGTGCTGCTTGAGCTTTTCAAAACTGAAAAGAACTTATTACGCTCGTCAGGAGATAGGGTACCCCTATCCGCAAGTTTGCTTAGATAGATGAAGGTCTGTTTATCTTCGGGATAACGATCCGAAAGACAAGAGCTGGGTATCTTGAGCTTCTTGGTATATTTTATCCAGTCCTCCAAGCAAGAATTGATGGTATTGGATCCGGTTCCAAGAATCTGGTCAGATAGCTGAATGGCCTCGTACGATCTTGCTAGTTTGGATAGCTCCTGTTTACCTGTATCCTGATCCCAGAGCCACAGGTAGTCACCCGATGAGAACAGCTCGCGAACATCGGAAGCCAGATCTGCGCCGATAGCGTCAGAGAGTGTGATCAATCTGCCCTCATCGAAATTTCTCAAGAATTCCATCATAGAACGCTTGCAATTATCCAAAGAAAATAGAGCTTTAAGGTCATCAACGTCGTATTTGTTATCTACGAAATACTTGCCAATGTCTTCAGCAATGTCTATTGATACTTCTTTGGTATTATTGCTGTTAGCGAGTTTGACATAATAGCCGACTATGCCAGAATGAGCTTCATCAGATGTATACGATAAGACCCACAATGGATAGCAAAAATCTTTGAGTCTAGTCCTAAAGGCAGTGATCGTAGAATATGTAGAGCTGTCTGACTGAAGATCAAAGACTTCGCTGGTGCATTCCATGAACTTCCTTTTTGATTCGGAAATCTTTTCAAGGTAATAGTCGTTCTTATTTGTCTTCGCAGCAAGTTTATTGAAAGCGATACCGAGGGCCGACTTGAGATTGGCAACGTCTAAGACCCCGTTACTCACTCCATCGCCGTAGCTGTACCAATAATCGCCGTTGGTATAATCAGAGAAGATGTAGCCCATAACATAGGCGTAGATGTCACAAGGAAGGAGGCCTTTATGAGAAAGATCTAGCACTATTTCAGTGAAAGAGATCCGACCAGAACCTCCAGTTGAAACATCCAGCTCGGAAGCGATTTTCTGATCGACTATCTTCCTCATCTTGGTAACGGGAGAATTGGGGAAGTTCGAATATGATTTAGGATCTTCGAAATCAAATTCGAGAAAATCATTAAGCTTTCTCACAAAAGAGCCTTTACCTAACAAATGGTTGGCACCATATTCAATACCGCTCTGATAGTTGCGGAACTGGAATAAAGAATCCGTACCATCTATTGCCGAAAAAGGAAAACGGCTTCTTATTATGACATCAAGCTTCTCCTTTAGCTTGTCTTTGTCGTATACGGATTCACCTTGGGGAGAATCGCAATAAACGACGTATTGAGATTTCGAAATCTGCTCCGCCCAATTAGAAAGCTGTTCGTCAGCCGTTCTTTTAGATCTCTCTGATGTGTTCTTGTCCACATCTTTGTAGAACTGATGATTTGCCAACGACTCGATATAGGTGTCAAAACTCCCGGGATCCATAGTTGCGTAGGTGGCATCTATGACGATCATGTTGTGGACATCTTCGCTGAACTGGCGTTTGATTTGATCACGGAGCTTTTCTGCCTCGTCGTTATCTCTCGCTATAGCGATCATTAAGCCGATTTTATAATCGAATATCGTTTTTAGATTGTTGAATGTGGTAGTGAAATTATCCACTGTCACATACTTGATCTCGAAGCGAGCACGTTGGGAATAGCTGAATGGGATAATATTGCCGCAACCGAATTTCTCGTCGCCAATAATCGCTGAGGTTTTGAGACCATTCAGAATCTTCTGTTTGAACTCCTGGATCTTAGACGAATCACCGGAAGACGCAATAGCGTAGTAACGGTATTCCTTGGGGGATACGGATCTTTTTATAAGTACGCCCTTACTAACAAGGGCCTGAGCTATCCCATCCACGGATTTGTGGAAATCAGTGCCTATAAAAGCGGCAGTCAGGTTGTACGAGGAGGTGACCAGAGGGGCAATTTTCTCGTCGGTACGAATCCCTATGGCTTGCATTATTAATATTGCCTTCAAAACGCGTTTTTCTTTTGCATTCAAATCGTCCTGAAATCTGACATACGTGTCTAGGATAGATCTCACGGACAATTCGAGATTGTCTCTTCCATAGCCTTGGCCATAGACATCAGCGCCTTTTTCGTAGAAGAAATTCCAAAGAAGGTCTATGGTTAGAAGCGGCATATCGGAATAGGGGCCATGGTTCTGAATATACCATTGGAACGCCTGAAGATTCTCAGTATCGTCTTTTTTAATGAAATTGAACATGCTTCTCTGATTTGAAGCAAAAACCTCGGATATATGCTTCAGGGCCAATGCGGTGTAAGGGTGTATGGGTATGATCTTCTTGAGGAACTTGATATCCACCTTGGTTGATTTCGATACATTAGAGAGCGGATCAGAAAGTGTGCTAGCCATTTCATCAACGAAGTCTGACCATTCCTCGCTTGAAATAGGATTAATAATGAATGTGTCTCCAATGAGCTCTATGGCGGTATTGTCAGGCATGGTCATAGGCACATCGATGAAGCGGTTGGCCAGAATCTTGGCCTGACGGCTATCTCCAGACAGATCTGTTTTATCATGAGTGACCATGACAATATAAAAAGGCGTTTCTGCACTAAGCTCGACAATTTGTTGAAAGACGTCGACTGAGTTATAGTTGTTTTTGAAGAACGAGGAGAACTCGTCCCAAATGAAGACGATGGAACCGATGTTGTTGATCTTTATGACATCAGAAATCCAACTGCAAAGATCCTCCTTTGTGAATTTGAATTGTGGAAGGTCTCTATTCTCATACATCTTCTGAAATGTGTCGATCAAATCATAAGCGGGTGCGCTTCCGTTGAGATCGGAGATAATTTCCTCTACTGACTTGTTAGCGATACTTCCGTTGTTCTTGTACTCATCTTTGATTCTGGCAGTCTCGAAAATTTTCCGGTGAGTTTCATCTTGAAGCCAGTCAGCAATGCTACCGCGAATGGTACTTCCCGATTGGCAGTCGTAACCTTTTTCAGCGAGTGCTTCGGAAATACTGTCAAAAAAGGCTTGAATTAAACGATCTGGAGATTTTATGTCTCCGGAAGAATAGCGATATGGGACAACGATACCGTCTTTTTTGTAATTCAGAAGTCTTCCGCGAAGACGTTCCTGATCTTTTAGACGTTCATGAGAATCGAAATACTCGATGAATTCTTCTTCGGAACATTTCAACAGTTCCCCAAGTGTCCATGCAGCACGGGATTTCCCTGTACCGAAAGAACCGTGAATCCAAATCCCTTTGGAATTGGCAGCAGCACTGGACAGAACTTGTTCTGCTGCGTTGAATAGTTTAACTATCTCTTCATGAGGATAGGTTTGCTTCCATTGGTCAGGCATCTCCTTTATTGAACTCACGTTGACTTCAGGAAAGAATTTGCTGTTGACAGATATGTAATCAGAATAATTGTCAGTCATATTTGGACCCCAGAAGATTCAAGAAATCATCAGCGGTCTTATCGTCTGATATCATTATCTTGTTGAGACCATGGGTGAATGAGGCATTGATGAATTCCGGATATTCTATGGACAGACCATTCAACAAACTGGTGAACACGCTTTCACTGAGCCCAAAAAGAACAACAGGGCTAACGCCATCAGAAGAGTTTGAAACCAATTCTTCGAGATTATACTGCTTCTTTCCCTCGAGATCGGACATTCTGAGCAGGCAGTAAAGGACTGCATCCCCCTCCCTGCAATCGGTGCTGCTTCTCTGAAGAGCTACGTAAGAATTGCCTTCCATATAGACGCAGCCCATATTGAGAACAGTGCCAAGAGGAGTTTCGCATAAACGTTTGAATGCTTTGGTTATAGAGCTTGCATCCTTGGAGCTTATATCGAGTGAGGTCAAAAGACCCTCAACATAATCACGAGATTCCCTGACATCGAGGGGAAGATTATCCACATACCAACGCATCTGAACATTGTTGTAAACTAGATTGGTATAGATCAGAGACCAGGAGAGAAGTGAATTCCAACCGATCTTGGATATAAGTGTGTTGAAACTTGTAAGATTATATCTTTTGTCATATAGCCCCGCTTCCTTGAGGAACTTTTTGAAGTGGGCGATCATAACAGGGCCTAGAGAATGGTCGTTCAAGAAAGATTCCTGTTTGAGGATGAAATCTTGGATCCATTCAGGCTTAGGCGCATGGTCAGCAAAAGTGTTGATACTCTTTTTCATATGTGCTCCTCCGTTCTCTGGTAGATGAATTGATTTGAATAGTAAACATCCGTCATCGATGCTGTTGCAGAGTCCGCAATGTCTGCAATCGGTAATGTGAAGTTTGCCTTGGAAAGAGATACAGCCATAAGGACAATTCGCTTCACAGACTCTGCAACCAACGCAATAGGCAGTTTTATGGAATACTTTTTTGAAGAGTTTGGATTGAGGGGTACGATCCATCAATACCGGGAAATGCGCGACGATGCCCGAGTCCGTATCAGAAACAGAATAATCGAAGGGAACAGGATCTATGGTCTTGATCCATTCTCTCCAATCGGTTGAAGGATTTGTTATACGAATCAGCATCTGCGATCCTTCAATGGATTCTTCATATTTTCCAGGATTGTCCTTAAGATCACGTCCGTTCTTGCGAGCAGCCCAAGCATTAGACATGATGTATTTTTCAATGTCAATATCATCGCATTTTTGGCGAATCAGATTCAAGAATTTTCCAGTCTCCTCAGGGTAGGATTTGTACCTGACAAAATCTGATCTGGGGCTGCTATTGGGACAGACAAGACATCCAGCTCTTGAGTTACCCTTCTTATATGCACCATTGACAATCAAACCATAAGAATAGATATAAAGCCAAATCTCCGCAGAGCTCCATTCAAGAATCGAATTATGGGAATACTGCCCTCTTTGTTTTTTCCCATAATTCTCATAGGTGTAGGTAGAACGCTTGACACTTTCTTGAGACCTGACGCCAACAAAATCCATGCCTATGTAATCCGTTTTTCCAATTATGTTTCTCAATGCTATTGTTTGAGGCGCGGTCTTATGCACCGAGCAGCACCATCTGATATTAGAAGCAGGAGGACCAAAAATCAACCACGATTCGTCAGGATCAAGATGGGATCTGCATCTGTAGAAAGAGATACCTTCTTTTTTGCATTCCTGCTCAATAGCATCTACAACGACATAGGTGTCAGGAAATTCCATACCTGTGTCTCCGAACATCACGATAAAAGAATCTTTGGGAATAGTATTCTTAACGAGATCTAAAAGAACCAGGCTGTCTTTCCCTCCAGAAAAAGCCACATGGAAACAATCCACTTTGTCTTGATATTTTTTATAAATATCATAAATCTTTTTCATCGTATATTGCCGGAGGGAAGCAATTAGATTCTTATTTTTATCAACCATTCCCTGAACATCTATCGGGTTTAAATGAGTTCCCAAGGGAAGAACAGGTTGATCCAAATCATCAAGAACAGGTTCTATAACCGGTGGCTTTGTAGGAGAGCCACCAGAAATCTTAGCAATA
>JAEEGL010787780.1_pt1 | contig 11755 bp, 9 predicted proteins | sample 9134231 | NCBI WGS metagenome assembly JAEEGL01 (sample SAMN16246548, study PRJNA631951) | gut metagenome | biome: gut microbiome; feature: rumen; material: fiber-attached | host: Bos | place: Iran: Karaj | collected 2018-10
AGGGCAGTGCGCTGCCGTCGTACATCACCGAGCTGAAGCCCATGTCGATGCAACTCTTGCAGGTCTCGAAACTGTCACCGTGGTCGAGGTGCAGCACAATCTGGGGGTGGGGGCAGCCCAACTCGTTGGCATACTCGACGGCACCCTCGGCCATGTAGCGCAGCAGGGTGGGGTTGGCATAGTCGCGGGCACCCTTGCTCACCTGCAGGATGACGGGACTCTTGGTCTCGACAGCGGCCTGGATGATGGCCTGCATCTGCTCCATGTTGTTGAAGTTGAAGGCGGGAATAGCATAGCCGCCGTCCACAGCTTTGCGGAACATCTCGCGGGTGTTCACAAGTCCGATTTTCTTGTAGTCTACCATATTGTTATTGTTTTAATTATTATTGTTGATTTGAAAATGCAAAAATACGAACAATATTTGACGTGACCAAATTTATTTTCGGAAGATGCCGAAGACGGCGGAGCCGCTGCCGGTCATGGAGGCGTAGAGGGCGCCGCGGCGGTAGAAGTCCTCTTTGAGGGCGGCGATGGCAGGATGTGCGGGGAAGACCGAGGCCTCGAAGTCATTGACGATAAGGGTGCGCCAATCCTCGACGGGTCGCTTGACCGCCTCACGCAGGTCGGGGCGCGGGGTGCCGAAGAGGTCTCGCTTCAGGCCGGCGTAGGCCTCTTTGGTGCTCACATGCTCACCCTCAGGAATCTCTATCACAATTCTTAATTCTTCATTCTTCATTCTTAATTCCAAAGGTTCCAGCCTGTCGCCAATGCCTGTGGCGTAGGCGGGGCGGTTCTGGATGAAGAAGGCGCAGTCGGCACCTATCTTTGCGGCACGCTGCTCGAGGGCAGCGGTGTCGAGGCCGAGGCCGAACATCTCGTTAAGCATCTTCAGTGTGAAGGCTGCATCGCTGCTGCCGCCGCCAAGGCCGGCGCCGAAGGGTATGTTCTTCTTGAGGCGGATGCTGACAGGCGCAATGCCGAACTCATCGTGCAGCAGCTGCCATGCGCGCAGGCAGATGTTGTTCTCGGGGGCGTTGTCCAAAACTATGCCTGTCTGGGTCATAGTGGGTAGTGGGTGGTGGGTAGTGGGTAGTATCTCTAACTCGTCGCACATATCGTGCACCGGCACGAAGATGGTTTCCAGATTGTGGTAACCGTCCGCCCGCTTGCCAACAACGTGCAACCCCAAGTTTATCTTACAATTCGGATAAGAAATCATTTGTCGTAACTCCTTAACTCCTTAACTCCTTATCTCCTGTCTCTTTGGCAATATTGTCGTATGCCTTGATAATATCTGTCACCAAGCGGTGGCGGATGACGTCGCTGTTGTCGAGTTCGATGACCTCAATGCCTTTCACCTCCTTGAGGATGTTGACGGCCTGCAGGAGGCCGCTCTGCTGGTGGCGCGGCAGGTCGACCTGCGTGAGGTCGCCGGTGATGACGAACTTGGCGTTGCGTCCCATACGGGTGAGGAACATCTTGAGCTGCGCCGAGGTGGCGTTCTGCGCCTCGTCGAGGATGACAAAGGCGTTGTCGAGCGTGCGTCCGCGCATGAAGGCCAAGGGGGCAATCTCAATGGTGTTGTCTTCCCAGTAGGAGAGGAGCTTCTGCTGCGGTATCATGTCGCGCAGGGCGTCGTAGAGGGGCTGCAGGTAGGGGTCGAGCTTGTCGCGCAGGTCGCCGGGCAGGAAGCCCAGGTTCTCGCCGGCCTCGACGGCGGGACGCGTAAGAATGATACGTCGTATCTCTTTATTTTTAAGCGCGCGCACGGCCATTGCTACGGCGGTGTAGGTCTTGCCGGTGCCCGCGGGACCTATGGCGAAGACCATGTCGTGGTCGTATACGGCGCGCACCAGGCGCTGCTGGTTGGGTGTGCGGGCTTTTATGAGCAGGCCGTTGCGGCCGTGCACCAGCACCTCGTCGCTCATCTCGGCCTCGGGGCTGCCGCCGCTGCTCTCCATAATGCCCATGATGGCGTTCTCTGTGATGCGGCCGAACTTGTCGTAGTAGGTCATCATGGCCTGCAGCTTACCCTCGAACCACGCTATGTCGTCTTCTGAGCCTATGGCTTTCAGCATGTCGCCGCGGGCGATAATCTTGAGTTTTGGGAAAAGTAGTTTGACGAACTCGAGCAGACGGTCGTTCTGACCCCAAAAGCGCGAGTAGTCAATCTCTTCCAACGAAAATATCTTCTCTGTGGATGTCTCTGTCATGGTGCAAAGATACTAAAAAAAATGAATCCGTTATCCTAAATACTTCGATGTGGCTAGTCTATGGATTGCTGATGACTAGTTCATTTCTTCGGTATTTCTTCGGTGTTTCTTCGGTATTTCTTCGGTCATCCACTGAAGAACAACTGAAGAACGACTGAAGAACAACTGAAGAACAGAGGGTGTTGGCACCTGTATCGGGTCTATTTACGGGGGGTGCGAAAATGTTAAAAACAGTTGATGGTGATAACTTTTTTCTTACAAATTGGAAAATATTTGTAATTTTGCTTTTTGAAATAATGTACGAAAAATAGTAATAATCATTAAATAAACACATTATGAAAAAAACATTATTCTTTTTGGCAGCTCTGCTGACCTTTGGTCTGGCTGCAAACGCACAGATTACCACCTTTCCGTGGCTTCAGGACTTCGAAGGAGGTGCTTTGCCCGAGGATTTTACTTTTATAGATTCTGATGGCGACGGAAACAACTGGCAGTACAGTGGTCAGCTTACTGCACACTCTGGCACAGGCCTTATTTATTCGCAGTCGTATATCAATAATGTGGGAGCCTTGAATCCTGATAACTGGATGATTCTGCCGGCTTTCACGCTGCCAAGTGATGCTTCCGACCTTAAATTCTCGTGGTGGGTGCGTGGCCAAGATGCCAACTATGCCGCTGAGTACTATAGCGTGTATATAGCCACTACGTACGATTCGTTGGCTGACTTTCTTGCCACCACTGCTGTCTATGCTGGCACTGCTACTGGCGAATATGTGAAGCATGGTGTTGATCTTGCCAGCTATGCCGGCCAGACCATCTATGTGGCCTTCCGTCACCACAACGTTACCGACATGTTCTACTTGAACATCGATGACATCCGTATCGGCGGTCCTGAACTTCCCGAACTGAGTGTCACAGGTCCGGCCCTTGTCTCCATGAATGCTTCTACCAGCTATACTGCTGCTTCTGACGAGAATACTCTGACCTGGTATGTCGACGATGTTCAGCAGAGCGCTACCGGTCATACCTTCACAACCACCTTCACCACCCCTGGTAACCATGTTGTAAAAGCCGAGGCTACCAACGTTGCAGGCACCAACACCAAGAGTGTGACGACCTATGCCTATGATCCCGCCAATACCTGCTCGCGTAACACTCTGCTCGAGCACTTCACCACTCAGGTGTGTCAGTTCTGCCCCGGTGGCCACGAGCGCCTCGGTCAGGCTATGGAAGGTTTCGAAGACCGTATCGCTTGGGTGGCTCACCATGCGGGATACTACACCGACGATATGACGATTGATGCCTCTGCTAATGACATCATCGTCATGTACGGCACCGGTGGTACTTGGGCTCCCGCCATGATGCTTGACCGCAATGTTAAGTTCGCAGATCCCGAGGACGGTGGTGCAGTTGCCAGTATTTCCAGTAATGTTAACAACATTGTCAGCCTCTTCAATCAGGCCCTTGCCGAGCGTACGTTTGTCACCCTCGATATCGATAACGTTGCCTACAACCAGTCTAGCCGTGAGCTGTCGCTCACTGTTTCGGGCACTGTCCTGCAGGACTTTGGCGACTACAACATCTCGCTTTACATCACCGAGGATAGCATCATCGCCGCCCAGCAGTCGACCGGTGGCCAGACTATTTCGGCCTACCAGCACGACCATGTGCTCCGCGCTGCCGTTAACGGTTCGTGGGGTGAGAGGTTGTCTATCAATGGCGACAACACCTACAGCAAGACCTTCACCTACACCTTGCCCGCCACATGGAAGGCCAACAAGTGCCGCGCCATCGTCTTCGTCAACCGTTACGGTAACTCGATTGACAGCCGTCAGGTCTTGAATGTCAAGAAGACTCGCTACCTCACCGATCCTCTGCTGACTATCGCCAACGTGGAGGCCACCATGACCATCAAGACTTGGCCGAACCCCGCCACCGAGGTCGTCTATATCGACGCCGAGAGCACCATCCACAACTATGCTGTTGTGAATGCCATGGGCCAGAAGGTTATGGCCGCCGATGTCAACGCCGATGTGCTTGAGCTCGATGTCCGTAGCCTCGCCGCCGGTGTATACTTTGTCAGTGTCACCACCGACAACGGCACTGCCACTCAGCGCCTGAGCGTGGTGAAGTAAACACCTGTTCATAAAAAAAATAATGCGGGATGCAATATAATGTTGCATCCCGCGTTATGTTTATTGTAAATAATAGTAAAAAAGCAGAATGAAACGCATACTTGCAATCGCACTTGTGGTGCTGTGCGCCGGAACGGCATCGTCGCAGCAGGTGGCTTCGCGCGCCAAAGCCCTCCGCATGTTGAACTTCAGCCGCCCCGAGTACCTGATCAAGGACATCAAGGTCTACACCGACACTATGACGGTCTACTCGCTGGCCGATTACATCATCTACCCCTTCGGCCAGTGGAGCTCGGTGGAGCAGTATATCACCGACAATCAGCTCTCGTGGTACCGCGACATCGGATACAAGAAATACTACGACTCGATGGAGGTGAGCGTGAACCGTATGCGCCGCACCGACGATAGCTACATCGACCTCTATTACAGCATTTGGACCAAGCGCGTGGAGTTGCTGGGCGGATACATCACCGACAAGGAGGTGCAGCTCGTTAACGGCCTGCATGTGGGTATGTCGAAAGACGAGGTATTTAATGTATTCTTCAAGAAATACCCCAAATCTTACACCAGCGACGTGACGGTGCTCAAGGTTATCAGCGGCGCCGGTGAGGTGGCCGAAATCTACACCTTCCGCGGACAGAAACTCCGTCACATCAAGATTGAGACGTCGTACAAGTATTATTAAACGGCGAATTTTACGAATTAAGCGAAAGCTACGCAGGTCAATTTGTGGCGAATTACTCGAATTGAGACTAGCGTTGAATTCGAGTAATTCGCCACAAATTAATTGTAAAAGAATAATTCGTTAAATTCGAGCAATTCGCCGTTAAAAGAAGAATATGAAACGCACGGCGCTGTTCTTTGGGTCGTTCAACCCGATTCACGTAGGGCACCTCGTCATTGCTAATTCCATGCTGCAGCAGGAAGGCATCGACGAGGTGTGGCTCGTTGTATCGCCGCAGAACCCACTGAAGGAACGCGCCACGCTGCTCGCCGACCATCACCGCCTGCAGATGGTGCGCCGCGCTATTGAGGACAACTACAAACTTCGGGCCTGCGACATAGAGATGCACCTGCCGCTGCCCAGCTACACCGTGGTGACCCTCGCGGCCCTCGGCGAGAAATACCCCGACCGTGAGTTCTGCCTCATCATGGGCAGCGACAACCTCGAGAACTTCCATCGCTGGCGCAACTATGAATACATTCTGCAGAACTACCACATCTACGTCTATCCTCGTCCCGGCAGCGAGCACTGTCCCCTGCGTGACCACCCCAGCGTCACCATGACCGATGTGCCTATGATGGATATCTCGTCAAGCTTCATACGCCGCCAGATTGCCGCAGGCAAGGACGTGCGCTACCTGCTTACCGAGCCCGTATATAAGTACCTAACCGAAATGCATTTCTACGAAAATTGAAAATTGAAAGTTGAAAATTGAAAAATAAGATATGAAAAAGGGTGTTAAGATACTGCTGTGGATTGTGGGCGTCCTTGTGGCCCTCGTCCTTCTTGTGTCGCTCTTGGCGGGCCCCATCGCCAAAGGCTATGTGAACCGTCACGGCGAGGACCTCACCGGACGCAAGGTGCATGTGGGTCATGTGGGCCTCAACCTCTTCACGGGCCATGTCAACATTCGCGCCCTCGAAGTCTACGAGGACGACGCCACGACGGTCTTCGCAGGCTTCGACACCCTCGACGTCAACGTACGTCTGCTCAAGATACCGTTCCACACTCTGCATTTCGGCCATATCACCCTCGCTGGCCTGCATGCCGACATCAAGCAGAACTGCGACCGCTTCAACTTCAGCTCGCTGATAGAGCATTTCGCCTCGGACGACACCACCGCCGACCAGGACACCACGCCTAGCGACTGGGTGCTCAAGTTCTACAACATACGTATCAGCCACGCACAACTTAACTACGACGACCTGGCCGCCAACAAAAGCTGGCATGTGCCCGACGTCAACCTGCGTGTGCCGGGCTTCGTGCTCGGTGGCAAGGGCAACACCGAAGGTGGCCTCAACATAGGCTTCGCCAGTGGCGGACGGCTCGGTGTGGTGGGCAACTACGACGCGCAGAGCAACGACTTCGACCTCACGGTAAGCCTCGCTGAGTTCGCCCTCGACAATATAGACGCTTTCCTTTCCGACATGCTGCACTACGAGCGCCTTGACGGCAGTCTTTACGCAGTGCTCAAGGCCGAGGGCAACATTGATGAGATAATGCGTAGCAGCATCTCGGGCAACGTGGCACTCTGCGACATCGGTGTGAGCGACAACAACGGGCAGATAGCAGGCTTCGACAGCCTCACCGTGGCCGTCAACAACATCTGCATCGACGACAACCTCTTCGACATCGCCGCCATCCGCCTGTCGGGTCTCAAGGCCAACTACGAGCAGTGGAAGGATTACAGCAATCTTGACCGCCTGCTGAAGTCCGCTGGCGGACAGGCTGACACAGCCCAACCTGCAGCCCAGCCTGTCAACGATACCGTTGCCGACACAGCAGCCACCCCTGCCAAGCCCATACAGCTCCATGTGGGCTCCTTCGTTATCGAGGACGCAGCACTCACCTACGTCGATCATACGCTGCCCGACCCCTTCAGCTTTGCCATCACCCAGCTTGGCGTCGAGGCTCGCGACCTCACCACCGAGGGCGAGAACAACGCACGCCTGCAGGCTACGCTGCAGGGCGGCGGCAAGCTCAACGTCATATGGAACGGCGACATCAGCAACTGGAAGCAGCACCAAGACCTCATGCTCATCCTCCGCGGACTCGACATGCGGCAGTTCTCCCCCTGGTCGGTGGCCTATACCGCCCAGCCCATCGATGACGGCATCTTTGGTCTTGCATCACACACCATGATTGCAAACAGCCGCCTCGTCAGCAAGAACAACATCGACATCTACCAGCTCCGCGTCGGCGACCGCCGTCAGGACATCGACCCCGAGGTCAAGCTTCCCCTCAAGACAGCCCTCTATATTCTGCGCGACAAAGACGACAAGATACAACTTGAGCTGCCCGTCAATGGGGATGTCGACAACCCTGAGTTCAACTACATGAAAGCTCTGTGGAAGACCCTCGGCAACCTTGTCGTCAAGGTGGCTACATCGCCTGCGCGTGCCCTTGGCAATGCCCTGGGACTCAGTGATGAAGACCTCGAATTCCTCGCCATAGAACCCCGTCAGCACAGCCTTACCTCAGAGCAGTACCACATACTCTCCTCGCTGGCTACCATAGCCCAGAGCGACAGCCTCCTCACCCTCACCTTCGAGCGACAGATTCCCGCCGATGCCGACAGCTCGGTATTCCAACGTTTCGACAAGCAGATAAGCAGCTATCTCATCGAGCAGGGTCTCCCGCAGAAACGCTTCAGCATCACAGCCTCCGACTCTACCTCCCAGCGCTTAGGCTACGCCATACTCTCAGAAATAGCAATAGAATAGAAACATGGAAGATATAGACATTTTCGCACAGCAAGCAGCAGACTACAACGACGACTCCATCGTCCATCTCGAGGATATGGAACATATACGCCTGCGTCCAGGTATGTACATAGGCAAACTGGGCGACGGCTCCTCGCACGATGACGGTATCTACGTCCTTATCAAAGAGGTCATCGACAACTCCATCGACGTGTTTACATCGGGCTTTGGCAAGAAGATTGAAGTCAAGATTAACTTCGCAGACCGTCGTGTATCCATCCGCGACTATGGTCGCGGCATACCCCTGGGCAAGCTTGTGGAGGCTGTCAGTAAACTCAACACCGGTGCCAAGTACGACAGCAAGGTGTTCCAGAAGTCCGTCGGCCTCAACGGTGTCGGTACCAAGGCTGTCAATGCCCTCTCGTCCTACTTCCGCGTGCAGGCCTTCCGTGAAGGCAAGACCCGCTGGGCCGAGTTTGCCGACGGCAAGCTCACCAACGACAGTGGCATCAAGACCGACAAAAGCAACGAGATAGGCACCCTCGTCGAGTTTGTCCCCGACGCCAAGCTTTTCGGTAACTACCATTTCATCTCCGAATATGTAGAGCGTCGCATCTGGAACTACGCCTATCTCAACCGTGGTCTCACCCTCTACTACAACGACCGCCGCTACTACTCTAAGAACGGCCTCCTCGACCTCCTGCAGCGCAACCTGCAGAGTGACCCGCTCTATCCCATCATCCATATCAAGGAGGGTGACTTCGAGGCAGCCTTCACCCATATCAACGGTCAGAGCAACGACTACTACTATTCCTTCGTCAATGGCCAGCATACCACCGAGGGCGGCACACACCAGAGTGCATTCCGTGAGGCCTATGCCCGTGTGGTCAAGGACTTCATCAAGAAAGACTATGCTCCCGAAGTCATCCGACAGGGTCTCGTATGCGCCCTGTGTGTGCGCATCCAGGAGCCAGTCTTCGAGGCTCAGACCAAGACCAAGCTCGGCTCCACGCACTTGGAGCCCAACAGGGTGGACGGCAGCAACGACAGCCCGCTGCTGAAGACCTATGTCCTCGACATACTAAAGCGCCATCTCGACAATTACCTGCATATTCACGCCGACACTGCCGATGCGCTCCTCAATAAGATCAACGCCAACGAGAAGGAACGCAAGGAGATTGCCGGTATCAAGAAGATAGCCCGCGAGGGTGCCAAGAAAGCTTCGCTCAACAACCGCAAGCTCCGCGACTGCCACGTCCACTATAACACCAACCATGCACGACGCCTCGAAAGCACCATCTTCATCACCGAGGGTGACTCGGCCTCGGGCTCTATCACCAAGAGCCGCGACGTCGACACACAGGCCGTCTTCTCGCTTCGCGGTAAACCCAAAAACACTTACAGCATCAGCAAAGCCGACGTATACCGTAACGAAGAACTCAATCTGCTCCACAATGCGCTCGACATCGACGAGTCGCTCGACAACCTGCGCTACAACAACGTAGTCATAGCCACCGATGCTGATGTCGACGGTATGCACATACGCCTGCTTCTTCTCACATTCTTCCTGCGTTTCTACCCCGAGCTCATCTCTTCGGGTCACGTCTACATCCTGCAGACACCCCTCTTCCGTGTGCGCAACAAGCAGAAGACCACCTATTGCTACACCGACGACGAGCGCATAGAGGCTATCCACAACACCCCCTCGGCCGAGATTACGCGATTCAAAGGTCTCGGTGAGATTAGCCCCGACGAGTTCAAGAACTTCATAGGCAAGGATATGCGCCTTGACCCTGTCATACTCCACAAGGACTTCGACACCAAGCAGACCCTCTCGTTCTATATGGGAGAGAATACCCCCGACCGCCGCGACTTCATCATGCGTAACCTTCGCGTCGAAGACGACGAAAGTATCGTGGTGGCGTGACGATTTAAAAAAATTTGGTCAGTTTTACTTTTTTTACTAATATTGCACCAAATTCAACGACTATGGCTACTACCAAAAAACCGAAGAAAAATCTGATTGTCAGCTATAAAAATCTCCCTGACGACCTTAAGGAAAAGTTCAAACTGGCCTATCCGGAGGGCTATAGCAACTATATTACCCGCTTCACGAAGCCCAATGGCGACTCTATTTTCGTAGTCCCCTTCGACACTCCCGACACCGCCTATATGGTCAAGTTCGATGTCAAGATCGACACCCTTGGCCAAGACCTCGACAAAGCCCTCTTCGATGACGACGAGCCGGAAGGCAAGGACGAAGAGTTCGCCCCCCTCAGCGAGGCGATTGAGAAGGAGGAGGAGAATACCTCGCACCGCGAGCGTCACCTGCGCCACGGTGACTTCGAGGATATTTTCGACGATGAGGAGAAAAAGAAGAAAGCCACACTCGGTGTCGACAAGGAAGGTCTCAAGGCAGCCTTCGGAGACGACGAGGATGCCGACGAGCTCGACAGCTACGAGAAGATAGGTGAGGACGATGACGAACCCGACGATGACGACTTCGAACCCTCTGACGAAGACCTCCGCGGTATCGAGGAAGAGTATCTCGACGCAGAGATTCCTCCCCTCGACGCCACTATCCCCGAGGAGGAGATGGTAGTCATAGGCAAGAAACCCGCCAAGAAGGCTACCCCCAAGGCCAAAGCACCTGCCAAGGCCACAGCACCCAAGAAGGTTGTTGCACCAAAGAAATCCGTGGCACCCAAAGCAGCTCCTAAGGTGGTACCCAAGGCGGCACCCAAGGTTGCTCAAAAAGCGGCTCCCAAGGCTGCTGCCACTAAGAAGACCTCTGCCGCCAAGCCTGCGGCAAAAACCAGCAAGAAGAAATAAAAACAATAATATTATGAAGAAGAATATCTTTAAAGTTGTTTGCCTCGCAGCCATCCTCTTCAGCACAGCCAGCATGGCCCAGGCCCAGTTCCGTCAGTCTATCTTCCTCGACGGTGTCCTGCCTGTCGGCAGCTTCGCATCTTCCGCTACGTATAACGATGTTCCTTTTGGAATGAAGGACATGGGTAAAGAAGCCATGATTGGTTTCGGTATGGGATACCGCGTCAGTTACCGCTTCGATGTCGGAATGGGAGAAGTGGCTCCGTTTGCACAGGCTGATATATTTTGGAACACCATCGATGGCAATTGGAAAGATAAATTTGCAGGGCATCAGTACAGCACCCCAAATTATTTCAATGTGCCTGTCATGCTTGGTGTAAGCTACCTCTACGATGAGCTATGGAACGACATTACCCTTTTCGGTGAGTTCGGACTCGGTGGAGACTTCTTCTTTATCACCCACGAGGGTACTGGCAAGGGCAACGAGCGTTTCGCTTATAAGCCCACCTGTGAATTGGCGTGGATGGTTGGTGCCGGTGCCTATTTCGGTCAGCATGTCAGCGCCGGTATCTATTACTATGGTCTAGGCAAGCATTATATCGACTACACCGACAAGACTATCGACAACAACAGCGTCGCAGCCATTCAGGCCGCAAGCTACACACTGGCCAACAAGCGCGAGAGTCGCACCCTTGGCGAACTTGCCATCCGTATTGGCTTCCACTTCTAAACAATGTGATACTAAAAATAAAGCCCTGCCAGCGGCAGGGCTTTATTTTTAGTTTATCTTGTCAAATCCCAGATATGGCCGCAGGCACTCGGGCATCACTATGCCGTCGGGTGTCTGGTTGTTTTCTAGCAGTGCTGCCACGATGCGCGGCAGGGCCAAGGCCGAGCCGTTGAGGGTGTGGCACAGTTGCATCTTGCCGTTCTCGTCTTTGAAGCGCAGCTTCATGCGGTTGGCCTGGAAGGCCTCGAAATTGCTCACCGAGCTGACCTCGAGCCAGCGTTTCTGTGCGGCGCTCCACACCTCGAAGTCGAAGGTCATGGCGGAGGTGAAGCTGATGTCGCCGCCGCAGAGCTTAAGGATGTGGTAGGGGAGACCCAGCTTGTCGAGCAGACCGCCCACATGCTTCTTCATCTCTTCGA
>JAEEGL011251504.1_pt1 | contig 11755 bp, 11 predicted proteins | sample 9134231 | NCBI WGS metagenome assembly JAEEGL01 (sample SAMN16246548, study PRJNA631951) | gut metagenome | biome: gut microbiome; feature: rumen; material: fiber-attached | host: Bos | place: Iran: Karaj | collected 2018-10
GGCGCAGCCCGGCTGCCCGGATGAGCACAGACGCCCGCACCGTGGCCGCGGCGTCGTGCCCGCGGCCGGCCGCTGCCAGGACCGCGTCGTCCATGGACTGCGCGCCCAGCTCCACACAGCGCACACCATAACGCAGAAGCAACGCCAGGCCTGCCTCGTTGATGGCGTCCGGACGTGTGGAAACACGCAGACCGCTCAGCTTGCCGGCAGCCAGCGCTGCCGCCGCGGCGGACAGATAGGCTTCCTGCTCCGCAAAGGGCAGCGCAGTGAAGCTGCCGCCATAAAAAGCCAGCTCCACCGGCGGGCCATCATATCCCGCCAGGCGTTCTGCCAGCTCCGCCGGGCTCGGGACCCGCCGCTCTCCCGTGACGGAATTTTGCTCACAAAAAATGCACAGGTGCGGACAGCCCCTGTGCGGGATAAAAAACGGCATAATCCGGCAACGCGCTTCAGTCATGCCGCGCCTCCTTGAAATATCGTTTCCATGTATTGCGGCTGTCCCAGGCAGCTGCCGCCGCCTTCAGCTCGCCTTCCTTCTTGCTGCTGCCTTCCCCTTCCGCCAGCTGCCAGCGCTTGTAAAAGACGCCGACCAGGAAGCGCTTGTCGTGATCCGGGCCCCATTCCTTGATGACGCGGTAGCTGACATTGCTCTGGCCGCGGCTCTGCACATATTCCTGCAGCAGGCTCTTATAGTCGTCATAGTGGCCTTCCTTCAGCTCCTCCAGCTGCTCTTTCAGCTGCCGCAGGATGAAGCGGCGGGCCACATAAACGCCCTTTTCCAAATAAATGGCGCCAACGACAGCTTCAAAGGTATCAGCCAGGATGGACTGCCGTTTGCGGTCGCCGCTGTTTTCACCGCCGCGGCCAAGGAGCAGATAATTGCCCAGGCCCAAACCGCGCGCCGCCTTGGCCAGCGCCGCTTCGCAGACCACCGCGGAGCGCATTTTGGTCAGACCGCCCTCCTGCTGCTCCGGATAGCACTGGTAGAGGTAATCGCCCACCACCATATCCAGCACCGCATCGCCCAAAAACTCCATCCGCTGATTGTGCCGGCACTGCTTCGCTTTGTCCCCTTCAAAAAAAGTGGGGTGCGTCAAAGCCTGGTTGAGCAGGGAAAGGTCGTTGAACTGCACCCGCATATCTTTCATCAGCGCATGCAAAAGCTCCGCACGGGCCTTGTCCGGCCCGGCGCTGCGCAGGCTTGCCGCTGCCCGAATGGTTTTTTGCGCTTGCTTTGCCATAGCTGCCGCGTGCTCCTTCCAGCCGCTTAAGCCAGCTTTTTCGTCAAGAAATCCAGGACAGAAGCGATGGAATCAAAGGCTTCCGCTTCTTCATCGGAAACTTCGATCTCAAACTCTTCTTCCATGCTCATGATCATTTCCACCGCATCCAGAGAATCGATGCCCAGGGCCTCAAAACTGGTTTCCGGCGTGATCTCGGAAGGGTCTTTGCCCAGCTGCTTGACCAGGATCTCCTTGATCTTTTCGAAATATTCCATACCGCTTCCTCCGTTTCTTTATTCATTCCCTGACGGATGGATCTTATTCCGCCCGCATGCTCGCCGCCATTGCCGAGACAAAATTCATTTTCACACATTCCGCTGCTTCTTCGATGCCGCGCTCAACGGCCGCAGCATGGGAACTGCCGTGGCAGACGATGCTGACGCCGTTCACGCCCAAAAGCGGTGCGCCGCCGTATTCGCTGTAGTCCAGTTTCTTCTTGATGGCCTGCAGGCCCGCCATGAGCGCCTGCTGCCCTTCCGCAGCCAGACCGGCCATGCTTTCTTTCAGCACGGAGAGTACCATCATGCCCACGCCTTCGGCCATCTTCAAAGCCACATTGCCCGTGAAGCCGTCGCAGACCATCACGTCATAGCCGCCCAAAAGGATGTCGCGCCCTTCCATGTTGCCGATAAAATTCAGCTCAGACCCGGCCAGCAGCTCGTGCGCCGCCACGGTCAGCTCATTGCCCTTGCATTCTTCGCTGCCGTTGGAAAGCAGCGCCACCTTCGGGTTTTCCTTGTGCAGGATCTTTTCCGCATAGACGCTGCCCATCTTGGCGAACTGCAGCAGCAGATCCGGTGTCACGTCGGCGTTTGCGCCGACGTCCAGCAGGAGACCGGTCCCCTTCAGGCCGGGGAGGGTCAGGCAGATCGCCGGGCGGGAGACGCCGGGCACTCGACCCAGCTGCAGGAGCGCGGCGGCCATCTGCGCACCGGTGCTGCCGGCAGAAAGGATGGCGTCCGCTTCATTTTTCTTCACCAGCGCCGTTGCCACCCAGATCGAGGAATCGCGTTTTTTGCGCAGGTTTTCCACGCTCTCATCCATCGCCATCACCGTGGCGGAATATTCACAGCGTGCGTTTTCCGGCAAGGCCAGCCCGGACAAGACCGACTCGGAACCCACCAGGATGAACTGCCAGTCCGGATGTTTTTCCGCTGCTGCCAGCGTCCCTTTGATCAGTTCCTCCGGTGCAAAATCGCCACCCATCACATCAACCGCAATCCTCATGAAAAGATCCTCCCATTTCTCAAAAGTGCGAACTCATTCATGCAATAGTTTCGCAAATTCTTCCACTGTCATATTCTGGCGTACCACCAAACGCGGGATGGTGTAAACACCCGTTTTCGCATTCACATAGCCGGAACGGATCAGCACCGCACCCTCATAACCGGCATCCTGCAGAGCGGCGAGCAGCTTCTTGTTGCTGCGCCCATAAGGATAAGCAAAGACGGTCACCGGCACGTTCAGCTCGCTTTCCAAAACTTCCCTTGCCCGGGAAATATCCCGGGAAATGCGTTCCTTATATTCGGCAGCGGTCTCCATCCGGCCTTCTTCCCGCAGATAGCGGCGACTGACCAGATAAGGGCCTTGTTTACCTGAGGCGTTCATCGTCACATTACCGTGTCCGTCATAGCTGTGCGACTGGATCTCGATGCAGCCGCTCGCGATCATTTCCCGCATCTGTTCCAGACTCAGATGCGGAGACCAGGAGATCACATGTTCAGGATCCAGATCCTGCGGCTTCGGCAGCGAATAGTTGACAACGACAAAGATGCTTGCCTTCAGCCCGTGCTCGCGCAGGATAGGATAGGCATATTGGTAGTTGTTCTCATAGCCGTCATCAAAGGTGATGACCACCGCCTTTTCCGGCAGCTCTTCTCCTGTACGCAGCATAGTCACCAACTCGGAAAGAAAAAGCGTCTGATAACCCTGCTCTTTCAGATAAGCCATCTGCTCGGCAAAATCCTCCGCCGCCACGATGGCGTTGTTGTTCGGTTCTTTGATCGTATCCCGCGGCACCACATAGTGGTAAGAAAGCACGGGGATCGTCGTCCCCCCCTCTGCAGAAAACGAGCAGGTGGCTAAAACAAACAGCGAGATAAACAATACCGTCAAAAAAGCAACACTAAAAATCCCTTGTTTTCTGTTTTTCAATGATGATCACCCGGGGATAGCTCCGTCCGGCATCAGAAATGCCCGACAAAGCCAATTTTGTTTTATGTTTTATTATACCTTGATTTGCCGAGATTGACAAGTCCCATCCGCCGCCGGGAAAAGCAAAAAGACAGATCCGGCGTGCAGCAAACAGAAAACGGGATACGCGCAGGATCGGAGAAACGGCCCAGCTTTGGCTGTGCCGTTCTTTGTTTTTTCGGTGCTGCCGGGCGCCCGGCAGTTCGCCCGGACCCCGCCCCGGGCTTTTCGACCGCTCCCCTTTTGCGGAACAGGAAATGGATCAGCCATTTTCGCAAGCTTTTTTGCTCGAAGAGATCCTAAATGATTCTGCTTCTGACTGATAAAATACAAAAAACCTGAAAAGAAGCGGAAAAGCAATGCGACCCCATCTCACGCGCAACAAACATTTTATTTCACAAAAGATTTATTTACGAAATATGACAAATTATATTGAAATTTATAATTATTTATGCTATATTATCTTTGGTTTATTTCCTTAACTATATAAATATATTTATATTATTGTTTTTTACCATTAAAGCAACAAAATCAGCACAAATGTAAGGAGGTGTGCCCAAGAGTGGCTCTTTCGGAAAATGCCGTATGTTCATCCCATGCCGACATTTTCACCGGGGAAAAGCTGATGAGACCCATTGATAAAGCTGTGAAAAAAGACACGACCGTTTTGCGCACAGGAACAAAGAAGCGCAGGACAGGGATCGCCTTTCCCTTTCTTTTGCACGGAAAACACAATGGATCATCCGGTACGCACGGTAACGACGGGAGCAGTCCCCCTCCGCACAGTTGTGCGCTTTTTGTGTAAATAAGGGAAAACGGCCAAAGGGCAGCTGTTTTTCCATACCAGACCCGAACGTATTTATCCCATACAAATCATAATAAGGAGCAAATGAACTATGTCAAAAAAACCGACAGAAGCTAAGCCTTGGCTTTCCTTCTGGGGCAACGATCTCCCCGAAGAAGCTGTAACAGAATGCAATTTATTTCATTTCCTTTATGAAAAAAACAAAGACCATCTGCAAGACACCGCCTTGCGTTATTTTGACAAGACGATCTCCTACCAGGAGATGTTTCGGAATATCCAGCAGACCGCACGAGCGTTTAAGCGCATAGGCGTGCGCAAAGGAGACATCATCACCGTCTGTTCCGTGATGACGCCGGAAACCGTTTATATGTTCTACGCACTGGATCTTTTGGGGGCGACCCCGAACATGGTCGATCCCCGGACGAGTGCGCTCGGTATCCGGGCATACATCGAGGAGGTAAACTCCTAGGTCATCTGCACCCTGAACGTCGCATACCCCAAGATCCGGGAAGCCGTGGAAGGATTGCCCGTAAGGAAAGTGATCGTCAGCTCCCCTGCAGACTCTCTCCCGACCGCCAAAAAGATCCTCTATCGGCTTTCCAAAAGAGACAGCAATCGTTATGACGCAAACACCCTGATGTGGCCGGATTTCCTTGCCAAAGGCTTGGCCGGCGAGGATCTTGACAGCAGCTTCTATGACCCGGGACACGTCGCGGTGATCGTGCATACGGGCGGCACCACCGGTTCCCCAAAAGGCGTTATGCTGAACGATAAAGCATACAACGCCGTAGCGCTGCAGACCGGCGTCAAACGCTTCAAACGCAGACAGCGCATGCTGAACATCATGCCGCCGTTCATCGCTTACGGTTATGCCAACGGCATACATCTGCCGCTCAGTGAAGGGGCGGAAGTGATCCTCATCCCCCAGTTCGACCCCAAGGAGTTTGGTGCTTTGCTCAACAAATACCGTCCGGAGCATGTGGCAGGCGTACCGCTGCACTATCAGATGCTGATCAAGGACCCCAAGATCCAAAAGGCCGATCTTTCCTACCTGGTATCCACCGGATGCGGCGGAGACGCCATCAGTGTGGGCGCAGAGGAAGAGGTCAACGACTTCCTGCTCAAGCACAATTCCCCCTACAAACTCTGCAAAGGCTATGGGATGACGGAAGTGGCCTCCACAGCAACAGTCAACGTCGGCAAACACAACAAAAAAGGCAGCGCCGGCATCCCCCTCTATCTGACCAACATCGGCATATTCAAACCGGGCACGGATGAAGAACTGGACTTCAACACAGAAGGCGAGATCTGCATTTCCGGGCCGAATGTGATGATCGGTTATTATGAGCAGGCAGAAGAGACCGCCAAAGTGAAAAAACGGCACAGTGACGGAAAGGACTGGATCCACACCGGTGACATCGGCTGGATGGACGAAGAGGGCTTTATCTTCATCACCAACCGCATCAAGCGCCTGATCGTCCGCCACGACGGATTCAAAGTCTTCCCGTCCGCGATCGAGAACGTCATCAGCAAACACTCGGATGTTGAGACGGTCTGCGCGGTGGCCGGAAGAGACCCCGACCACGTGCAGGGGAGCCTGCCCGTCGTCTATCTGAAGATCAAAGAGAACCGCGAAAAACATCAAAAGAAGATCGTGGAAGAGATCAAGTTGATGTGCAAGAACGATTTGCCGGAATATGCTGTGCCGATCGGTTATGAAGTGATCGACAAAATGCCTTATACGCCCATCGGGAAGATCGATTTTCTTTCTCTTGAGGCCATGCATGTCAAACAAAGTTCTGTTTAATGATCATTAAAATTCTGTTAAATATTTAAAATTGGAAAAGGAGCGTGCGCCATGGGAAAGTTTATCAAGAAAGGGTTTAGTTTCGTTCTTTTGTTGTCACTACTGGTCCAACTGTTCAGCGGCACTGCTTTTGCCGCCCCAAACGAAAAAGAACCGGTCTACCAAAACTTCGTTATTTTCGGCGACAGCATTTGCCTCGGCTTCAGCACGGAATCGGCCAGCATGGCTGACGGCACAACTTATGACATCGAAAAGAATATCCTCCGGGCAGCTTTGAGCGAAGACTACAAGCACTGCTACCCCACCCGGTTTGTGGAAAGGCTCGGCTTAAAGCCTTTTGCGAACATCAGCTATCCGGACGGGGTGTGGAATTATCAGGAAGAAGTGGACTGGGACGACGTATATAACTACGGCATTTGCGCTGCCTGGTCCGGAGATATCAAAGAGCTCCTCACAAATCCTTATTACCTTTATCAGTACGCCAGCGCAAATTATGACAAGAACAGCAGCTTTGTCTTGCCCGAGGATTATACCGGCATCCGTTACCCTGTTGACCAGGAAGCGGAAGGGCATAACGACGCCGACATGTCCACCTGGGTATATACCGGCGACTACAGCACAACAGAGGAATACACCCTTCCCCAAGGCACATCGATCCCAGTGGCATTTGAGTACGAATACTGGGGATACAGTTATCTGATGCTCAACCCGATCATTTCAGAAAAGTATTATTATGTTTCCGAAAAATGCTTGGACCAGGACGGCGGCTTCATCAATGATAAACCTGTATACTATCCGACCATCATGGTCTCGTCCGAGTTTGGGAACAGATATATTCCGGACAGCGAAACTTACAGCAGCAGCCTGGGCGATCCGGTCCAAAACCCGGAATTCACGAAATACTATTATGACCTGGCCACCACAACGGTGGAAAACGGCGATCTGATCGCGCTTGCCATGGGCAACAATGACATTTACCACAGCTTTATGCCTTATCAGCAGAGCAGCGACTCCCTGCTTTGCAACCTGATCTATTGGTTGACTTACGCCCTGCAGATGAACTACTCCGTGGGCGACGTGATGAACATGCTGAACGACCCGCAATTCCAGGACTTTTTATTCGACAACATCGTTCCGGCAACGGATGATGGAACGATCTCCGTTGCTCCGGACGGAGAAGAACCGGAAATCCAATTTCCCGAGCAGCCCGGCAGTGAAGTTTCTCTTGACTTTTCCGGTCTGATCAGCGCCGAAGAGATCAGCGCGCTCCTGGAGCTCTATTCCGCTGAAAACGTTTCCGCCTATCTTGCGGACACGGTCGAAGCTTATAAAGAAAATTACGAATCGAGCATCCAGCGTGTACTGGAACTGAAACAGGATCGTGCAGAACTGATCCTGGTCGGGCATTACAATCCCTTTGGGATGATCAACTATCTGACGATGCTTTCCGAAGCCATGCAGAACGGACAGCTCTATGAGCATCTCAGCCAGGATGCAACTGTCCTCTTCACGCTGTTGCAATCGATCATCGGCACTCCGGAACAGTGGGAAGAGATCGGCATGATGAACGAAGAAGAACTGGCAGAATATGCCGAAATGGCCAACCAGCAGATGACCGGCCTCCTCTCCGCCTTGGAAGGCATCGATCTGTCTGACCCTGAAGTCGACAAAGCACTGACGCAGATGCTGACTGACCTCTCCTTCCCCCTCTCTGTTCTTCTTGTCGGGGATGCGCTCTCGGATACCTACGCAGAAATGAATGCATTCCTCCAGGAAATGGCGGAAAAATACGACCTGGTCTATGTCGACGTGAGTGACGCGCCCTGCAGCGGCCGTTACGATCCACATCCCACGGAATACGGACACAAGTGGATCGCCGACCGTCTGTATGAGACCGTGGTCCCCGAGATCACCGCAAATATTTCCTTTGCCAGCACCGGCAGAGGCGTGCTGACGCCCCTGGGCAACAAGGAATTCCGTCTGAGAGACAGCCAGACCTATCGTTTCCTGGCTGCGGACGGTTCCAAGATCAGCGCCATCTTCATCGACGGTGAACAGCTAAGTATGGATGAGTTCGCCTCCATTTATGCCAGCGGCACTTACACCTTTGAAAAGATCATGGCCAGCCACAGCATCACGCTCCAGTTTGATATCGATAACGAAAACGCACGCAAATACGCTGTAAACGTATTGGGTAGCTATGCGAAATACGGTGCAGGCGAAGGCATGTATGAAGCCGGCAAAACCGTTACCATCAACGCCGGTGCTCTGGAAGGCTTCGAATTCACCGGCTGGCTGGCTGAAGGCGTTGAGCTGGCGGATACGAAGAGCATCGTCACCTCCTTTGAAATGCCCGCCAACGAAGTCACGCTGACCGCGACCTGGAAGGTCGTGGAAGACAAGCCGACCCCCGGCCCCTCCCCTTCCGGCTCCGGCGGCGACAGCACGACTATATTGTATGACCTCAATTTTGAAACGAACGGCGGCACGACGATCCCCGCCTATACCAAGAAAAGCGGCACCGTCATCGACCTGGATGCGTTCTTTACCATCCGAGAAGGATTCACCTTCACCGGCTGGTATGCTGACGCCGCGCTGACGAAGAAGATCAGCTCCATCACCATGAACGGCCACAAAACCGTTTACGCAGGCTGGTCGAGAACAGGCGCCTCCGGCAACAATCACGACTGCCCGTCTGCGCATTTGAACGACGTGGGCGCAAACGCCTGGTATCACAACTATGTGGATTATGTAGTCGAAAATGAGCTGATGACGGGCGTCGCAAGCGACCGATTCGGCCCCAACATCACGACCACCCGCGCGATGATCGTGACCATCCTCCATCGTCTGGAAGGCAAACCTGCCGCCAGCAAGGAAGCCAGCTTTGATGACGTCGTAGCCGGCTCCTGGTATGCAGACGCCGTGGCTTGGGCGGAAGAAAACGATATCGTTGAAGGCTACAGCGCGGACAAGTTCGGCCCGATGGACAAGATCACCCGCGAACAGATGGCGGCTATCCTCTACCGCTATGCAAAATTCAAAGGATATGACGTGAGCGTAGGCCAGGATACCAACATCCTCTCCTACGACGACGCCTTTGACATCGGCGACTGGGCGATGGAAGCCATGCAGTGGGCCTGCGGCACAGGTCTGATCAACGGCCGCAGCGCGACCACGCTGGCACCGAAAGGCGAGGCCACAAGAGCGGAAGTGGCAGCCATCCTGGTGCGCTTTATCGAAGAAGTGAAATAACCATAAGCAATCTTCCAAAAACAAAGACGGCGGGGAAATGATCCCCGCCGTCTTCTCTTTTGCGGTAAAAGTGCAGAAGAAAAAACAGAGCCGGCGTCTTTCTTCCGTTCCAGCTCTGTTTCTTTTTGCGATCTTTTGCGCTCAACAAACAGCTGTCCAGCCTCTGTCAGGATAAGGCTTTATGGACGGCTCCCTGCGAACGCTTTTCAAATCCCTCAAAAGCAAATTACTGCGCTTTATTCACGACCGGACGGCCTTTGTAATAACCGCATTCCGGACAAGCGTGATGCGGCTGCTTGAACGCATGGCACTGCGGGCAGATGGACAGCGCGGCAGCAGCTACCTTGTGGGTCGCAGCAGTAGATCTCTTGTTGGCTTTGGAAGTTCTTCCTTTCGGAACACCCATGGCTCACACCTCCTCTTTCGTTCAATCGGATAACAGCTCTCTGAGCTTTTCCATTCTGGGGTCAATGTCGTCAGCAGCACAGCGGCAGCTGCCGTGGTTCAGGTTCTGCCCGCATTTCGGGCAAAGGCCGCGGCAATCCGGCCGGCAGAGCAGCTTCATCGGCAATTCCAAAAAGATCTGCTGCATCAGTTCCGCATCGATCTCCAAAGAATCACCGGCGAACAGGTGGACGACATCGTCCGTATCCGCTTGTTCGGAAGCGGCTACGAGCTCTGCATCGTTGCTGTATGTCGCAGAGAAATCCACAGCAAGCGGGAAAGGGACCGGCTCTGCGCAGCGCGCGCAGCTAAGCATCGGCTTTGCCTCCAGACGACCGGAGAGCAAAAGCAGGCGCTCCTGGTTTTCCAGCTGGCCGGAAAAATGCAGCGGCAACACACCGATAAAGCCTGTATAGCCCAGCGCATCCGGATGCAGCTCGGCTGTAAATTCCAGCGGACGGCTGGCACCCGTCTGATTTTTGAGCTTGGCGACATCGATGTTCATGCCATCACCATTCCCTGCAAACGGAATCCGGGACAGAACCGGGAAGACGAGCTTCCCGGTTCATCGCGGCAACTTAATTATTATACAAATTACGGGAACTTATGTCAATAAGCAGTCCCGAACTTATTTCACCTTGCCGTAGAGCACGATGTCTCTGGTGTCGCGGGCGATCATCAGCTCTTCGTTGGTGGGAACGATGAAGGCTCTCACTTTGCTGCCGGCCTTGGTGATCTCTTTCACTTCGCCGCGGCAGTTGTTGGCTTCGCTGTCGAATTCCAGGCCGAGGTAAGTGAGGTAAGAGCAGATCTTTTCACGCATGGAGGCGGAGTTTTCGCCGATGCCGGCGGTGAAGGTGATGACGTCAACGCCGTTCATTTCCGCCACATAGGCGCCGATGAAGTGCACAACGCTGCGGACAAAGCTGTCCAGAGCCAGCTGCGCTCTTTCGTTGCCTTCATTCGCCGCTTTTTCCACTTCACGCATGTCGCTGCTGACGCCGGAGATGCCCAGCAGACCGCTCTTCTTGTTCATCACTTTGTCCATGCCGGCGATGTCCAGGTTTTCCTTTTCCATCAGGAAGGTGATGATGGCCGGGTCGATATCGCCGCAGCGGGTGCCCATCACCAGGCCGCCCAGCGGGGTGAGGCCCATGGTAGTGTCCACAACTTTGCCGCCGGAGACGGCGCAGAGAGAAGAACCGTTGCCCAGGTGGCAGTTGATGATCTTCAGTTCTTCCAGCGGTTTGCCGACGAGCGCGGGAACTTCTTTCACCACAAAGCGGTGGGAAGTGCCGTGGAAGCCATAGCGGCGCAGGCTGTGCTTTTCATAATATTCATAAGGCATCGCATAGATATAGGAACTGGCAGGCATGCTCTGATGGAAAGCCGTATCGAAAACGCCGACCATCGGGACGCCGGGGATGTTTTCCTTGCAGGCGCGAATGCCGACCAGGCTCGGCGGATTGTGCAGCGGAGCCAGAACAGCCAGTTCGTCGATCTTGTTTTCCACTTCTTCATTGATGAGGACGGATTCCACGAAGGTGGAGCCGCCATGGATGGTGCGATGGCCGACCGCGTCGATTTCCTTCATGTCTTTGATGACGCCGCATTCCGGGCTGGTCAGGCATTCGATGACCAGAGCGATCGCCTTGGAATGATTCGGGATGGCCGTGCAGATCTGCTTTTTCTGTCCGTTCCAGCGATGGGTGATGTTCGCGCCTTCCAGGCCGATCTGTTCGACAAGGCCTTTCGCCAGCACGGCTTCGTTTTCCATATCAAAGAGCTGATACTTCAGAGAGGAACTGCCGCAGTTGATAACCAGAATTTTCACTTGTACTACCTCCGATACAATGATTTGGCCCTTTCGGGCTATATTGAGCCGTTTCTAAAAAATACCCGATAGTAAGTATTCTATCTATTTCTCCGGATACCTCTTCCACTTTTGGATTTTCGTGAGGAAAACATGAA
>JAEEGL011897846.1_pt1 | contig 11755 bp, 8 predicted proteins | sample 9134231 | NCBI WGS metagenome assembly JAEEGL01 (sample SAMN16246548, study PRJNA631951) | gut metagenome | biome: gut microbiome; feature: rumen; material: fiber-attached | host: Bos | place: Iran: Karaj | collected 2018-10
GCCGTTCCCGAGCCCACGACGCTGGCTCTTCTCGCCCTTGGCCTCGCGGCCGTCGGCCTGAAGCGCAAGGTCGCGTAAGCGGGCTTCCGCCCGTTTGTAAACCCGCACGGCGGCTTCGGCCGCCGTGCAACCCTCAAACCAAGCCGAACCCGCCGAGAGGCGGAGTTTGGCTTTTCGTGTTGCAGGGATTTCCATAGTCATCTCGCATGAAAAAAATCGTCACAACATCGGGTCGGCGCCCTCCGCGTCGCGGCAAGCTGCCATTGCTCATCGCCGCTGCCGTGGCCCTCGTCGCGCTGGCCGTTGTCCTCAACTCGTCGCATGTCGCCCGCCGCCCGTCGCCCGACACGTCCGCCCCGACGCCCGTCTCGGCCCCCGCCGCTCCCGTCGCTTCGACTGAAGCGCGACCCGCGACCTCTGACACGACCCCGACCGCTTCTGTCACAACCGCCGCCCCTGCGGCTACACCCGGCTCGAAACCCGCCGCACCAGATGGGGCCTCCGCTGTCTCCGATGCGCAGAAGGCGCCGGCAAAGAAGCCCGCCGAGCCTACGCCGCCCCCGGCGCAGTTGCAGAAGACCGTCTTCACAAACGAGGTCGAGAACATGGTCGAGCAGGTTTCCCGCGAAAATTTCTCCTCGCTGGAACCTCCGCGCGTTACGCTCTCGCAGGAGGAAATCCTCGCCTACCTCCGCCAGCCCGTCGAGATTTTCGACGACGACGACGAGGAGACCGTCCGGGCCAAGGAGCGGACGGCCGAGACGAAGGCCGCTGCCCTTGACTACATCGCGCAGGGCGGCACCTTCAACCAGTTCCTCCGCGACATGGCTGCCGCCGCCACGGAGGAGAAGGCGATGGTGGACGACGTCCGCTTTGAAATGCGCCGCATCCTCGACGCCGAGGGGCCGGAGGCCGCGCAGGCCTATCTGGACAAGGCGAACAAGGGCCTTCGCGAAGCCGGGCTGAAGGAAGTGTTTCTTTCGCCCTTTGTCGTGAAGCGGTGGAAGGCCAAGCGCGAAAAGGAGAAGGCTTCACAGGAAAAGTGAAAGGCATAACAATCATGAAAAAGGCAGTAGCAATCGTTCTTGCGGCCCTCGCGACGGCCGCCCTTGCCCAGACTCCAGGTCAGGAGTCCTTCCGCCAACGGATGCTGGCGCGCAGCGGAGGCGTCATCGAGACCGCCATCCCCGACGACGCGAAGCGGGTCGTGCTGATAGACGCGCGGGAGAAGAAAGGCGGGGAACTCGATGCTTTCAAGAAGGCTCTTGCCGGAATGTTCCGCTTCCCGGTCTCCGTTGGCGGCGACTATCCGGCGGCGGTGAAGATAGTCCTTGCCGACAAGGGCGACTTCACCGTGCTGCCGCTGGAAGGCGTTGCGACCGTTCCGGCCGGCGCGGATGCGGCCGAGACGCAGGCGCGTCTCTGGAAGGCGCTCTTCAGCGTTCTTGCCGCCGACATGAATGTTGGCTCGCAGGAGAGCTACCTGCTGGCGCGCCGGGCGCTTGAGGCGCGGGGCATGACCGAGATCAAGCGGGCGACCTATCGCCGCGCCGTCCAGGAAGGCTGGGCGCCTGCGCCGACCAACGAGTTCCAGCGCGCGATATTCGAGGCGGCCAAGGCGGCCGCAGCCTCGAACGGCGTCGCGGCTCCCGCCGCGAAGCCGCAGCCCTGAGCGGAATGGCGGCCATCGCAGCCGCTTTCTAGTTTCCTAGGCGCCTGCCGCGCTCCGTAAAACTCCGAAACTCCCCGTGGCGAAAGCAATCCCAGAAGCGGCCGTTGCTTCCGCTGCTGGGAGTCTTGGAGTTTGGGAGGGCCGCCCGAATGGGATTGTCCACCATTTTTCATTGCCACCACTGCCATCATTGTTCAGCAATGCCACCATTGCATTGCCGATTGCTGAACAGTGCCGACTGGTGGACAATGCTGAATTGTGGACAATAACTCCTGCGCCGTCCGCCGTCTCGGCCGCAGGGTAATCCACCCGCTTGTCGCGCGTCGCTTGTCGCATGTCCAGCCCTTTGCGCGCTTTGCGGCCGCGACGCTCGCCGCGCACCGCCTACAACAAGGCGGCTATTTTACGCGGGGTGGCTCCAAGAACGAGCAGTGCCTTCATCAGAGAATCTATGGATGATGAGGAAGGGTTGCGCTCCATGCGGGCGACACCTGACTGCCTAGTGCCGAGGCATTCGGCAAGTTGCTTTTGTGTCAAACCGTTAGTCTCGCGAAGTCGCTCGACTTCACGGGCAAGTCGTATGCGGATGTCAACGATGGCTGACTCCTCTTTGGTTAGGCCGAGCCATTCTTTTGCGGATGTCACGGTCATTCCGGCAGCCTTAAGTTTTCGGATTTTGCCTTCGTCCATGTCGTGTCTCCTAAATCGAGTCGTAGAGTGCCAATCTGTCCTTGCAGAGCTTAATGATACTTTTAGGCGTCGCCTCTGTCTTCTTTGCCATGACATGCGCTACCAGAACGGCGTCTGCGTCAACGCGGCAAAAAATGCGCCAGGAAACGTTTTTATCCAGAACCCTTAATTCAAGGCAGCGAGGCCCAATGGAGGGCATTGGCCTTGCGTGGGGCATTGAAAGAACATCCCCTTGCTGGAGACGGCGGAGAAGCATGCCGGCTTCAATGCGCGCCTCCTCGCTGAAAGGCGGGGACTTTATTTCGCCTGACAAGATGATCAGCGGCTTGTCGGGTGGTCGCCCGGTGTTTTGGCTCTGTTTGATCATGTAAGTATTATAACAAAACTGTTATCTTTTGTCAATGGTGGAGCTGAAAGCTTGGTAGCGGACCGTTGCGCCAGTCTGTTCCGTACCGTAATCTTGCCGCCATTGCCCCGGACGGGAATGTCCACCATTTTTCATTGCCACCACTGCCATCATTGTTCAACAATGCCAGCACTGCATTGCCGATTGTTGAACAGTGCCGACTGGTGGACAATGATGAATTGTGGACAATAACTCTTCGCAGCCCCCACGCCGCAGGGCAATCCCTTATCCTCACGCAACGGCCGGGACGGCGTCCGGCTCTCCCGTTATTGCGCGGCGTCAGCCACGCCCGGCGCAGCAGCCGCTTCGTCCATGGCCTTGAGCTGGCGGGCAACGGCGGCCTTAAGCTTGGCGACGGCGTCGGCGAAGGTGCCTTCCTCCCCGGCCGGCTGAAGCAACCGGTACTCCTCGTCCATGTAGGGGGCGAGGAAGGCGGCGTCGGCGTCGATGCGGCCGAAGACCGCCGCGTCGGAGAGGGGGCCGGCGCGAAGTTCGCGCCAGCGGTCGTTCGCGCGTTCGCCGAATCCGGGAACAAACTTGTGAAGGCGTTGCAGCAGGTGGTTTGAGAGCGTCCTGCCCTTGCGCGGCTCCACGAAGAAGGTCTTGTCGTAGTCCCAGGGCACAATGAACCACCGTTCCTCGCCGGGGCGGCGGGAGATGTACTGGTTCGTGACCTGTCCGTCTTCATTTCCGGTGAAACGGAGGATGAGCATGAAGTCGATGATGTTGTCGAGCCAGAAGAACCGTTGCGCGCCGGTGGCGAATTTTCCCCCCTTGGTGCGGGAGACAAAGCCGAAAAGCCTTTCAAGGGGCTCGTAGCGGTTCAGCGAGGCGACGGCGGCGGGCGTTGTGCATTCAACTGTCTCGACATTGACATCCGCCCACTGGCGGGGGTTTTGCGCACGGACCTTGTAGAGGAGCGTGCCCTCGTCGCAGAGGTCCTTGACGCGGCGGCTGGTCTCCCAGACGCCGAAGTACACGCCGTTGACGAAGACCTCGGTCCAGGTCACATCGGGGGCGAAGTGGGGTGAAACGCCGTCGTCTGTCGCCCGGAAGGCGTCAAAGGAAATCTTGTTTCGGAGCCGCGTGGGGTCGGCATACCCCGAGTAGAGCAGCACATGCGTGGCGGGACGCGAGGCGCCGGGCCAGTCGACCCGGTCGTCGAATTCAAGCGACATCGAGCGCTTGACGCCCTTGATGTAGCTGGTGTTGCCGCGGTGCTTGACGCCGCCGCCGGTGGCGCCGGTTCCGGTCAGCCACTGGGGTTCTGCGCCGCCGGCCGGGATGCGGAGGCACGAGAAGTCGGCGCGGCGCAGCTTCTGCACGGGGGTTCTGAAATGAAGGAAGAGGGCCTGCATGGCGGGCTTCAGGGGGGCGACCCGGAGGTGCAGGGCGGGGCCATCTGTGCCATCGTCCCTGACGGGGGTGAGTTCGACGGCGCGCGGCGCACCAGCCGCGGGTCGGTGCACGGTGCCGTCGGGGGCGACGAGCGCGGGATCGGAGCTCTTCCAGGCGACGATTCCGGGAATGCCGGCGAGGCGGAGGTTGTTCGTGACGAACATCGGGGAGGGGCTTCCGGCGGCGATGTCGCGGAGGAGGAGGGCCTCCGGATCGGCCTCGTCATGGAAGCGCAGGCGCCTTCTGCGCCACGCAAGCTCGTGGCGGCGGAAGCGCAGCTCCTGGCGGCTCCACGGGAACTGGACATCGGCCAGCACGCGCATGGCGGTCTCGCGGAAGGCCTCGTCGACGGAGAGCCCCCGGGGAGGGACATCGCAGGGCGCCGGGGGGCCGTTGTAGCCGATGGTCCTCTTGAAGGAGGGGTCTCGCGGCCCGCGTGCGACCCAGGCCGAACCAATGCCGTCGAAGGGTTCGACGACATAGAGGCCCTTGAATGAATTGCCGATGCAGAACTTCACGAATTTCGCGTCGAGTGGAAGCGGGCGCGGCGCGTCGGGATGGAGCGCCTCGTGGAGTTCCGGTGGGTAGAGCCGGAGGAGGCCGCTGCCGCCGATGATCGTCCGCGAGTCGTCGCGGAGGACGAAGGCCGGACGCTTCGCCCCGCGCACGATGCCGTAAACGTCGTCGAGGGCAATGAGGCCGCGGATGCACTTTGCGTCCGCCACGATCGTCGCGGGCTTGAAGTTGGCGGCCTTGTGGGTCCGGTAGCCGAAGCGGAGGGACTCCTCGTGCGCCTTTCTGAAGTGGCGTTCGACGGAGTTCGGCATGCGGACGGTGACCGTCGGAATCTCGGTGCGCAGGACGGCGGGGCCGCCGAGGCTAGGCAGGAGCCTGTCAAAGACCCTGTAGAAGGAGTCGAGGAAGGCATGGACGCCGTCGAAGAGGGCGATTGCGGCGGCGAGGCCTGGCTCGAGGTTCTCAAGCAGGCCGCGCCGCGACTTCGCGATGGCGGCGATCTCATCCGGCGAAAGGGCGCGCTTCCAGATGGCGATGTCGTCGACATCGCCCTTGAAGGGGGCGTGCTGGATGGCGCCGAAGGCGAACGGGCGGGCGGGGAGGGCGAAGGTGTCCGGCAAATCGGTGCGCCACTCCTCGCGGCCGTTCTGGAAGACGGCGGCGTAGTTCTCGCCGATCACGGCGGCGAGGTGGGCGAAGCCGCGTCCGCCCCTGAAGGGGATTCGGGCGCAGCGGTCCGGGGTGCCGTCGCCGGGGGCGAAGGTGGCGAGGAGGTCGCTGCCGTCGAAGTCGATGGCGAAGCCGGTCTGGATCGCGCGCATGTCGAAGACCCGCTGGACATAGCCCGCCGCGTCGGGGCGTATCCAGGCCGCGAAGGTGGTGTGGCGCGGGAAGGAGACGAGGGAGGACGGGGGCTGGCGGAGGACGGAGTCGGAGGCCGACTTGACGCGGCGCGCGGAACCGTGCCTGCCGGCGACGCGCGGGGCGTTCCAGAGGGGAATGGCCGCAATCGTGACGGCGTCGACCGGCACCGCCTCGTCGAGGGAGGCGAGGAAAATGACGCCATGGCGATCGAGGAGGCGCTTCTGGAGCATCATCCTGGCGCGGGAGGCACCGCCGTGCGTCCATGAAATGATCTTCGCCCCGGAGGCGAAGAAGAAGACCAGGGCGACGGCCGCCACGAGCATAAGGGCGGTTCCAAGGAAGCGGAAGCGGCGTTTGGTTGCGGCGGCCATGCCAGCGGCGTGAATGTATGTGTGGGGCGGGGTATCGGACGGCGGCGAGGGCGCTACCGGATTCCGCCGGGGCGGTCCAGGAAGATGCTGACCGACGTGAAGGGGGCGACCTTCGCGAGGCCGGCCTCAAGAGCGGCGGCGTCGCCCTTGACGCCGGAGAAGACGAGCTGGTAGGACGTCTGCCCGCCGTGCGTGGACATGCTTTCGAGGGAAAAGCGCGCGACGCCCTCCTTGAGGAAGGCCGCGATCTCGGGGTACTTGGCGGCGGCGGCTTCCTGCGGGAGGGTCAGGATCATCAGCCCGTCGCGCTTGAACCACCGCAGCGCCGCCGCGCCGCGCATGACGACGAGGGCGAGCGTCGCGGCCACATACATGTAGACGATGAAGGCGAAGTTGAAGGTCGCGGCGGAGATGGAGGCGGCGATGACGAGCATGATGAAGCCGACTTCCTCGGGCTCCTTGATGGGGGTTCGGAAGCGGATGATGGAGAGCGAGCCCAGGAGGCCGAGCGAGAGGGGGATCGAGATCTGGACGCCCACGAAGAGGGTCGTCACCGCGACGGCAAGGAGGGGAAAGGCGCGATGGACCTGGCTGCCCGTGCCGCGCCGTTCGTAGAAGAAGCGGTAGAGCAGCGAGGCCGCGAAGGCGGCAAGGAGAGCCGCGAGCAGGGCCGAGCAGAATAGTCCGGGGTCAAGCTGGTCCCGAACCTTGTCGAGGTTGGTCTCGATCATTTCAACGACTTTTGCCGAACTGTTCATTTCAGGGAACTCCCTCCAGGAGCCTTTCCATGCACTCGCCGTATTTTGAGAAACTGCCCAGGCGCATGCCGGCGGCTAGCATGTCCTCGGCCCAGGGCGGGGGAGTGCCCCCGCTGTTTTTGAATTCGCAGACAAAGGAGTCGAGCGCAACGGGCGCCGCCCAGGGGAAGACGGCGCGGTTGAAGCGGTCGGCCCGGATGTCCCAGTCGATGGAGATCCGGCTCATCGAGGGCATGTCGAAGTAGCGCCGGCGGCTGTAGGAGATGCAGCAGACGGGGCGCCAGCCGAGCGGGACGAGGCACGACTCCGTCCGCGCCGCGCTTCCAAGGAAGGAGAGGAAGTCGGGGGAGTCGAGGGGCGTGTCAACGAGAAGGCGGCGGGGGAGGTCCATCTCGGTTCGCGTCTTGTTGCGCGCGGAGCCGATGCGGCCCTTGATCTCCAGAAAGGCGGGGACGGTCTCGGGGAGATCGCCGGGGAGTCCATACCAGCGGAGGCGCACCTTGGTCTTGAGGTTGTCGCCGTTGGCCTTCTCGCTGTAGGCGGAGAAACGGGGGGTGTCGAAGTAGATGCTGTTGACGACGCCGGTGGCGAACCAGTCGTCGGCGGGACAGTGCTGCTCGACGACGGCCATGACGCGCTGCAACGATGCGATGTGGCCAGCGAACTTTCGCTCGTTGACCAGATGCGGCTCCGTGGACGGGAGCAGCTGCGGCAGTTGCGTCAAATGAAACATGGACATATCTATTGTAGCACAATGGGGCGTTTTGGTATAATTATCCGCAATGAAAAATTCAGGAGACAAGCTCTTCAAGCTCGACCCGTCGGCGATCGAGAACAGGGCCCTGCGCTTCGCGGCCCGTCTCTCGCGCGGCCTGGTCGAGCGCATCCTTTGCTTCCCGGAACTGAACGCCATCTACGACAAGACCAAGACTCTGGACGGCGATCTGTCCTTTTCCGACAAGGTCCTCCAGGCCATGGGCGTCACTTGGGACCTCTCGGCGACGTCCGACAACCCCATCCCGGCGGAGGGGCCGGTCGTCGTCGTCGCCAACCACCCCTTCGGCGGCATCGAGGGCGTGCTGCTGGTCGCGCTGCTGGAGAAGTGGCGTCCCGATTCGAAGGTGCTGGTCAACTATCTTCTAGGCGCCATCCCCGAGCTTCGGAGTAGCTTCTTCTTCGTCAACCCCTTTGGCGGCCCGAATGCCAAGCGCGAGAACCTCAAGTCGATGCGCACCAGCCTGCAGTGGCTCGCCTCGGGCCACCTTCTGGCGACCTTCCCCGCCGGCGAGGTCTCGAGCGTAAGCCTCCGGAAGCGGCTGGTTCGCGACAACGTGTGGAGCCCGACCATCGCGCGGATGGTGCGCCGCACCGGGGCGACGGTCGTGCCGATTCACTTCTCCGGCGGAAACGGATTCCTCTTCAACCTGCTGGGGCTGATCCACCCCCGGCTGCGCACGCTCCAGCTGGTGCGGCAGTTCGTCAACAAGACCGGCCGGAAGCTGCAGGTCCAGGTGGGCCAGCCGATCACGCCGCGCGAGATGGAGCCCTTTGCCGACGACGACTCCCTGTCGGCGTTCCTGCGGCTGCGCACCTACGTCCTCGGCGAGCGCGAGCAGGCGAAGGCCGCCGCCGCGCCCGGCCCGCAGCAGGCGCGCATCGTCGATCCCGTCGACGGCGCGGCCCTTGCCGCCGAAATCGCGGCGCTCCCGCCCGAGACCCGCATGTGCGAGGGCGAGGGGCTGGTTGTCTATTGCGCCGAGGCGCCGGCGATCCCCCAGGTCCTGCGCGAAATCGGCCGCCTGCGCGAAGTGACCTACCGCGAGATCGGCGAGGGGACCAACGCCGAGATCGACCTCGACCAGTACGACGCCTACTACCGCCATGTCTTCATCTGGAACCCCGCGGCCCGCGAAATCGTCGGCGCCTACCGCATGGGGCTCGCCGACGAGATCCTTGCCGAGAAGGGCGTCGAGGGGCTCTACACCCACACGTGCTTCAAGTTCGGCCCGGAACTGGTGGAGCGTCTCCAGCCGGCGATCGAACTGGGGCGGTCGTTCGTCCGGCGGGAGTACCAGAAGGCCTTCTCCTCGCTGATGCTCCTCTGGAAGGGCATCGTGGCCTTCGTGGCGCGCCATCCGAAATACCGGTCGCTCTTCGGCCCGGTCAGCATTTCCAACGACTACCTTGAGGCGTCGCGCCAGCTGATGATGCGGGCGCTTCGCGCCTCGCACTTCGACGGGGAGCTTGCCCCGCTGATCTCGCCGCGTTGCGCCCCGCGCAAGGCGGGCCGCGCCGAATGGGCCCTTCCCGAATACGACGCCGTCACCGGCGACCTGGAGCAGGTCTCGAAGCTGGTCCAGGAGATCGAGCCCGACCAGAAGGCGATCCCCGTGCTGCTGCGCCAGTACGTCAAGATGGGCGGGAGGATCCTGTGCTTCAATGTCGATCCGGCCTTCAACTTCAGCCTCGACGGCTTCATCGCCATCAGCATCCCCGACATCGACCCGCGTGTGCTGAAGCGCTACATGGGCACGGAGGAGTTCGCGGCCTACATGGCCCACTACCAGGAGGAAAAATGATCGCGATGCTGCACGGGACGCTCATCGAGAAGGCGCCCAACTCAGCCGTCGTCGAATGCGGCGGCGTCGGCTACGAGGTCACCATTCCGATCGGCACCTACAGCGAGCTGCCCCCCGTCAATGCCGAGTGCCGCCTCTTCACGCGCCATGTGGTGCGGGAGGACGACGAGCAGCTCTACGGCTTTGCGACGAAGGACGAACGGCAGACCTTCGACCAGCTCGTGACCGTCTCGGGCGTCGGCCCCAAGCTGGCCCTGGCGGTGCTGGACGGAATCTCCGTCCAGGACTTCCGCCGCTGCGTCGTAAACGGCGACGCAAAGCGGCTCGGGACGGTCAAGGGGGTCGGCAAGAAGACCGCCGAGAAGATCGTCGTCGAGCTGCGCGGCTCGATCGACCCGATCGAGGCGATGGCCACGGGCCGCGCCCCCACTGCGCTTGACGCGAACATGCGCGACGCGGTCCTGGCGCTGTCGCAGCTGGGCTTCCCCCAGGACCAGGCCTACAAGATGGTCCAGGCGGCGGTGGAGCGCGGCGCCGACAAGGCGCATGTCGACGCCCTCGTCAAGGCGGCGCTGGCGGGCGGGTGAGCGGAGATAATCGTTGAAGGTCGTTGAAGGAGGAGAGATGAAAAAGGGAGATTTTCTGGCGAACTTCAAGGCGCCGGGGGCTGAGTTCCGGGGCGCGCCTTTCTGGGCCTGGAACGGCAAGCTGGATCCGGAGACCTGCCGCCGGCAGGTGCGGCTGATGCATGACGGCGGTCTGGGCGGCTTCTTCATGCATTCGCGCACGGGCCTCGACACGCCGTATCTTTCGAAGGAGTGGTTCGACTGCATCAATGCCTGCGCCGACGAGGCGAAGAAGCTCAAGATGCGCGCCTGGCTCTACGACGAGGACCGTTGGCCCTCTGGCGCCGCCGGGGGAATCGTCACCAAGGACGAGCGCTTCCGCTCCCGCCGCCTCTACCTCCATCTCTGCCCCGGCGGCGTGGCGCCGGCGGCGTTCGGCGCCGATGCGGGGAAGAAGGTCACGGCGGCCTTCTGCCGCGCGAACAAGATCGTCGCGGCCTTCACGGCGCGCATCGACGGCACGAAGGCGTCGGGCGTCACATGCGTCCCCGCCGGCCGCGACCCGGCTCCGGCGGCCGGCGAGACGGTCGTCGTCGCCCGCGTCGAGACCGACCCCGTGAGCAGCTGGTACAACGGCGCGACCTACCTCGACACACTCAACGCCGACGCCGTGAAGCGCTTCATCGCGGTGACGCACGAAGCCTACGCCAAGGATCTCGGCGACGACCTCGGCGGGGTCGTGCCGGGCATCTTCACCGACGAGCCGAACCACCAGCAGCCCGTGCGGCCGGCCGTCCTGGGCGCCGACGGAAAAATCGACGGCGCGCCCTCCATCGCCTGGACGGGCCGCCTGCCGGCGGCCTTCAAGGCGCTTGCCGGCTACCGCGTCGAGCCGCGCCTCCTCGAACTCGTCTACGACGTCGAAGGCGCCGATTCGCGCAAGCTGCGCTACGACTTCAACAACTGCCTCGCCACGCTCTTCGTCGAGGGCTTCGTCAAGCAGATTGGCGACTGGTGCGAGCGGCACGGCTGCGCGTTCACCGGCCACATGCTCGCCGAGGACCTCCTCGAGTCGCAGACCGACGCCGTCAGCTCGTGCATGCGCTGCTACGAATACATGCAGGCGCCGGGCATGGACATGCTCACCGAGAACTGGCGCATCTTCCCGACGGCCAAGCAGGTCTCGTCGGCGGCGCGGCAGTTCGGCCGGAAGTGGCGGCTCACAGAGACCTACGGCACGACGGGCTGGGACTTCCCCTTCGCCGGCCACAAGGCCCTTGGCGACTGGCAGGCCGCGCTGGGCATCAACCTGCGCTGCCAGCACCTCGCCTGGTACACCATGCTCGCCCAGGCGAAGCGCGACTACCCCGCCTCGATCTTCTTCCAGTCGCCCTGGTGGACCTTCTACGGCAAGGTCGAAGACTACTTCGCCCGCGTCAACGCCGCGATGACCTGCGGCGAGGAGGTGCGCGACATCCTCGTCGTCCACCCGGTGGAGAGCGTCTGGACGCTCACCTCCGCCGGCTGGTCGAAGAACAACCCCGCCCTCGACGAACTGAACCACTCGTTCCTCTCGCTCACCGACCGGCTTCTGGCCGCGCATCTCGACTTCGACTACGGCGACGAGGACATCCTCGCGCGCCACGGTCGCATCTCGGGCGGTCGGGTCGTCGTCGGAAAGGCCGCCTACAAGGCCGTCGTCGTGCCGTCGCTGCTGACGATCCGCGCCTCGACCCTGGCGCTGCTGAAGCGCTTCGCCAAGGCCGGCGGCCTGGTCGTCTTCGCGGGCCGCCTCCCCGACCTGGTCGATGCCGAGCCTTCGGGTGCCGCCTCCGCTTTCGCCGCGACCTGCGCCGGCGCGGAGGCCCTCGAAGCGGGCGCCGCGCTCGACCGCCTCTGCCGCCGCGTCTCCATCGCCGATGCCGCGACCGGCGC
>JAEEGL014596323.1_pt1 | contig 11755 bp, 14 predicted proteins | sample 9134231 | NCBI WGS metagenome assembly JAEEGL01 (sample SAMN16246548, study PRJNA631951) | gut metagenome | biome: gut microbiome; feature: rumen; material: fiber-attached | host: Bos | place: Iran: Karaj | collected 2018-10
AAGAGGAGGAGATGGAACAGTCACAGGAGAATTTTATGGCTGACCAGCATGACGATTATCCCGAAGGTTTTATGGATGAACGATGAGGCGCATTCTTCGGCACGTCATTCGTAAAGACATTTGCCTATGGAATTGCTTATGTGGTAATGTTCGTAATATGCACTTTCATTTATGGCAAACTGATTGCCGTTACAGGCAGCAGGCAGACAAGAACTGAGCGTGCAAAAGTGTATGCTGTGGGGTAAGCAGTTTTCAGGTTGCAGAAGAGGGGCGTAACAGGAATGAGTTATTTCAGTTATACAGACAAACAGATCTATTATGAGGAAACAGGTGAAGGAACACCGCTCGTATTGCTTCACGGAAACACCTCATGCGGTAAGATGTTTGATCCTATAGTTCCGGCATTAGCTGCGAATTACAGGGTTATAGTTCCTGACTTCCTTGGAAACGGCCGTTCTGACCGTGTTGGCAAATGGCCATCCGATCTCTGGTTTGAATGGGCAAAGCAAGTTAAAGCTTTGTGTGATCATTTAGGTCTCGAGAAGGTATTTTTAATAGGCAACAGTGGAGGCGCACTGGCTGCGATTAACGTGGCTCTCGAATATCCTGAACTTGTAAATGCTGTTATTGCTGACAGCTTTATGGGGCTGACGGCTGATCCGGGTAAAACGGATAGTATCAGGAACGACCGCGCTCAGGCTAAGCAATTTGAGGGTTTCGTTAATTATCTTAAATCCCTCCATGGTGATGACTGGGAGGCTGTTTTTGATGCTGACACTGATGCGGTATTAAGACATGCAGATGAGATCGGAATATTTATTCACCGTCCTATAGAAGAACTCAAAGTAAGAATGCTGCTTACGGGAAGCATTGAGGATGATATGTTTCCCAAGGGGCATTGCCTGAAATTATTCGAAGAGATATGCGCCGGGACTGATGTGGCCGAGATGCATGTTTTCGAGCATGGCGGACATCCTGCAATGTTGAGCAATTTGGATGAGTTTATCGGAATCAGCGGGCAATTCTTCGGCAAGGCATAATCTCGAAAACCATATGATTTCCGGAAAGCCTATAAATATTTTTGTCTTTTACATTTCCTTATGATATATTCCTAATAATATAAATAATGGGGAGGTATTTGTATGACTTGCGGACTAACAACACTTAAAAAGTCGGCAATCGCATTGGTTCTTGCTCTCTTGGTCGCATTTGGCTTTGTTGCACTTATGGGAAGAACGGTAAGGGCGGATGACACAGAAGGTGCATCTGGTGAAGGCTGGACACTTTCAGCAAATGGAGACCTGCTGATTACATCGAGTGATGCTTTTAAGAATAATGATTGGGAGAAAACTTCCATCGATATCACATCAATCTATATCACTGCACCCACAATTCCTGATTATGCATTCAATCAGTACACGACAGGAAAGTATGGGGAGGTTAAGACCTTAACTATTAACGAGACCGTCACTAGTATTGGTGTTGGATGTTTTAAGGAGTTTCCTAAACTTGAGTCAGTAAAGTATTATCCCACTTTTACAAAGGTTCCTTACATTTCTTTTTATCAGTGTACTAACTTAAAGGATGTAGCTTTTTATGATATGGGTTCTGTCACTGAGATCGGAGATATGGCTTTCCGTGATTGTGAGAACCTGGACACTATTTGGCTGAAGGGTGTTAAGAAAATCGGTGATAGTGCATTTAGTAACTGTGAAAGCCTGGAATCGGTTGATCTTTCCTATGTTGAAACTATCGGTTATGGTGCATTTTGTGGTTGTACTCAGCTTAAAACGGCTAAGTTTACTGCAGTTGAAACTGATGGGAGTAAAGTTACTTCTATCGGAAAGCTTGCATTTAAGAATTGTTCTAACTTAGAGGGTAAGTTAGATCTTAGCAAAGTTACAGCAATTCCTGAAGAGGCATTCTATAACTGCAGCAAAATTGAAGAAGTAACTTTGTGGGATGCTGAATCTGTCGGTACAAAAGCGTTTTATGGTTGTGCTTCTTTAACGAAGGCTTTGATGAGTGATGATACTACATCTATCGGGGATGAAGCATTCAGATTTTGCGCAAATCTTGAAAACCTCGGTGTAACAGAACAAGTTATTTCAATTGGAGATTATGCTTTTTCCGGTTGTACTACATTATCTAGTGTTGATCTTCTCGCGATTGAGGAAATAGGCAGATATGCATTTTCCGGATGCACGGATCTTAGAAGCGTTGGTCTCGGAGATAATATTCATACAATATCTAAATATGCTTTCATAAACTGCGCTGTATTGCGAACAATTAATCTAAGCGAAATAGTTACCATCGGTGAATATGCATTCTGTAACTGTTCATCGCTTGAATATGCTGATTTAACTAATGCCGCAACGATTGATAATTACGCCTTTTATGGTTGTACTTCTCTTGAGAGGATTAAATTTAGTTATTATCTGTATTCGTATCAGGGAGAATCCTTTGTATTTGATAAGGTTACTGAAATTACCTTCAGAGGTACTAAAGATCTTCTTGAACAGTGGGATTTCAATAGAGCTTTCCCTAATGCCAGGATCGAATTAAATGAAGTTGTGCTTTATTATGTAATCATGGACTTTGGAATGGGATATGGTAATTTTCCCGTTGAAAAGAATCACAAAATCGGCTCATTTGAGCCGGAAAAAGAAGGCTTTACATTTACCGGCTGGTATACAGATAAGGCATGCACAACTCTTTATGATTTCGATACTCCCGTAACGGCTGACTTTCATCTTTATGCCGGCTGGTCAAGAGATCTGTCCGGTGTAGGAAAAATAATACAGGGTTATTCAATAAGCCTGGAAGGTGATATAGGAGTTAAATTCTATACAATACTTCCTGCTAATATTAGCGAAGATGCCTACATGCTGTTTACTGTACAGGGTATCTCCCAGACACAGAAGGTAATGGTCAGTGAGGCAGAGAGCATTACAGTCAAAGATGTTGAGTATACAGTATTTAAGTGCAGTGTTCCGGCAAAGAATATGACATCTGAGATCGGTGTCGATTTTATCGAAGGCAATACTTCGCTTGCGAATACATCTTACTCAATAATGCGATATGCTAACTATATTATCGATAACGAGAACAGCTATAAGGATGCTGCTCCTGTAGTTAAGGCCATGCTTAACTATGGCGCTTATGCACAGGCATATTTCAACTGCAATACAGCTTATCCGGCAAATGCCATTCTTAATGACGGCACAGATGTTTCTTCCGTTACAGCAGAGACATTGGCAGCCTTTGCAACACCAAAAGATACCGTTGTTAACGCTAATATCACGTTCTCGAGTGTAAACCTTGAACTTGAGTCCAAACTTACAATGAATATGTATTTCACAGGTGATCTCGACGGTGTTGTATTTAAGCTCAATGATTCCACTGTTCTGAACGCTGAAAAACTGTCTGACGGACGCGTGAAGGTATCTATTACAGGTATCTGTGCTGAAGATATTGATGCGGATTTTACCGTATCACTCTACGCCGGAGATACATTGCTCGGCAATGTTACCTACAGTCCGATGAATTATTGCTATAATGTTTTGAGCAGAGAAGAGACTCCTACCAGAACAGCCGCTTTGAAGGATGTTATAAGAGCGCTCTATCTGTACAATAAAGCAGCAAATGAATAAGTTTAAGAGGGGACAGTAGATGATGAAATACGAAGAAGTTGAAATAGAGATAATTACCTTTGAGGATGCTGACGTTATCGTTACGAGTAATCCTAACGGTCCTAACGGCGTACCTGAAGAATCTGTATAAGAGTTAATCGGTTTTGATTTACCGGTCCCGGGGCGGCATTGCTCCGGGACCTTTTTTATGTATTTATGTCCGCATTATCTTGAGCTGTTTTTGATTGATTCTGTTTTCGTGATGTGTTTTCGATTAGGATACCGGACGATCTCCGTTAGTGACTGAAAATCGACTCTGAAGAGGTAAAATAGTCGCGTCTGGAGTCGATTTCTCGAAAATCGACTAAAAATAGTAGTTTTAGAGGTCTGAACAGTCGATTTTTAGTCAATGATATTTTCGGACTCGCGAAAACGTGCACTTGACAGCCGGTGATTCTGAAGATAATATAAATGTGTTTATATAAACCCGTTTATGGAATGAGGTTCTTATGGCACGTAAAGCGACGATATCAAAGGAAGTTATTCTTGATGCAGCACTGAAGATGCTCATCAGAGACGGCTACGCATCTGTTAATGTGAAGACTCTGGCAGCCGAGATCGGGTGTTCGACTCAGCCGATTGTATGGCATTTCGAGAATATGGAAGGTCTGAGGAGAGCTCTTGCAGAATATGCATTGGCTTATGCCGCGAAGAATGCTGCCTCAGATAAGGAGAATAAACTCGAGAACTTTGAATTCTTAGGCCGTTCCTATGTGAAGATGGCCCTCAAGGAACCGAATCTATTTAAGTTCCTTTATCTGGGTGAGAACCCCATGGGCAAGCCCTATAACCTCAAGGATGTAGGCAGAGCGAAGAACAAAGAAATGATCGCCATGATCGCAGAGCAGACAGGCCTAAATGAAGATCAGGTGATCCGTTTTGTGAGGAATACGATAATTTATTCTCACGGCATTGCGACTATGCTTGCGACCGGTGTTCTTAAGGGGTCTGAAAAAGAGATGATGGAAATGATCAATAAGGCTGCGGATGCATTCATTCTTAATGAAGGCGCCGATCCTGAGAAGATCGCCGGGGAGGTGAAATAATATGATCTCTACTATCAGTTCGATCATCGGCACCGTTCTTCTTTTGATCGTTGCAGTCATGGAAGTCCTTCTGATATTCGGTCTTCCTTTGGGTGAATTCACCATGGGCGGTAGATACAAAGTACTGCCTCCAATGTTCAGGATTTTTGCAGCCTCTTCTGTAGTGCTTCAGCTCTTTGGTGCGGCTATGCTGCTGCAGTGCGGCGGGCTGATGGGTATGTGGTTTCCGGGCAATGTGATCAAGATCATATGCTTTGTTTTCGCAGGTTTCTTTGCAGTAAACACATTCATGAATATAATATCTCCAAGCAAGAAGGAAAAATATGTTATGACACCGCTTGCGGCAATTGAAGCAGCTTGTTTTGCAATAACAGCGTTCTTAATGTAAGGGGATAATTTTATGGTCTATGAATTGGAAGATACATCAAAAGTTGAGGCATTGTTTGCAGGTTGGGAAGAGACACTGATATATTCATGCCTGCAGAAAGTTATGGGCAAGGTCTTTGTTACCAATATCGAAAACCCGGTATCGGCAATGGCTTTCGTCGGATGCTTTGCTTTTCCTGCAGGAGAGCCGGACAGGGAACTGATAATCAATAAGCCTGACGGCTTTGTGATCATGGTTCCCCAGGATGACAGGTGGTCTGAACTTATTGAGGAATGCTATCCCGATGCACGGAAAGTTACCCGTTATGCAATCAGGAAAGATACGGTTTTCGACAGGGAACAGCTGGCCAAAATGGCTGCAGGACTGCCTGAAGGTTATGAACTGAAGAAGATCGATTCTGATATCTACGACCTGTGTGTGAAGGACCCTGTGACAGCGGATTTTGTGTCTGCGTTCGGGAGCAAGGAAAAGTATCTCGAACTGGGGCGTGGCATGGTGATCCTTAAGGACGGAAAAATTGTGTCTGGCGCGTCTTCTTACACGAGATATAAAGAAGGTATAGAGATCGAAGTTGATACCATTGTGCCTGAACGCCGCAAGGGTCTGGCAACGATCGTATGTTCCGCATTGATACTGGCGTGCCTCGATGAAGGGCTCTACCCGAGCTGGGATGCTCATGACATGAATTCTGTTCAGTTGTCCAAGAGATTCGGTTATGAATTCGATCACGAATATACGGCCTATGAGGTAGCTTCGGACAGAAGAACGCATTGATTTAATGTATAATCAGTATATCTTACAGGGGTTAGGAAATACTGATGACTCATATTAATCTGATAAAAGAATGCATGGAAGAAGCCTTCCTGAAATACCTTAATGAGATTTTCGAACACACGGAAATTATCAGTGCCTGTGTGAAGGAAAACATTATTACCCGTGAGACGTTGAAAGAGAACGGCAGGCTGGGATTTGAAGCTGGGTTCCATGATGTTTACAGCGATGTGGATCTGAAACTGAAGGTGTGCCTTCCTAAAGACGGTTCCGTTACTCCTGAAGAATATCTGAAGAGAATTGACCGCTTTGGCATAACTGAAGAGACGGCTCTCGGATGGATGTTTGTGCCGATTAATCATGTTTGCAGGGTGGTCTTCAGGAACGGTTTGAGATACGATCTTTGTTTTGAATTTGTATATGACGGTGAAGGTTCTCTTGATATGGGTTCATATGAAGGCAGTGTTGAGAATCCTGAGTGGCCTGTCGAGAACATTAACCGCTTCTGGTTTATAGAGGTGCAGGCATTAGGTAAACTCTACCGGAACGATTATCTGATCAGTTCCCATTTGGCGAACATGAACTGCAACGACACGCTGGTCATGCAGATGATAATGAGAGATCTGGAGCATAAGACGAGTCATCACAGATACGGCTATTCGGAAGAGGTGGAATACGTTAAAAATCTTGGGAAGATGCCTTATAAGACTGACGATGAGACATTCAACCGGATTGCTGATCATATCTATGCGGCAGCACTCGCGTATGATAAATTGATCACGCGTTTTTACCCTCAGTATAAGGGCAGAAGTGAAGTGTTCTTGGCGATTTGGGATGAGTATGAATCAAACAGAAAAGGATAATAGGATGAACGATAAAAAAGAGATCTGGGATCTCTATGACAGAGACGGGAACAGGACCGGAGAGACATTTGTAAGGGATTTTGGCAACTACAAAACCATTCCTGAGGGAAGATATCATATTGTTGTTGATCTCCTGGTGATCCATACTGACGGAACTTATCTTCTTACTAAGAGAAGCGAAGAAAAGGATGTCTATCCCGGCTACTGGGAGGCGAGTGCGGGCGGTTCAGCTGTCAGCGGGGAAGAACCTCTGGAGGCTGCAAGAAGAGAACTGTTCGAAGAGACAGGTCTCACGGCAGATTCACTTGAACTTGTAGGGATCACCTTCAGAGAAACAAGCCACGGGATGTTCTATTCTTATCTAGCGAGAGTCAGAGGAGATAAGGACAGGATCGTTCTTCAGGATGGCGAGACCACGGACTATAAATGGGTTGACCGTGCAGGGTTCCTGGCATATGTGGATTCTGATAAAGCTATTGCCACGCACAATAAGAGATATGAGTCATACATTAATGAACTCAAACAAGCCGATGTATAATGACGGATAATGATAAGCAGGCACTGAATACCGGATCATACCCATGTGAATGTTATAATCTCTGTATTAAGTTTTTCGCGGGGAGGATAGTATGCTGATATCAAAATACGGTAACGGATCTGTTGAACTGGTCAGTGAATTTGAGAGCCGTTACGGCATTGAACTTGATGAGGAATACCGCGGATTTCTTGTTAAATATAATGGCGGAGACACTCCCAATACCCACGTCGGGATCAGGGGATGCTCTACTGATCTCAGATATCTGTTCGGGATAAACACCAAAGAGAGCATCGAAGACAATCTTGAGTTACCGGTGTGGGAGAATAAACAGTATTTGCCGGTTGGTGAAGATTACTTCGGGAATTACTTTGTAATCGGCTTAACTGAAGATACTAAAGGCAAGATATATTTCTGCAATCACGAGAAAGGCTTTGCGGTAAGACTGATAGCGGATTCTTTTAAACTGTTTCTTAGCAAATGCAAAAGCGGAGAGATCAATCCGCATGCCAGGGCAACTCCGGAAGAGCGTGAAGCTGCCATGATCGCCGAGGGCAGGGCACATGTCGTAACAGACGGGCTTCGAGCTATGTGGAAGGCTGAATACGATAAATACAAGGACATGGTTCAGGAGAAGGTTATCCTCTAATTGAATAGTAAATTCCTTGACAACATTCTCTGTACGCTATAAAATGACACTGTGTCATTTTTAATCTGTGGAGAATAAGAAATGCCTAGAGTAAGCGAAGAATATTTCGAGAACAAGAGAAAAGAGATCCTGGATGCTGCATACAGGGTTTGTGTAAGGAAGCCCATCACGTCCGTGGTAATGAAGGACATTATTGACGAGACCGGTTTCTCGCACGGCGTGATCTATAGGTATTACAAGGAACTTGACGAAGTTCTGACGGATCTCGTTATCAGGATCAATTCCGAGAACCGCATTGATGAAGGTCTCGATGAGATCCTGAACAGGGAAGGTACGAAGAATTGGGAAACGGCGGTAAGACTTGTTTGTGATCTTCTCGCGGACAGCATGAAAAGAGTCGGAAGAGACATGATGAAGTTGTCTCTTTATTGCGACCATTTGGCCATGAGCGATCCCGAGCGTGCGAACAGGATCGCCGTAAACCTTGGTAAAGGCGGGCAGAGTCCGCTGGTATATCTTGTGGTGTCAATGGATAAGTATCTGAGGGATGTCATAAAGAAGGAAAAACTCCATCCGGTGAAATCCGTTGATGAGATACTGCAGTTCATTATGGTTTCGTTCCAGGGAATCCAGTCAGGCTACGTTCTGTCTGCGTGTTTTGATGAGGAGCAGGTCAAAGGGAAATACCTGCCGGAAGAGATGTTCTCGTGTCTTGCCGAATCGGTAATTCTGATGATTAAGGGATAGATTAAGAAAAGGAATAAGCATTATGGGAATGAGAGATTATTTAAGAGAAAGTTTCAGTTATTTCGGGTTGTTCAGGAGAATGAAGCGGTATCCTAAATCTGTCACGCCTGAGTATCAGAGCTTCGGGCCGGATAAGGATCAGTATTTTCTGTATTTTGAACCCTCGAAAACAACCAGCAGCAAAGTGATATTCTGGATTCACGGCGGCGGGTGGAACGCCGGCAATCCAAAGGATTTTGACTATGTCGGACAGAGCATATCGAATGAAGGATACCGTGTGGTCTCGTTCGGTTACAGGCTGTCGCCAAAGAATAAATATCCGGTACAGATCGAGGATGTGGCAGCAGGCTATAACGCGGCCATAGAATATCTCCAAAAGAAGAATATCGATACGTCTGAGATAGTTGTCGTAGGGCCTTCCGCAGGCGCACACTTATCTTCCATCCTCTGCTACAGTGACAAGGCTCAGAAAGACTATAACGTTGATATCTCTCACGTTAAGGGGTATGTGGGCTTTGGCGGACCGTACAGTTTCAGACATGACCAGACAAAGACAATGAGTATCCTTTTGAATCAGGTAATGCCTAAAGGCTATGACCGCAAGCAGGCAGAGCCGGTATCTCTTCTGTCAAAGAATCACATACCCGCACTGCTGATCCAGAGCAGGCATGACGGAATTGTTGAATATGAGTGCGCGGAAGATTTCAAGAAAAGAGCTGACGAACTCGGCAATATCTGCGAACTGTATTCTGTGGCAGGTGAGAGAAATACTCACTCCTGGTACACTGCGGGACTTTTCTTTCTGACAAGGCAGGAGAATAAAGACCTGGATAAGTTCTATTCATGGATCGAGGCGCTGTAAATATCGGCTGTCCTTAACCCGGAAATAATCTCATGAATAAATGATATAATATGCATGCTCGGGTTTGTCCTGAACATGCATATTTTATGGGATCAATGGGGATATAAGATGAAGGTTTCGAAGAAGATTATGGCAGCGGTTTTGTTGCTTTCGATGAGCACAGGCCTTGCCACCGGCTGTAAGGACAGTGAGATCACTCCTGAACAAAATGAATGGGTATCTCAGATCGAGCAGTGGTATCCCGACGACGAGTTTACTTACAACGGACATGCAGTAAGGATGATGGGCCGGAATGAAGATGTCATTATGCTCGGATCGAAGCTGTTCCCGGATGAAAGCTTCGAAGTCTATGAGAGTAACGGAGCGATCTGGAGCACGTATCCTGCAATGTATCACAAGAAGGCGGCGGAAGAGTATTTTGCCGGGCTCGTGAAGGATGCTTTCGAGTGTGATAGTGTAGAGACCGAATACCATGTCTCAAGCATTCCCTGTGAATATATAAGTGATGAAGAATTCATAGCGGATTATATGGAGAACAACTTCACTGTCGAACTTCGCTACGATGCAGGTAAGACTGTAACGCAGGAAGAGATGGTGTCACAGATCTTATATTTTGCTGACGGTCTTGGCTGTGATGCCGATCTGTATTTCTATGTCTGCTATGGCAGCGAGCCGCGTGATGAGGCAGGCCCTGAGCCTAACTACCGCATCGTATTGGGAGACGGTAATGTTAATTCTTTCCGCGTAAGGAACAACGGCGAACAGGTTTCCGAAGAACTGTTTAGTAATATGCCGCTCAAGGATGCTCTGACCGAATACATGAAAAAGCTCCCTTTATTTACTCTGGATGAAGAGCCGGATATGGATAAACTGAAGGAACAGTATCCCGAATTCTTTGAGCATGACGGTCCTCCTGCAAAAGGCATAGAGGTGTATGTATGGCAGACGGCGGAAGATTCATACTGGTTCGGCCTGATGTATGGTACAAACCGCTCGAAAACAGAGGAAGAGATCTGGGCGCTGGGTGAGACTCCGCTGACACTAAATGAGGCAAAAGCTTTGCTCAATGAATGTGGTGTTGATAAGGAGGGGATATTCATCATTCCCGTAATTCAGCCGTTCTCAAGTTATGCATATGAGATCGATGACGGATACAGGGAGCGTATAAGCAAGATGTTCGGGTTAGAGGAATAATCAGAAAGAGTACGGGAAACAGGTGAAATATGGATAACAAACCGGGAGATATATCTTCTGAGATGAGAGAATTCTATAAGTGGCTCAGAGGGCGGCCGGGAATGTGGATCAGCAGTAATAAGATCCATGACCTAAATGTGTTTATGTCAGGCATGAAGAGCTGCGCATGCTTATTCCTTAAGGGCGACGAAGAGCCGGTGATTATTCCCGAAGGCTTTAACGAATATGTTGAAGCATATTATGGCGAACACATGAGCTTTAACAGTTTCTCTTTTGTGGAGCATTTTGAAAAAGAGCCTGAGAAATGCATTGCTAAGTGGTTCGAACTGCTTGATTCTTATCTGATTTCTCTTGGCTACGAGCCTATACCGGAGATCAAGCCGGGTGAACGGTTAGGTGGTAAATAATATGAGTGACAGAAAACTGCTTAAACAGTTCTCGTGGAGAACTCCGTCAGATGAAGAGAAGGAACGTTTAGCCTATGCCGGCAAACGCAGCAGGATCGCTTCATATGTTCTGCTTGGTGTCGTGATCATTCTGGCTATTATTCCTCTGATCTATTTTAATGATCTTATCCTTGTGTTTCAGAATAATATCATCGGCGCGGTTCCGGGAACTGTTATATATGCCGGAATGCTCATTTTTCTTATATTGAGGATCCACTTGGTATCGAAGTTTAAGGTTGCCGATGTAGTTGTTGATGAGATCGTAAGGAGCAACACTGATAACGGTAATTATGTTACCGCAACAGTGTCACAGGGTGATACTGTTCTTACGGGTGTTACGATCGCAATGAAAAAGCATCCTGAGGCAGGTTCGAAAGTATTACTCTATATTGAGAATAACGATACCTGGTCAGTTGGTATCGTGTGAATGATCTTGAACGAAAGGCAGAAGGGACGGAAATGAACAATAACACTAAAGCACATCTTAAGGTTTTCGGACTGGTATATCTTATTGTTCTTTTGGCAGCTTTTACGTTATTCGGCGTACTACGGTGGTTCGTTC